>JABAOF010037867.1_pt1 | contig 15023 bp, 15 predicted proteins | sample 7062171 | NCBI WGS metagenome assembly JABAOF01 (sample SAMN14538628, study PRJNA623070) | marine sediment metagenome | biome: marine biome [ENVO:00000428]; feature: marine pelagic biome [ENVO:01000023]; material: deep marine sediment [ENVO:00002113] | place: India: Gulf of Khambhat ...
CGGCCGCGGCGTGAAGTCGCCTGACCTCACGAGCTGCCCGGTCGCGCCTGGATCACAGGGCCAGGCGTTGTTCTCCACATCCTGCAGTGAGCACCCCGGCAGCTTCTCCTTGATCCGGGTCGTGTCCGATGTAGAGAGAAGCAGCACCTTTGGGCCCAGCAGATTCTGGCCATAGCCGCGAACCGTGTATGCCCCGCCCGCATACTGCCGCTTGAGCGGGTGGGTCACCGGATCGGCCGCCGGGTCCGGGTCGACGCCCGCGAACTCGATTCCTGAGCTGATGGGTCGCACCAAACCGCCCCGCAATCGCAGCGCCAGAACACGACCGGCACCGAGACGCTGGTACCAGCTGAATTCTCCCTGGGTGCGATAGTAGGCCCAACCTGACCCCGTAAACCGGGAGGCGTGCTCGCCTTCCAGCGTCATGCGATACCCTCGGCTCGGATTGAGCAGCGCGTCCGTCTGGTTGCGCGCAATCCCGAGCGTAACCCAGTTGAGCCATCGCGTTTCGGACAAAGTTTCGATGTCAGCCGGAGTGCAAACACCGAAGTTGGCACAGAAAAGAAAATCAGCGCTCCCTTCGATCAGCGAATCCTGTCCCGCCCGGAAGGTCGTGAAGAGGACGGTTCCGCGCGACAGCTCACGGCTCAGCCTAACGTCTCCACCATAACTCAGCCGGGCGTACACCGGAGGCAAGCTCTGCCGCTCGGTAAAGACTCCGAGTTGCAGCGTGTTGCGAGTCCCGAGGAACCAGGGTTGGCGAAAGTCGGCGCGCAGCCGCCAGTTGATCCGGTTGAATGCGCGGACCACTCGCTCGTCCGCCGTGACCTCTTCGCCGGCCTCATAACAGGGAAAGCGCCCTGCCCACTCGGACGTAAGGATGTTGGAGAGCCCGCCGTTCAGCTCGAACCTGCGCGTGCCGCCCAGAAAGTTCCGGTGTGTCCAACCGGCCTCGAGCTCTACGCAATCGGTAGTGGACACGCCGGAGCCAACCTGCAGCGAACGCATGTCGGCTTCGTTGACCCGGACCCGCACGTTCACCGTCGAGTCCGAATAGGAAGGTGTCGCGGCGATGTTTGCATAGTCGAACAGCGCCAGCGAATAGAGCGCGCGTTGGCTGCGAATGATCTCGGCTTCGCTGTATCGATCGCCCGCGCCAAACGTCAGCAGCCGATTCACGTGCCGCGGTTCAAGCTCCGAGGTGCCTTCCACTTCGATCTCGCCGAAGCGATAGCGCGCCCCCGGGATCACTTCCAGCCTGAGATAGGCGCCGAGGCTGTCCTCACTCGGGACCCTGGCGTCGAACACCACGGCCGCTTCCGCATACCCCCGGTTGCGCAACCGGCGCTCGATTTGCTCTCGCGCCGCCGAGAGCCTGACCTCGCTGAATGTCGAGTCCACGCGCAGCGGCAGGCCGCCGATCACCGCATTCGAGTCGGGCAGCTCCTCCAGCCCGAGGACTTCGAGGCTGCGCACGACGATCGGCTCCCCCTCAACGATCCGGAAGGTCACCTCGACCTCCCGACCTTTCCGGACCAGCGAGGTATCGACCTGCGCCTGTCTATACCCCCGGCGAAAGTAGAAGATGCCTATGCGGGCCACGTCCGTACGCAGTTCGCGCGGACTGAGCTGAACTTTCCGCTCGAACACCCCGATCCCGACCCAGCACAAAGGGCTCAGGAATACCGAGCGGCAACCGCTCTCGCGCGTGGCAATCGCCGCCTTGATGCGCTCGTCGCTGAAGGCAGCGTTGCCCTCGATCTTGATTCGACGGACGATCGGGAGGGTGTCCCGGGCCGTGACCTGACCCTGCAAGGGAGCCGAGAGTGGAAAGCTCGAGACCAGCCCCAGCAGCAACGTCCACATCGTGAGCCGCAGCCGAGGGCGACCCACCTGACGATCGCTTGCGCCTCCGCGCGCCAGGCCGCCCGAACCGGCCTTCGCGCCCGGCGCCGGCGCGCCGCCCTCCGATGGGCACACCACGTCAGTTCGGTTTCTGATCATAAGCGACCAGGTGAGGGCCGTCGAAATACCGGCGGTCGCCGCTGGGGAAGAAATGCTCACTGGTTGGCAAGAACCGCTGGCGCTCCGCCACCCAGACGTGATGCGCCACCCGAATCATCTCACCTTCGATCTGAATCAGATTAAAGGTGTTCCGGAATCGCTCGATGCCCCGGCCCCGCCGCGACGTCGTCGTTCCGCATTGCACGATGACGATGCCGCGCCGGCGAAGATCGCCCGGGAAGAAGTCGAGCGAAGTGCCGATGTACGAGCGATGCATGTGGCCAGCCAAAATCAGGTCGACGTTCAAGCGCGTGAACTGGCGGAGGGCGCGCCGGGCGAACGGCATCACGTTGCCGCCCTCGAAGCCGGGCGGGGGCGCGAAATGGTGGTGCGTGACCACGATTCGCGCGAGGGAATCGTCTGCGGCCTCGAACGCCTGAGCAGCGAACTCCAGCTGTGAGCGACGGATCCGGCCGTTGGTCAACGTCAGCCTCCGGCTCGAGTTCAGCGCCACGATCAAGAGCCCAGCCACCTCGGTCACGCTATTCAGGTCGGAGGATATGTATCGGCGATACTTCCGATAGGGTGCGAGAAACCGCTCCCAGAAGCGGTAGAAGGGCACATCGTGGTTGCCGGGGGTCACGACTACGGGAGCTTCGAATCGTCTCAGGTAGTCGGCGGCCTCCTGGAACTGGGAGGCGCGAGCACGCTGCGTGAGATCGCCCGAGACGATGACGACATCGGGTTCGAGCTCCCGGCTCTGTTCCAGCACGGCCGCCGCGACCTCCGGTAGGAAGGGCTTGCCAAAGTGGAGGTCGGAAACGTGCAGTAGCGTTGGCACCGTTGCGGCCTCGTCGCTTCACCTCAAGGGGCGGTGGCGCCCGCCGGCTCGGCGCGCCAGCGCCGCGTGAGCCGCCAGGCGCCGTAGGCACCCCCGACGATCACCGCCAGGCTGATGAGTTGTGCCAGCGTGAACGGGCCAAAGAAACGATCGTCCTTGGCTCGGAACAGCTCGACCACGCCTCGCTCCAGACCGGCCAAGATCAAGTAGACCATGAAAAGCCAGCCCGCGCGATGCGGATGTTTCCGCAGCCGCCAGATCAAGACGAAGATCAATGTCGAGAGCGCGACCTCGTACAGTTGGGTTGGGTGCACCGACATCACCGTCTCCCCCGGTATGGAGTCAGGCACCGCCACACCGAAAAACTCGCGCAGGTTCTCTGCCGTCGACGGCGGCGACCCCTGCGGGAACGCCAGGCCGACCCAGCTGTCCGTGGGTCGCCCATAGTCGTCGCCCACCAGAAAGCAGCCGACCCGACCTACGGCATAGGCAAGCGGCAAACTGGCGCCCACAGCATCCGCCACCTTGCCGATCGGCAGCTTTTCGCGCCGTGCCAGGTAGATGACGCCCAAGCAGCCGCCAGTGAACCCGCCGTACCAGACCAGTCCAGCGCGCGAGAAGAGCGTCTGCAAGGGATAGCGCACAAGGACCGGCCAGTTGAGAAAGGCGTAGTAGAGTTTCGCCCCGACGATCCCACCGATCAGCGCACCCATGAGCAGCGTCCAAGCCACATCTTTCTGGTAACCCTTGCGCTGCAACTCGAGGCTCGTCAGCCAGCCCGCCGTCAGGAAGGCGAGGCCGAGCATCAGACCGAAGCTGGTCAACTCGAACCCCTTGAACCTGAAAAGTACTGGGTACATTCGTTTGCCTCTGCCTCGAGGTCGCGTCGCGCAAAGATCAGCCGAGTCAGACGATTCCCGGCATCGGAAGGTCCGCGCGAGCGTTGAGATCGAGACCGCTCCGCTCTCCGCAACCCAAGCGAAAGTAGGCGGCGCGGGCCACCATCGCGGCGTTGTCCGTGGCGAGTCGCGGCGACGGTACAAAGACCTGCCCCGCGGGCGGCAAGCGACGGCGCACAGTTTCAGCTAGCGTCTGGTTGCGGGCTACGCCACCGCCCAGAACCACACGCGCACAGCCTGTCTCCTTCACCGCCCGCAACGTCTTCTCCACGAGCTGATCGACGGCCGCCCGTTGAAAGCCGGCGGCCAGATGGGCGATCTCGTCGTCTAGGCCCTCCTGCGCTTTCAGCTCGCGGACCCTCATCAACACCGCGGTCTTCAGTCCGCTGAACGACATATCGTAGTAGTCGTCGTCGTGCGGCTGCTGGCCGGCTTTCACCATCGGCACCGAGAAGGGTTGGCGGTCCGGTTCACCCTCCCGCGCCAAACGCTCGATCGCCGGACCGCCCGGGTAACCGAGCCCCAGCAGCCGCGCCACCTTGTCGAAGGCCTCGCCGGCGGCGTCGTCCCGAGTCTGCCCGAGGAGCCGGTAACGGCCCCACGCTTCGGCGAAGAGCAACAGCGTATGCCCACCCGAGACCAGCAGCGCCACGAATGGTGGCTGCGCCGCGTCGTCTTCCAGCGCCGTCGCGAAGAGGTGCCCCTCCATATGATGGATCCCGAGAAAAGGACGGCTCAGCGCATACGCGGCCGCCTTAACCCAGTTGAGCCCCACGAGCAACGACCCGATCAAGCCCGGGCCGGCGGTCACGGCGAAAGCGGTCACATCGCCGAGGCGAACGGCAGCCTGAGCGAGAGCCCGCTCGACGACGGTGTCGATCACCTGCAACTGCGCCCGGGACGCGACCTCGGGAACCACCCCACCGAAACCGACGTGCATGTCCTGCGTGGCGATCACGTGACCCAAGAGCTCACGCTCGCCACCCAGCAGCGCCACCGAAGTGTCATCACACGACGTCTCGACGGCGAGGATCAATGAGTCGGCGCCGAGCATTCTACAGGCGACCTCCGCGCTCAGAGCCCCTCCGCGTCGGCCGGCACAACCCGAGCCGAATCCGGCACGACCTCGACCGTCAGGAAGGGACTCGGCAACGAGAGAACAACCGGCAACTTCAACGGCTGCTCGACCGGCCCCTGGACCTCCACCCGGGGAACCAGCTCCCCGGCCTTGAGCGCGTTCACCGTGCCACGCGGCCCAGAAAGGCGGAGGTCCACGACCGGTGGCTCGACACGGTAGCCGGTGGCGATGCCGACGAGGTTGACCGGCACCCCCGGGAACACACGCTCGATGCGCGGCTCAATCCCCAGCCTGATCCGCACGCTCGCCGGCGTCAGTTCGACGGCGCCGGGATCGATGTCAAGAGGCGCCTCGAGATTCAAGGGCTCGCGTACGCCATCGCGAGTGATCGGCAGAGTGAACAACGTGTCGATCGAGTTGACCTTGTCTTCCGGCCCGTCCAGCGTCACCGCGCTTGGCTCGGCGCGGGGCGAGTCGGCGACGGCAAACCCGCGCGCCGGGGTGACCCGCACCAACGGGACTACCGGCACCTGTCTGCGGCTCCGGCGCTCGAAGTGGAGGCTCAGACGGTTAGGGCGTACGCTTATCGCCCGCACGTCCACCAGCTCACGGCCACCCCGGCTCTTGACCATGTTTGCCGTCAGCGGCATCTCGACATCGGCTGCCGGCACAGAGTCGATCGAGACGAGAATCTGCGGGCGCGAGAGCGAGAGCAGCGCCAGGTCGCCGGCGCGACCGGTGAAGCCGACGGAGACTTCGTCCGTGGGGTCCTGCTCGGTCAGCACATACCGTCGGTCGTTGTTTCCAACGAGAAGATCCACGGGCAGGGTACGTTGTTCGACCGTGTCGGCGCTGACGGCGATCCAAAGGAACACGGAGATCAGCGTACCCGTGAGCATATAGAGCCAGTTCCGTTTCAAATTCCTGCGCCAGTCGTCCATCGCCTACGTCCCGAGCAGCTCTTCAATCAGGGTCTGATTCGTTGGAGAGTCCCAGTCGGCGGCGCCGATAAGCCGCTTGACGATCCTACCCTCACGATCGAGAACGAACGTCTCCGGAACACCGATCGTCTGCATGACCCGCGAGATGCGCCCCTCCGGATCGAGCAAGATCGGAAACTCGAGCCCGAGCTCGTCAGCGAAGGCCGAGACTTTCTCCTGATAGCCGGGCCCGGAATCGATCGACACCGCGATGACCGTGAACCCGCGGTCCTTGAAGCGCGCGTAGCTCTTCTGGATCGGTGGCATCTCGACGCGGCAGGGCCCGCACCACGTCGCCCAGATGTTGATCAGCACGACGTGGCCTCGCAGGTCAGCGAAAGCGATCTCCACCCCGGCCAGGTCGGGCGCACTGTATTCGGGCACCTGATCGCCCACTTCCACGCCCCGAGCGACACCGGGCCCACAGCCGGCCACTAGCGTCACGGCTCCCATCGCTATGAGAGGCGCCAACGCTCCGCGCCTCCCCGTGGGGGGCCGACCGACGTGGCCGGCGCGTGCCCGCTCTAATCCACGCCGCATTCTTCCTCCAATACCCATCAACGGCTGGCGGCTGTATCGGCCGCCGCGTCCAACGCCGGCTCGGTGGCCACCGTCACCTTGATCCGCGTGGCCCGTTCCACCACAACGCCAGCCGCTGGCGACTGGCCCAGCACTGTCCCCGGCGCCGCAAGCGACGCCGAATCGCGCCCAACCACTCCCAGACGTAGACCGAGCCGTTCCAGATCCCTTTGCGCCTGGCTCAGCGATAAGCTGACCAGGTCCGGTACGGCAACCCGCGGCATCCCGGCGCTCACGGTGATGCGCACGGTCGCCTCCTGCTCCAGCGGCGCCCCCGCCGCGGGTCGAGTGTCCACGACCGCACCCACAGCCTCGTCTGCATCCACCCAGACCAGTTCGCTGCGATACCCCGCCCGGGCGAGGACGGACTGAGCCTGCTCGTGCCCGAGGCCGACCACGTTCGGCACCGACTTCCGCTTCGGCCCGAGGCTCACCGTCACCTCGACCGGCGAGCCCGGACTGGCGACCTGACCGGCCAGCGGCTCTTGGGCCAGCACCGTACCGGCTGCCGCTGGATGGATTAGAGCGGCCGTCTCGTTGAAAACGAGGCCCGCCCGCTCGATCCGTCGGCGCGCCTCGGCCGAACTCTGTCCGACCAACTCGGGAACGCGCGTCAGGATCGTCCCCGAGTTCTCCGAAGGAAAGACCACGACCGCAGCCACACCGTAACCGATGATCAGGCCGCTGACCGCGACAGCCATAATCGAGACCAACACCCGCCCGGCGGCAGTCAGCGATCGATACCACCCTCGCAGGCGGTGCCACGGGCGGGCCGCCGTCTTAGGCGGATCGTCGCCGTAGTCGTGCGGCATATGCGCCATCGGCTTCGTGACGGTGCGGGACGATACGGAGCTCTCCCTGCCGCCCTACAAGCTCAGCCGGCACTGCGGATGCCGGCGGCGGGTCCGGCGCGAAGTCACGCCGCCGAGCCAGAAACTCCATCACTTGCCCCTCATTCTCCTCCGGTTCCAGCGAGCAGGTGGCGTACACCAGGTATCCGCCGACCGCGACCAGGTCGGCCCCCGACTCGAGCAACCGTCGCTGCACTTCGACCAGCGCGCGCAAGTCAGCAGCCCGCAGACGCCAGCGCAGGTCCGGGTTCCTCGCCAGCGTGCCGGTCCCGCTACACGGCGCGTCGATCAGTACCAGGGTGGCCGACTTAAGCGGCGGTCGCTTGGAATCCGCCAACACCGGGTGCAGCCGAGCGAGACCGAGTCGGTCCCGGTTCGCCACCAACTTCGCCATTCGGACCCGGCTGGCCTCCAACGCCCAGACCTCGTGACCGCGTCCCGCGAGCAGCGCCGCTTTGCCGCCCGGCGCGGCGCACAGATCAGCGATGCGGCTGCCGGGGACCGGAGACGCGTAGTCCACCACCGCCGCGGCGCCCGGATCCTGGACCACCGCGGGCACCAGCTCCAGCGCCTGCTGCACCACCGCAGAGTCGACACGTATGGACGTGCCCGACAGCCCGGACGGCTGCGCCTGCAGCCCGACGGCGCGCAGTCGCTCGACAGCCCCATCACGGTCGCTCAACACACTCAGGTACACCAACGGCCGCCGATTGTTGTAGTCGACGAGCCCACGCACTTCGGCAGCGGGCCAGCGCTCGAGCCAACGATCGATCATCCAACGGGGGTGCGACCCCCAGGCGGCCAGAAATGCTGCCGGATCGCGATCCGGGTGGGGAAAGCCCGTTGGTCCGTAAGACTCCCGACTCAGCCGTCGCAGAACCGCGTTGGCGAGAGAGGCGGCCCCCTTCCCTCCAGCGAACTTGGCGGCCTCGACGGCGTCCGACACTGCCGCGTACGCCGGGACCCGGTCCAGCTCCAACAGCTGGTAGACACCGAGGCGGAGGATGTCCAGGACCTCCGGCTCCAGGCTTCGCTTTCCGCGCCTGACCAGGCGATCGATGACGTAATCGAGCCGGCCTCGCAAGCGCAGCACCCCGTACGCCAGCTCCTGCGTCAATCGACGATCGGGCTCGCTCAGCGAGTCGGCGACCCGCTCGAAGGCGTGATCGGCGAACGCACCTTCCCGAACGGCCCGGAGCACCCCGAGGGCCGCGCCTCGCGCCGGGGCAATCGTCTCGGGAATCGTCAGGACTCGACCTTCAATCCAGCATCCCGGACGTCGGGCTCGAGGGTGCGGCCTGCTCGCGCCGAGGCATACGACCAGATAGGTACGCCAGCCGGCCAGCCTCTGTGGCCCGCTTCATCGCCAGAGCCATACGAACCGGGTCGCGCGCCTCTGCGATCGCCGTATTCATCAGGATGCCGTCGACGCCCTGCTCCATCGTGATACAGGCATCGGATGCCGTGCCAACTCCGGCATCGACAATAACCGGAACGCTCAGCCGGCTCTTGATCAGCCGAATGTTGAACGGGTTCAGCAGCCCCAGCCCACTGCCGATGGGAGAGGCGAGCGGCATGACCGCCGACGCGCCCAGGTCCTCCAGCTTGAGCGCGGTGACCAGATCCTCGTTGGTGTAGGCCAACACCTTGAAACCGTCGGCAACCAGGGTGCGCGTGGCTTCGAGTAAACCCTCGACGTCCGGGAGCAGCGTATCCTGGTCTCCAATCACCTCGAGCTTGATCCAGTCGGTGAATCCCGCCGCCCGTCCCAGGCGGGCGTAGCGGATCGCCTCGTCCGCCGTATAGCAGCCCGCGGTATTCGGCAGCAGGAGCCAACGGTCTCGGTCAAGATGATAGAGAATCCCCTGTTCCTTCGTGCGATCGAGATCGATACGGCGCACGGCGACGGTGACGATCTCGGCCCCCGAGGCGGTGATCGCCTCAACCATCGAATCGTTGTCCTGGTATTTCCCGGTGCCAACGATCAGCCGGGACTTAAAGCTTTGTCCTGCAATCACCAGCGCTTCGTCGAGGACATCCAGTTTCCCGCCAACTACAGACATCTAGCACTCACCTCCTGATACTCTCGCATCCCCAGCTGGCTGCGCGCGCTCAGCCTCCACCGACGAAATGGACGAGTTCGATCGTGTCGCCCTCGCTGACCATGACCTTGTCGTGCTCGCCGCGCCGCACGATCTCGCGGTTGCGTTCCACCACCACCATCCCCTCATGAAGGTCAAGGTGCGCCAAAAGCGCCTGAACGGTCAGCCCCTTCGGTACGCCTCGCTCTTCGCCATTCAGGGTGATCGTGATGCCTTGGTTCGAACCGCTCATACTAATCTCGACCGCTCCGCTTGCCGTTGGCTGTGGCGCCCCAGCGCGACGTCGTTTCCAGAGCCTCCAGGTAACGTCTGACCGCGCCCGCGGGGTCGTTCTCTCCCCAGACCCCGCCGAGCACCGCCACGCCCCAGGCGCCGGCGTCCACAACCTCGGCCGCCCTTTTCGGTGTGATACCCCCAATCGCCAGGATTGGTCGCGGCAGCTCCGCCGCCCGCTTTACCGCCTCGATCCCCAGCGGCGGACGGTCCGGGTGTGATTCCGTGGCAAAGACAGTCCCAAGCAGCGCGACATCAGCGTCGCTCGCTGCAGCCTCCTCTACATCATGAACCGACTGACCGACCCAGGCGCTTTGGCCCAACAGGCGTCGCGCTACGCTCACCGGCAAACTGCGCGCTCCCAGCTGCACTCCGTCCACGCGAATCGCCAACGCCAAGTCGACTCGATCATTGATCCACAGGCTCGCCGCCACCGCCGACGACCGCAGCTCGCAGGCGAGAGTCCAGAGCTGCGCACCTGCCATGCCGTGACCGCGGAGGTGGAGCGCGCAACGCTCACCGCCCGCCGCCAGCGCCGCGGCGGCACGACTCGTGAAATCCGCACGCGTCAGCACCTCGCGGCTCGTGATGAGATGCAGTTGGGGCAGCGGGCCTCTCAATGAAAACGCTGGCCAACCGCTACGCCGCGTCCGCGAATCCATTCGACCGTTTTCATCCGTCGCTTGCCGGCGGCCTGAACCTCACCCAGGGCGAGCGCGCCCGCGCCCGTCGCCACGACGAGTCCCTGGCGCGGATCCGCTCGGATCACCTCACCGGGCTCCGCGGGGTCGCTTACAGGCTCGACCCGGGGCGAGAACAGACGTACACGCTCCTCTCCCATTTCCGTCCAGGCCCCCGGCGCTGGATCGCACCCGCGGATCCAGCGGTCGAGCTCGACAGCCGGGCGCGCCCAAGCGATCCGCACCTCATCCGCGCTCAACTTCGGCGCGTAGGTCGCCTGCGAATCATCCTGCGGCTCCTCTTCAGCTGCATGCGCCTCGATCAGATCCAGCGCCTGGAGCAGAAGCTCCGCCCCCAGGGTTGCGAGCCGTGCCTCGAGAACGCCGGCCGTAACATCGGGCGGGATGGGGCACCGCGCTTGCAGAAGCATCGGCCCGGCGTCCAGCGCCTCCACCATCCGCATGATCGTCACACCGGACTCCTCGTGACCGCGGATGATCGCCCAGTTGACCGGCGCGGCTCCCCGCAGCTCTGGCAAGAGCGAGGCGTGTACGTTGAAGGAGCCCCGTGGTGGCAAATCCAGCACTTCGGGCCGCAGGATGTGGCCGTAAGCCGCCACGACCGAGATCTCCGGCCGCCGCGATCGCAGCGCCGCCAAAAACTCCTCGCCGCGTGGGCGCTCCGGTTGCAGCAGCGGAAGGCCGCTCTGTTCCGCCGTCGACTTTACCGGCGGTGCTTTCAACTTTCGACCCCGCCCCGCCGGTCGGTCCGGTTGCGTCACCACTGCAACGACCTCGCGCCCGGCGGTTAAGAGACCGCGCAGGACCGTATCCGCGAAATCGGGTGTCCCCCAGAAAGCGATCCTCACCGCCCAGCTTCTTCTTGCATCAGCTTCTTCCACTTGTTGAGCAGCATCTTGCGCTTGATCGGAGACAACCGGTCGATGAACAAGACCCCATCGATGTGATCGATCTCGTGCTGAATGACTCGCGCCAGCAGCTCGCTGGCATCTATGCGGATCGGCTTCCCAGCCACATCGACACCTTCCAGAGTCACACGGGCGGCACGCTCCACCACGCCGATCAGCCCCGGCAAAGAAAGGCAGCCCTCTTCGCCTCGCTCCGTTCCTTCACTTTCTACGATGACCGGATTGACGACGGCCAGCGGTTCGACGCCAGGCTCTCGAATGTCGATCACGAAGAGCCGTTTGGCGATGCCGACCTGCGGTGCTGCCAGGCCGATACCATCAGCGGCGTACATGGTCTCGAACATGTCATCGACGAGATCGCGCAGATCCGAGTCGAACTTTTCGACCTCCTCGCCCCGTTGGCGGAGCGCCGAGTCGCCAAGCAATCGAATCTCAAGTGTAGCTATGACTCCTCCTCCTCTCCGGCCGACAGCTTGCGCGCCACCTTGTCGCGCTCCACCACGATCCGAGTGTCATCCGCCGTTTTGATCGTGATGCGGTCTTCTTTGATGTGCACGATCCGGCCTACGATCCCACCGACGGTGGCCACTTCATCGCCGCGCCTCAGCGCCTTGACCATCTGATCATGACGCTTTTGCTGCTGCCGTTGGGGACGTATCAGCAAGAAGTAGAAGATCCCGATAAAGGCCGCGAGCATGATGACGGTTCCCATCGCTCCGCCACCGCCCTGCTCCGTCGGCATGAAGACTAGTGTCAACAATTTCCTTACCTCGTTTCCTCGTCGCTCCCATAACACGCGAGCCAGCCCGACGCCCACGCTTCAAAGTTCCCCGAGCGAATCGCCGACCGCGCCTGTCTCATCAGCTCCGTGAGAAAATAGAGATTGTGAATCGACAGTGCCCGCAATCCCAACAGCTCACCCGCCACAAACAAATGTCGCAAGTACGCCCGCGTATAACGGCCGCAGGTCCAGCAACCGCAACCCGGCTCGATCGGCGACGCGTCGTCCCTCCACGCCGCCAATTTCACGTTCACGGGGCCTGCCGTCGTGAACGCGGTGCCGTTGCGCCCATTGCGCGTCGGCGCCACGCAATCGAAGACATCGTAGCCCAGCCGTACCGCGTGCAGCAAATCGCCCGGATACCCTACCCCCATCAGATAGCGCACCGCGGCCACCGGCAGCTCCCCGGCCAAACCCTCCAGCGTCGCATAGGTCCGCTCTTTCGGTTCGCCCACCGAGAGACCCCCGATCCCGTACCCCGACCAGTCACGGACCGTCCGCGCACGCATCAACGACTCGGTTCGTAGATCCAAGTAAGTGCCGCCCTGGATGACGGGCAGAAGCACCTGCACCGGCCGCTCCGCCGCCAGCTCGTCGAAGCGCGAGGCGCAGCGCTCCAGCCAGTGCTGCGTACGCTCCACGGCCCGCGCCGCCGTCTCACGGTCGGCGCGGCCCGGCGGACATTCGTCCAAAGCCATGATCACATCGGCGCCCAGCGCGGCCTCGATCTCCATGACCAATTCGGGACTGATGAAGTGGGAGGACCCATCGATATGACTTTGAAAACGAACGCCCTCGTCGGAGACCTCGTTGATACTGGCGAGCGAGAAGACCTGATAGCCGCCGGAGTCCGTGAGAATCGGGCGCTGCCAATCCATGAACCGGTGCAACCCCCCCAGACGGCGAATCAGCTCGTGACCCGGACGCAGATAAAGGTGATAGGCGTTGGCCAGCACGATCTCCGCCCCCAAGGCCTCCAGCTCGTGAGGGGCCACAGCCTTCACCGTGCCCTGCGTGCCCACCGGCATGAAGGCGGGGGTGTGCACCACGCCATGGGCCAGCCGCCAGGTCCCGGCGCGGGCCGCTCCGTCCCGCGCTTCCAGGGCGAAAGCGCCGGGCGCGTCCCTCTCAACCACGCCGTCGCCAAAACCGAGAAGGGCCTCACCGCTCACAGCACCACCATCGCATCGCCGTAGGAATACAACCTGTATCGCTGGGCCTGTGCGTGCCGATAGGCCGCCATCGTCAGGTCATGGCCGGCAAAGGCGGCCACGAGCATCAGCAAAGTCGAGCGCGGGAGATGGAAGTTCGTGATTAGACGATCGACGACTCGAAACCTGTAGCCGGGTCGGATGAACAGCTCGGTCGCTGCGGCTCCGGGCTCAACCGTCCCGTTCGTCGAAGCCACCGATTCCAAAGCCCGCACGGTGGTCGTCCCCACGGCCCAAACCGCGCCCCCAGACCCGCGAACCTGGTTGATGATCGCCGCGGCCTCTTCCGTCACCCGATACCTCTCGGCCCCCAACCGGTGGTCCGCCGGATCGGCCGCCTCCACCGGCCGGAAGGTCCCGGGCCCAACGTGCAATGTCACCCGTGCCAGTTCGACGCCGCGCTGGCGAATTAGCTCGAGCATACGCTGGCTGAAGTGCAGCCCCGCCGTCGGCGCGGCGACGCTACCTTCGTCACGGGCATAGATGGTCTGGTAGCGGGCACGGTCCGCTTCGTCGTCCGGACGGCGGATATAAGGTGGTAAAGGCACATGTCCCCACCGCTCGACAGCCTGNNTATAAGGGGGCAGGGGCACGTGACCACACCGCTCGAGCGCCTCACGGGGCGCCAGCGATGTGAGAAGATGCACCACGCGCTCGCCTGCATCGCTGCCGGCCTCGATCTCCAGCGCCAGGTCCGTCGAGACCTCGACGACCCGACCCGGTTTCAACCTCCCGCCTGGCCGCACCAGCGCGCGCCAGCGGCGCTCTTCGGCGTCGAGCGGTTCGATTAGCAGAACCTCTGCCGCCGCGCCCGTCGGTTTGCGACCGAGCAGGCGCGCTGGGAACACGCGCGAGTCGTTGATCACAAGCACGTCGCCGGCCGACATCAGCTCGGGAAGATCGCGAAAGACACGATCCTCGAATCGGCGGGAGGCCCGGCTTACCGCAAGCAGGCGACTCGACTCGCGCTCGGGAAGTGGACGCTGCGCGATCAGCGTTTCATCAAGCGGGTAATCGAAGTCCTCCGTGCGCAGGCCGGCCGCCGCTCCAGCGCTCTCGGTTGGCGACGGACCAGGGTCCTGCACACCGCTGCGCTCAGCCATCCCTAAACAGCTGGCCTTGCTCGCCGCTTACGTTGGGGGGGAGCGAGTAGCCGAAACGTCGGTAGGCCTTGGGCGTCGCCATCCGTCCGCGGGCCGTCCTCTGCAGCAATCCGTTCTGTATCAGGTAGGGCTCGTACACTTCCTCCAGCGTGTCGGCCTCTTCGCCCAGCGCCACCGCCAGGCTCGAGAGGCCGACGGGCCCGCCATCGAAATCCTCGATGATCAGCCGCAGCATTCTCGCGTCCATCTGCTCCAGCCCGTACTCATCGACATTCAGCATCTCGAGTGCCGCCTCCGCCACAGCCCGGCTTATGCGGCCGTCCGCCTTGACCTCGGCGTAATCACGCACCCGGCGCAGAAGCCGGTTGGCGATCCGCGGTGTGCCGCGCGAGCGACGCGCGATCTCCTCGGCTCCAGCGGCCTCGATCTTCACGCCGATGATCCCCGCCGAGCGCTCGACGATCTGCTCCAGCTCCTGCGTTGGATAATAGCCGAGCCGTTCCACCACCCCGAACCGGGCCCGCATCGGCGGCGTGAGCAGCCCGAAGCGCGTCGTGGCGCCGATGAGCGTGAACCGCTCGAGCCTCATCGTGATGGTCTGAGCCCTGGGCCCCTCGCCGAGACGGATCTCGATGCGATAATCCTCCATGGCCGGGTAAAGGAACTCCTCGATCACGGGACGCAGCCGGTGGATCTCGTCGATGAAGAGGAC
>JABAOF010003603.1_pt1 | contig 15014 bp, 16 predicted proteins | sample 7062171 | NCBI WGS metagenome assembly JABAOF01 (sample SAMN14538628, study PRJNA623070) | marine sediment metagenome | biome: marine biome [ENVO:00000428]; feature: marine pelagic biome [ENVO:01000023]; material: deep marine sediment [ENVO:00002113] | place: India: Gulf of Khambhat ...
CCTGGAGAAGCTGAAACCTTTGTTCCTTAGGATCAGGACAGTCTGGGGAAACGAACTCGCGCCACAAGAAGCATAAAGGAGGAAAGAACCGATCTCTCTAACAAAGAAACGGGGAGCTACCACTAAGGACGGAAAGAAGCAGATTCGTTCAAAGCAGTGAAACAGGCACAGGAACCCATGAAGGACCCCTACTGCTGAATCAACTCGTCATAGTTGGATTTGAGATACTTCTGCAAGTTCAAAAGTTTAGGGCGAACGGCCCATTGGTAGTAGTGGTAAGCTAAAGGATTCTGGGATGTCACCAAACCACGCCCCAGCAAAATCGAATTGTTGCGGAGGGTTATTCTATCATTGAAGTCCTCAACCGCCAGTTTTACCTCGTTTACCAGGTTAACGAATTCTACGAACTCACCGTAGCCTTTGAAAGATAGAATATTCAAATAAAGCATATCGATACCGTCGGTGGCCAGCTTTCTCCAGACTTCGACGCTATTTAAGTACCCGGTCGAATCGTTCAACTGGGGGAAATTGCCCTTAAGAGTATTATGTGTGAGGTCTACCCGCAAGCCGTCCAGCAGTTCTTCTCTTATCTGTTTTCTTGCCTCCTTCTCGGCCAGCTTGAAGAAGTGATTTGACAGTATAAAACTTATGACACTGCCGGCAAAGATGCCAACAAGAAGTGAGATACTCGCGATCCTAACATCTCTTGAGATTGTGCGCATCTCAGGCTCAGTTGCGCCTCCAATAGATTTCGCCCCGGGGTGCTTTTGATGGAGGTTGGCTCTCGTTAGCCACCTTCGCCTTTTTCCTGTCGTTGATCGGAAGCCTTCTNNCCCCTCAACCTCTTTTTCCTGCTTCTCTTTCTCTTCCCGCTCCTTCTCTTCCATCTCCCTTCGTTCTTCTTCTTCTTCGGTCTCGGTCTTTCGCTCCAAGAGGTTCTCGTCATCCTTTTTCTTTCGCAGGATGATATAGGTAACTGTCTGTCCGGTGCTTACGATGGCCAGGCCATAGGAGAGAACCATGAAGATGACGATTACCAGGGAGATGCCAATCAAGAAGGCGGCTATCTGCCCCGACCAGTTGAGATAAAGCCCCGGTCCAATCTCCGGAAGATCAAACCGGAAGTTTATTCCGGCGAAGATATTGGAGAAATAGTCCAGCAGATGCCGGGGAATGGTGATGTACGAGAGTGCCTCTTCGCTAATGTCGGAAAGCTTCTCTCCCATGAAGACTCCCAGGGAGAGGTGTATCAATTGGACTGCCCTGAAGCAGAAGTAGCCGAAGACAAAAATCCCGATTTTGGACATCACGCCAATAAGTCCCGTGAAAACGAAGTATCTCCAGGCTTGATTCCACACGCTGGAGAAGGTCTGAACCAGGGTCTCGAAGGTATCCTCCTTCAGCGTTGCCACCACTGCCGGAGCCAAAAGAAGAGAGATAAAGAAGATGAAGATAACATAAGCTAAGGTCAGAGCCACTGCAAAGAGTGGAACGAGGTAGAAGATGCCGATGCCCAATTCCCCCAGGTAGGGTATCTTTCCGATGAGTCCCACAACTATGCCACAGATTATCAAGAACGCGACAAAGGCCAAAAGGGAAAGGGGCGAGAAGAAAGCCGGACCCCAGTGTTTCTTCAGGAACCTGAACGCCTCTTTGGACGAATAGAAATCATCCCCTTTCAGCTGTTCATAGGTGACCTTTCCCACCATGGTGCTTGCCAGAAGCCAGCATATCAGAAAACAGATTATGCCCACCGCGAATATGACCCAACTGTACCACGCCTCAAAAGGAAAACCGCCCAATGGGAAAAGCCCGTGCAGATCCCAGGTGTTCGAGAAGCTCATACCGGCAGACCAGAAAGCCAGATAGGTGAACACCAGATAACTCAGATACCCCACCAGAAGTCCGATAAACTGAAGCAAAATCTTTTTGGCGGAGAGAGCCAGACGGGGAGCGCGAAAGACGTCCCTTATGTCGAAATAGAATTGGGTCACGTCAAACCTCCTATTTGAACTTACATGAAATCTGTTTGCTCAGAAAAGTCCAGTCAATAATTTATAAGTCCACCTCCCGCTTTTGTCAAGAAAAATCTCCTCGTGCATTTTGCCAGTAACCGGTCGCTGTGAAAAAGATTGACTTATCTTTTGAGCGCTGTTATATTTTGTGAAAACCAAATCGGGAAGAGAGGAATATGAAAGCTCTAATCACGGGAATTACAGGCCAGGACGGGTCTTACTTGGCGGAACTGCTTCTGGAAAAGGGTTATCAGGTCTTCGGGATGGTGAGACGATCCTCCACGGAGAATTTCGATCGGATAAACCACATTCGGGATAAGATTCACTTAAGACAGGCAGATCTTTTGGATCAGCTCTCAATCATCCGACTGATTGAAGAGTGCCAGCCGGACGAGATATACAATTTGGCGGCTCAATCATTTGTTCCCACGTCCTGGATTCAACCCATGTTGACCGGCGAGTTCAATGCGCTGGGGGTGACCAAGATATTAGAAGCCATCAGGCAGGTCAACAGGAAGATCAAGTTCTATCAAGCCTCCTCCTCGGAGATGTTCGGCAAGGTGCAAGAAGTGCCTCAGAATGAAAAGACTCCCTTCTACCCTCGAAGTCCATACGGAGTAGCAAAGGTGTATGCTCACTGGATCACGGTCAACTATCGCGAAAGCTACGGCATCTTTGCGGTAAGCGGGATTCTTTTCAATCACGAGTCTCCCCGAAGAGGATTAGAGTTCGTGTCCCGAAAGATCAGTGACGGTGTCGCTCGAGTAAAGCTGAAAGTGGCCAAGAAGCTTTACCTGGGCAACCTGGACGCCAAAAGGGACTGGGGATATGCCGGCGATTACGTGAAAGCTATGTGGCTTATGCTTCAGCAAAAGGAGCCGGAGGATTTCGTCATCGCCAGCGGAAAGAATCACACGGTCAGGGAACTGGCTCAGATCGCCTCTGAGCACCTGGGTCTGGATTACAAGAAATTCGTGGAGGTTGATCCCAAGTTGGTCCGACCCGCGGAGGTAGACGTGCTTCTGGGCGATTCCTCCTATGCCCGAAAAAAGCTGGGCTGGAAGCCAGAGGTATCTTTTGAGCAGCTGATCAAGATGATGGTAGATGCGGATTTGGAAAAAGTAGAAAAGGAGATCAAAGAAAGTAAGAGCTGAACCGGTGGACCGATTCCTCCTTGGCTGAGGGAACGAAAAGGACCCAACCTCACATTGCTCCCCCTCAGCTTTGTTTGTTGCGTCGGAAACTGAAAGATTGGATACCGGATGAACTTCTAAATAAGTCATGAAAGTCTTGATCACTGGCATAGCGGGATTTGTGGGTTCGCATCTGGCAGAGCTGCTTTTAAAGAGGAGCGATGAACTATTCGGAATATGTCTACCTGGCGAGAGCCTGGAGAACATCTATCAAATTAGACCGAACCTGCACCTTTCTCAATGCGACATCACCCAATTTGATCAGTTGTCCCGCTTGGTGAAAAGGATCAACCCTGACCAGATTTATCATCTAGCGGCCCTGAGCTCTGTGGGAGACTCATTCTTATCCCCCTTGGAGACCATCGGCAATAATATCTGCGGAACCTTGTATCTTTTGGAGGTCGTCAGAAAGCTTAAGAGATCGATTAAGATCCTGGTGGTTGCGTCAAGTGACATTTACGGGAAAGTCTTGCCCAAAGCGATGCCCATTACGGAAGCGACGCCGCTTCTTCCGGTCAGCCCTTATGGTGTGAGCAAGGCGGCCTGTGACTTGTTGGCTTATCAGTATTTCAAATCCTACGGAGTTTACGTTATTCGGGCAAGGGCTTTCAACCACACCGGGCCGAGGCAGCGCACCGGATTCGTCATCCCCGATTTTGCCTCCCAGATAGCCCAGATAGAGACCGGGCTTTTGCCGCCCATACTGAGGGTGGGGAATCTCTCCAGCAAAAGGGATATCTCCGACGTGAGGGACGTGGTTCGGGCTTACGCTTCCCTGATGCGAAAGGGCGAGGCAGGCGAAGCATACAATATATGCTCGCAACGGGCGTATAGTATAAAAAACCTGCTCAACACCCTGCGCAGCTTGTCGAAAAGGAAAATAAAAGTAGAGGTAGACCAGGAAAAGAACAGACCGGCAGAGATTCCCATTCTTTTGGGAGACAACTCCAAGATAAGAAAAACCACCGGCTGGAGACCGAGGATTCCCCTGGAAAAGACCTTGAAAGATACTTTGGATTTCTGGAGAGCGAAATGTCGAGTTTTTTAGCTTCTTGGATCATTCAAAAATCCAAAACCGGAGGCGATTTGTGCGGAATATCTGTGGAAAGCAGGTGTCACTGGAGTAACAAGTCTCGCCAGAGCGGGATCTGCGACTTCAGCTTGACCGGGAATTTCTCTGATCCGGTCCGCCTGAAGGCGAACACTTCACCTTGCACTCTTAGAGCAGCTTGCAGATGTCCGTGTGACGTGGAGAATGTCTTCAGCATTGTCAACGGCTGAGAAAGCGGCAACTCCCAGGTCAGGAGGCACAACTTGTACAAGAGCTTAGAGAAGAAAATAAGAAACAGAACCGCGGTGGTAGCTGTAATTGGGCTGGGATATGTGGGACTTCCGTTGGCAGTGGAGCTAGGAAGGGAGAAGTTCAAGGTTATCGGAATTGACATATCCCTCAGCAAGGTCAAGCTGGTCAATTCGGGCAGATCCGATATAGATGACATCACAGATGATGTTCTTAAACCTCTGGTCAAAAGGGGCAAGATCACGGCCTCAACCGACTTTTCCGAGCTGAAGAAGGCAGACTGCGTAACCATCTGTGTGCCCACGCCCTTGAGCAAGACTAAAGATCCCGACGTTTCCTACATCCTGGCAGCAGTAGGGGAGGTTCAGAAATACCTGCACCGCGGACAGCTGGTCATCCTGGAGAGCACCACCTATCCGGGAACCACCGAAGAGTTGATCCTGCCCATGCTGGAGGAAACCGGTCTTGAGGTTGGCAAGGATTTCTTCCTGGCGTTCTCCCCCGAGAGGGTCGATCCGGGCAACAAGAAGTATACCGCCAAGAACACTCCCCGCGTGGTAGGAGGGATTACTTCCCGATGTACCGCAATCACCAAGCTTTTCTATGAACAGACCATAACCCAGGCGGTTCCGGTCTCCTCCACCAAGAGCGCGGAGATGGTCAAGCTGCTGGAGAATACCTTCCGCTCGGTAAACATCGGGTTGGTGAACGAGGTGGCCTTGATGTGTGACCGGCTGAAGATTGACGTGTGGGAGATAATTGATGCTGCCAACACCAAGCCCTTCGGGTTCATGCCCTTTTATCCCGGCCCCGGGCTGGGCGGACATTGTATTCCCATCGATCCCCACTATCTCTCCTGGAAGCTTAAGTCCCTTAATTACTACGCCAGATTTATCGAGCTGGCAGGAGACATAAATTCCCGCATGCCCGAATATGTGGTGGAGCGGATAAACCGAGCATTAAACCAAAAGAAAAAGAGCCTGAAAGACTCAAAGATCCTGATCCTGGGGGTGGCTTACAAAAGGAACGTAAGAGATTTGAGAGAATCGCCGGCTCTGGACGTAATTAAGCTTTTGCAGAACGCCGGGGCCGAAGTCGTATATAATGACCCTCACGTGCCCTTTATCCGCATGAATGAGTCGGATTGGAAACCGGTGAAACTGACCAAGGAAATTCTTCAAAGCTCGGATTGCGTGGCTATCCTGGCCGACCATTCCGCCTACGACTACGACTTTATCGTCCGAAACGCAAACTTAGTCATGGATACTCGTAATGCCACCAAACACGTCAAAAAGAACCGGGAAAAGATTGTGAAGCTTTAGAATAAGTATTGTTCTGATTTTTTGACTGCCTGGCGATCATACCCAAATGCCTGTGCAGGTGCCAGGATTCATCTTAAGTAAAAGGTAAGCCTTTCTCGCTTCTTCGCCGAAAACCGGTTCTTTAGTGGAACTGAAGGAATTTGCTGAAAAGACTTTTAAAAACCATCCTGATATCTTTTCCGCTATCATCTGGCTTGTCCGGCCTCTCAAGTGCCACCCTTTTAGAGAACATTCCTCTGGACAGCTGGGTTTACAATGTGGTGGATGAACTTCACTGTCAGGGTTTCTTTTCGTCACTTCACAAGAATACAAGACCTTACACCCGCGGAGAGATCGCCCGGTTAGTCTTGGAGATCAACCTGAGGCAGAAGCGAAAGGACCAGAGGTTGACTGACTCTCAACTCTGGCTGCTTCATAAGCTGAACCAGGAATTTCGATTCGAGTTGGAAGAACTGTATTATCAGAAGCACAAAAAGAGCAGTAATGAAACCGTTTTTCGTTACGGAACCAGCCCGGTAGGTCACTCTACCTTAGCGGAGGGAGATAGCTCCTATGGACGTTTGCAGACGAGATTTGAGGCGGGTCTGCAATTCCGCGATAGGTTTGTCCTCAAGGATCGGGTGGTTATAGACAGCAAGGCGGAAAAGGAACGGCGGTATACGGGAAGGGAGTGGAAAAACGGTTTGACCGGAGTTTTTGACCAAGCATATGTCAACATTGACCTGAAGCATTTTCATCTGCTTCTGGGAAGAGAACACCTAAGATGGGGTCCGGGAACGGACGACGTGCTTCTGCTTTCTGACCACATTCCCCCATTTGATATGATAAAGATTGAGGGAAAAGCAGGCTCTTTCAAGCTGATCTATTTTGCCACGGTGTTGGATCGGAAATGGGTGTCTGATTATGGCTTTTGGGCTAAAAGATATCTGTCCGGCCACCGGATAAATCTTAAACTCGGGTTCGGTGCGGAGATAGGAATATCTGAAGTGGTCTTATACGGAGGAGAAGATCGAAGCCCCGAGCCTTATTACTTAAATCCCCTTTTGCCCTACTACGGAGAGCAATATAATCAAAACATGGATGATAACATCCTGTGGAGCTTCGACATTGCACTTTCGACCTTCCGGAACAAGGAAATCTACTTTGAGCTTCTGGTGGATGATTTCCAGTATGATTTTGAGTCCGAGCCTCACCAGACCGGATTTCAGATAGGCTTGGATTACGCGCAGCCTTTGGGCTGGCAGAGAAGTTATCTCAACTTAGAGTACACCAAAATCAATAACTGGGTATATGGACAGAACAAACCCTGGAACCGGTACACCTATCACGGCTGGGGAATGGGAAGCATTCTGGGGCCGGATGCGGACCGCTGGTCTTTCAATCTGATTTACCATCTCAACAAAGATATAGATTTAGCCTGGCTTGGGCAATACAGCAGAAAGGGAGAGGGACGGATCGACATTCCGCAAACCCCTGCGGTCCCACCCTCTAATGAATTTCCCTCTGGAGTCGTAGAGAAGACGAATCAGCATAGATTCACAGTCACCTATCAACCCAGCGTTAACCTCAAGCTGGACTTATCCGGGGTGTACGTTAAGACCGAAAACGTCGATAACCAGAGTGGGAAGAGGAAGGAGGCTTTCGCTTTTAAGGCTGAGGTAAACTTAAACTGGTGGAAGGAGAGAAGATTTTAGCTTGGATAGTCTGATCTTGAAGTCGCCCGCCAAGATAAATCTCTTTCTTGAGGTTCTGAGGAAAAGGCAGGATGGGTATCACGAGATCCTTTCCCTGATGCAGGCGGTGGATGTATGCGATGAACTGGTATTGGAGAGAAGGAAAAGCGGGATAAAGGTAAGCTGCGACAATCCGGACTGCCCGACAAATGAAGGCAACTTAGCTTACCAGGCCGCCTCCCTGGCTCTGAATGAAGCTAACGTAAACGAGGGCGTAAGTATCCGTATAAAGAAAAGAATTCCTATCTCATCCGGTCTGGGCGGGGGGAGTTCAAATGCCGCCGCAACTCTCCAAGGGACAAACCGACTCCTTGAGCTTGGGCTGTCGGACAGGAGGTTGCATGGTTTGGCTTCCCGGATTGGGTCGGACGTGCCATTCTTTCTGTATTCAGGACAAGCATTAGCCAGAGGAAGAGGCGATGAGATTGAGTCAAAGACATTTTATCGTGACTATTGGCTGGTGCTGGTGTGCCCCAGGTTTCAGGTGTCAAGCGGGTGGGCTTATCAGGCTGTAAAAATTAGCTTGACAAGGGACAGGAAAGGGGTTAATTATGAAGTTTTGGGGAGCAGGCTTGGATTTTTTGAGGCTCTTGCGCATTTTAGAAACGACCTGGAAGAGGTGGTGACAAGAGAGCATCCAGTTGTGCAGGAGATAAAGGAGATCTTAGCACATTCTGGTGCGGTAAAATCGTCCATGTCGGGCAGCGGGCCGACGGTATATGGTGTGTTTGACCAAAAACCACAAGCAGAGGAGGTGGCAAGAAAGCTTTCGCGAGGCGATTGGCAGATCTTTCTGACACAACCAATCCCTGGTAACATTTAGGTCCTGAAGGATGAATCCTTTCTGTGGCTGGTTGATGTGGAGATCAAGCCTGAAGCTGGAACGGATGAGTCCTTAAGCTTCTGGCCCGAGCCGAGAAAGTCTCGAGCTGGAGGTGTAGACGTCATCAGATGTTAACCGTCCACAAATCACTTCAACTGAGGAGGAAAGTACTGTGGAGATCACCGAGGTAAGGGTCACCTTAAGGGATGAGCCGAAGCTGAAAGCCTTTGTAAATGTTACCTTCGATAACTCCTTTGTGATAAGAGGGTTGAAGGTGATTAACGGCACCAAGGGGTACTTCGTATCTATGCCCAGCCGGAAGAGAAACAATGGAACTCACCAGGATATTGCGCATCCGATAAATAACGAGATGCGCAGAATGATTGAGGACAAGGTGCTGGCAGCCTACGAGGCTGAGCTCAAGAGCAAGGAGGCGGGCGAGACCGCCGAGCCACCGGCCGAATAGCTGCTCACAGTTGTACGGTTTAGTTTTTTTCGATCACGCCTGTGGTGAGAACCTCCTTTCAGTTTTTTGCCAGAGACGTGAATTGTTTTTTAAAAGCTTCCTTCTGGGGCGTCGTCAAGTGGTAAGACACAAGACTTTGGATCTTGGATCCCAGGTTCGAATCCTGGCGCCCCAGTTTGCCGCAAATTCCCGCCTGAGGAAAGGGCAGTTATGAACCAGGAAATAAAGCTTATAAGTGGAAATTCCAACCGCCCATTGGCCCAGAAGATAGCCGACTATCTGAGCATACCCTTGTGTGATGCGGAGATTGGGAAATTCTCCGACGGGGAGATCTCGGTCAAGATAAATCAGAACATCCGGGGAACCGACGTTTTCATAATGCAGTCCACCAACCCACCGGCAGAGAACCTGCTGGAGCTTCTGGTGATCATAGATGCTGCCAACAGGGCCTCAGCTGAGAGAATCACTGCCGTCATTCCTTATTACGGTTATGCCCGCCAGGACAGAAAAGATCAGCCCCGGGTGCCCATCAGTTCCAAGCTGGTGGCCAACCTGATAGCGGCGTCAGGGGCAGACAGGGTCTTGACCATGGATCTGCATGCAGCCCAGATTCAAGGGTTTTTTGACATCCCCATGGATCATCTGTTCGCCAATCCGGTCTTCTACGAGTACTGCTCCGGCTTCAAGTCAGATGATTGGGTGGTACTGGCCGATCTAGGGAGCATCAAGATGGTGCGAAACTTCGCCAAGAAACTCTCCATACCCTTTGCTGTCCTGGATAAGAAAAGGCACGTAGCTAATCAGGTGGAAATCTTGAATGTGATCGGCGAGGTGGAGGGGAAGAACATAATCATCCGGGATGACATTGTGGACACTGCTGGAACTTTAAGCCAGGGAGCCGACTTTCTGGTCAAACAGGGGGCAAAAGAGATCTGCGCCTGCTTAACCCATGCGGTGCTGTCGGGGAGATCCCTGGAATTGATCGAGAAATCGCCCATAAAGAAGGTGGTGATTTCAGATACCATAGACACACAAAACAAGAAACTCTCACACAAATTCGAGATTGCGTCCGTAGCCAAGATATTTGGAGAAGCCATCAAGCGGATTCATATGGGAGAATCGGTAAGTTCTCTTTTCGAATATTGATCCACCAAGGAGTGAAGGCTGATGAAAGAGATCGTCTTGAAAGCCAGACCGCGGGAGAAGGTGGGGAAAGAATATGCTAAAAAGCTAAGAAGAAATGGTTTCATACCTGCGGTGGTATATGGTCAGGGGGCTTCCTCTCTGGCCTTGGAGATAGAGACCAAATCCTTCCACGCTCTCCTGAGAAGAGGACTGGGAGAAAACGTGCTGGTCAATCTCAGCATAAGTGATCACAAAGATGGGGAGAAAAAGGTTCTGATAAGGGAGACTCAACGGGATCCGGTCAAGGGAGACATCATACACGTCGATTTCCACGAGATTTCGCTCACCAGGAAGCTGGCCATTCAGGTCCCCATTCATCTCATGGGGACGCCCGAGGGAGTGAAGGAGGGCGGGATACTCCAGCACGTGCTGAGAGAGCTGGAAGTGGAATGCCTGCCCACTGCTATCCCGGAGAAGATCGAGGTGGACGTAAACCACCTTAAGATCGGTGATTCAATTCACGTCTCGGATCTCAGGTTAGAAGATGTGGAGATACTCTCCGATCCGCACAGCTCCATCGTCAGCGTAGTTCCTCCAACCGTATTCAAGGAGCCGGAGGCTGCTCCCGTCGCTGCCGAAGAGGAGCCGGAGGTGATAACCGAGAAGAAAGAAGAGGAAGAGGAGGAGAAAGAGAAGGAAAAGGAAGAAAAGAAGGAAACCAAAGCAGAGAAGAAGCCTGCTGAAGGTGGCAAGGAAGAGCAGAAAAAGGATCAGAAATGAAGAAACCCAAGGTCGATCTTCTTTGGCGCTAACTCATGCTTGAAAGGCTTATGGCGGAGGAACCACAGAATTTGAGATGGCGAAGCTGACCACGGAAAGTCATCTGCTCGCAACGTCCTCTGACGCACCTCCCACGGCCTATGCCTGCTTGCATCAAAATCTAACCTTTTCGCCGGTTCACGAAAATGACTCTGGAAAAACCGAATGTGAAGTACCCATGGATATTTTTTCTTGTGCTTTTGCTTCTTTTGGGCTGTTACAGCAAGAAGAACAAGACCGAGGAGAGAGCACGGGAGCGGCTGACTCAATTTGTGCTTCTGATGGCCAACGATCAGCTGGAGGAAGCAGAAGAGCTTTTGGCCACCGGAATGATCCACAGCGGAAACAAGGAGCTTTTTCTAAGCAGCTTCGATAACTGGCAGTTGAAGGATACCACAGACATCGTAATCGAGATCGAACACATCTACATTCCGGAAGACCATCCCAAAAACAGAGCCTTGGTTTCTATGACCATCCGCAGCCAGAAGTACGATTTTACCAAGATGGTCTCCATGCCCATAACCTACGAGAAAGGGGACTGGTATATCGGATCATGAAAGGCGTGATACTGGCTGGAGGATTGGGCAAAAGGCTTTATCCCTTGACCAAGATCACCAACAAGCACCTCCTCCCGGTCTACGATAAACCCATGATCTTCTATCCCCTGCAGACCCTGATCAATGCAAGGATAGACGACATTCTGTTGGTGACCGGCGGAAATGATGCCGGAGACTTCCTGAGGCTTCTCGGCAACGGAAAAGAGTTCGGGCTCAAACACTTAAATTACACCTATCAGGAGGGCGAGGGGGGAATTGCCGATGCCCTGGGTTTGGCAGAGCACTTCTCTGATTATGAGAAGATCGTGGTGATTCTTGGGGACAACGTAATTGAAGGGAACATAGCGGAGACAGTGAAGGACTTTCGAAAGCAAAAGGAGGGCGCCAAGATCCTGTTGAAGGAGGTTCCCGATCCGCAGAGATTCGGAGTGCCGGAGATAGTAGACGGCAAGATAGTGAAGATAGAAGAAAAGCCAATGGTTCCCAAATCAAAGTACGCGGTGATCGGAATTTACATGTACGATTCCAAAGTTTTTGACATAATAGGAACCCTGAAGCCCTCCGACAGGGGAGAGCTGGAAATCACCGACGTTAGCAACGCTTATATCAGAGAAGGAAAGATGACCTACGATATCCTAAAGGGATGGTGGTCGGACGCGGGCACCTTCGAGTCGCTTCTCCGGGCGGGCAATCTGGTGGCGCAGGGAGGAGCCAACAAGAGGGATCTCTGAGAAAAGGTTTGTGATTTCCTCAAGCCTTTTCTGTTCATTGAATCTCAAGAAAGCATTCCCAGTTTACTTGGCCGAGCTTTTCCGCATACTCCAGTGGAGACCTTAAGGGATGATTCGCGATGTGGCGATCAAGAAGCTCAGAGTGATTCCGGATGAGCGGGGACGCTTGATGGAGATCCTCCGCTCCGACGACGAGCTTTTCTCCAAATTCGGACAAGTTTACGTGACCACCGCCTATCCCGGGGTGGTCAAGGGATGGCATTATCACAAAAAGCAGACGGACCATTTCGCCGTTATCAGCGGCATGATAAAGCTGGTCTTGTACGACGGCCGGGAGGATTCTCCCACCAAGGGAGAGATAAACGAATTCTTCCTGGGGGAGCACAATCCCGCGCTGGTGAAAATACCACAATTGGTCTATCATGGCTTCAAGTGCATAGGCGAGCAGGAGGCCATCTGTATCAACATCCCCACCGAGGTTTACGACTACGATAAGCCGGATGAGTTCCGCGTAGATCCCCACAAGAATGAGATTCCCTATAACTGGGAAAGGAGGAATGGGTAGGTGAAGATCCTGGTCACCGGCGCAGCTGGATTCATCGGGTCAAACTTCATCAGATACATTCTTTCCCGCTATTCCAATTACCAGATCGTGAACCTGGACAAGCTCACCTACGCCGGGAATCTGGACAACCTTTCGGATGTGGAGGATCAGCTCAACTACCGATTTGTGAAAGGAGACGTCTGCGACGCTGATCTGGTGAATGGCATAGTTGCAGATGAAATAGATGCGGTTGTTCATTTTGCTGCCGAAAGCCACGTGGACAGATCCATATACGATCCCTCTGTTTTCGTAAAGACCAACGTTTTAGGGACCCAGGTTCTTCTCGAGTCTGCACTGAAGTACAAGGTGGAGAAGTTCATTCAGATTTCCACGGATGAAGTATACGGGAGTCTGGGCAAAGAGGGTTCCTTCAAGGAAACCTCTCCACTGTCGCCGAACAGCCCTTACGCCGCCAGCAAGGCTTCGGCTGATCTTTTGGTGCGGGCGTATTCTGAGACGTTTGGCGTGCCACCCATAATCACCCGATGCAGCAACAACTACGGTCCGTATCAATTTCCAGAGAAACTGATCCCCCTCTTCATCACTAATGCTGTTTGTAATCGAGAGCTGCCAGTTTATGGAGATGGGCTTTACATCAGGGATTGGATCCATGTGGAGGATCACTGTAAGGCTTTAGACGCGATTTTGCATAAAGGAAAAGTAGGGGAGACCTACAACATTGCAGGTGGAAATGAGAAGACCAATCTGGAGATCACCGGTTTGATTCTCCAGGCGCTGAACAAGCCCAAATCGCTGGTCAAGCACGTTAAGGACAGGCCGGCACATGACCGCAGGTATTCCCTTGATTGCTCCAAGATAAAGGCCGAGCTGGGCTGGAAGCCGGAGACTCCCATCGAAGATGGAATCTCGAAAACAGTGGATTGGTATGTAAGCCACCAGCAGTGGTGGCAGAAAGTAAAAAGCGGAGAATACCTAAAATATTACGAGAAACATTACCTCCAGAGGGAAACCTACCGAGGATAAGATGTGAAAACGGTTCTCATCACCGGGGCCAATGGGCTTCTTGGGCAAAAACTCTGCCGCGACTTCTCCTCATCTCACAAAGTCATCGCCACTGACATCCAACCTAACAGCTTCGTATCCCTGCCAAACTTGTCGTATGAGACCCTGGACATAACTGACAGAAGGGCGCTTGACTTTCACGTCCGATTCTACGAACCATCCGTGATCATAAATTCCGCCGCGTACACTGACGTCGACGCATGCGAAACTCACGCAGCGCAAGCCTGGGCGACAAACGTTGGCGGAGTGAGGAATCTGGTAAGAGCCTGCAAGAAACACAACAGCAAAGTGATCCACCTCTCCACAGACTATATATTTGACGGAGAGAACGGACCTTATTCAGAGGATGATCCTCCCAACCCAGTCAGCTTCTACGGAGAGACCAAACTGGAAAGTGAGAAGGTAATAGAGCAAGGCAAGATCGACTTTCTAATTGTGCGCACAAACGTGCTCTATGGCTTTGGCAAAAAAGTGAAAAAGAATTTCCTGCTGTGGCTTTTGGAAAGACTCGCCGCAGGTGAGAAGCTCAAAATCGTAACCGATCAGTTCAATAATCCCACCTTAGCGGACAATCTGTCCGCCTGCATATTGGAGATGACAGAAGAGAATCTGTCGGGGGTTTTCCACATCGGAGGAGCGGAATATCTCTCCCGCTACGATTTTGCCCTGAAAGTGGCCGAAGTATTTGGGTTCGAAGAAGCAGAAATCGCCCCCATCAAATCCGATTCCTTGAAACAGAAAGCAAAACGTCCGTACAGGGGTGGCCTGAAGATCCAAAAAGCCCAAGGTATTCTTAAGACCAAGCTCTTAGACGTAAAAGAGGGCCTTACAAGGGCGAAAGAAAGCCAGAAACAGGTAGAGAATACTTAAAATGGACGATTGACCCGGGCTACTGGTTAGGCGAGGTTCATTGGATCAGGATCCAATCCTGGTGATTAGTGAATATCACCCTCTCCCTTTATCCCTCTCCCATAAAAGGAGAGGGAACGAGTTGTTCCCTCCCTTGATGGTTCGACCATTCGACAAGCTCATGGTGCTGAGCGAAGTCGAAGCACAAGCTCACCACAAGTGGGAGGGAATAAAAGGGAGGGTGAGACGGAGTTCATTTGGTGAGGTCCCCTGCCCACCTGACAAACAAATCGTCTCAGGAGCACGAAGCTCCTGACCCACTACTGCTTAGAAAAACAAAGAGGCCTTCCCCGGCAATCAACTGCCGAAAAAGGCCTCCCTTCCAAATGCAGAACCTTGAAGATTACGGGAAGATTCCGCGCTCCTTGTAGACTCTCTCCAGATCCGACAGGGC
>JABAOF010002475.1_pt3 | contig 15012 bp, 14 predicted proteins | sample 7062171 | NCBI WGS metagenome assembly JABAOF01 (sample SAMN14538628, study PRJNA623070) | marine sediment metagenome | biome: marine biome [ENVO:00000428]; feature: marine pelagic biome [ENVO:01000023]; material: deep marine sediment [ENVO:00002113] | place: India: Gulf of Khambhat ...
TATTTTGCTAAAGGTTTTGAGTTTCATAAAGATCGCTATAAAAAGAATGAACTTGGCCAGGTAATTTGGTACGCGGGAGGAGATATCGATTGGGACAATGTTTATGGCTCAAATCATGGAGTAGATAAGGTAGATAAGGGACAGTTTGAGAAAGTAAGTGATACAGATTTTGCCACTGGATGTTGTATGTTCTTTAGAAGTGAGGTGCTAAAGAAAGTGGGTTTATTTGATAAAAGATACTTTGCCTATCTAGAAGACGCTGATTTATCACAAAGAATAAAAAATGCTGGCTGGAGGGTTTTGTATACACCAAATGCCTATCTTTGGCATAAAGTTGGCCAGGCTTTAGGGATAGGAAGTGAGCGAAATGATTATTACATAACTCGGAATAGGTTGTTATTTGGGATTAAACATTCTTCTTTGCGCACAAAATTTGCCCTAATTAGGGAAAGTATAAAATTATTACTCAAAGGAAGAAAGTGGCAGAGCATAGGTGTTAGAGATTATTATTTAGGTCGTTTTGAAGAAGGTTCCTGGAAATGATAAAGCTTTCAGTAATAGTACCGGTTCGGAATGCAGAAGATTTGATCGGAGACTGCTTAAAATCAATTAGTTGGGCAGATGAAATAATTGTCGCCGATGATAGCTCTGAGGATAAAACAGTTGAGATTGCTAAAAAATATAAAAAAGTTCGAATAATAAATGTATCAGGAAGCTTTTCTGATAGAAGAAACCAGGCGGTTAAAAAAGCTAAAGGAAAGTGGTTTTTGATTGTTGATGCTGATGAAAGAGTAAGTCCGTCGCTGCGCAACGAAATAGATCAATTAGTCAATAAGTCAATTAATCAATATTATGCATATGCTATACCGAGGAGGAATTTTATTTTAGGGCGTGAGATGAAGTACGGTGGTTGGTGGCCAGATTATGCTAAAAGGCTTTTTAGAAAAAACAAGTTTAAAAAATGGGTGGGTGAACTTCATGAAGAACCGGTTTTTTCGTCCAGAGGACGATCCGTCTCTGGCGGAGAGGGGGAGTTGGGACATATAAAAAATCCACTAATTCATTTAAAGCACGATAATTTAGAAGAGATGGTGGAAAAGACGAATGAATGGTCAGAAATAGAAGCGCGACTAATGCATCAGGCAAATCATCCTTCGATGAATATTTTCAGGTTTGCAGCAGCCATGCTTCGAGAGTTTTGGTTGAGAATGGTAAAGCATAGAGCCTTTCTTGATGGAACAGAAGGTATAATATACGCCCTCTATCAGGTTTGGAGTAAGTTTATTTCCTATGCAAAATTGTGGGAAATGCAGTTAGAAAAATCAAAGTTCAAAGTTCAAAATGCAAAATGACAAATTAAAATTCAAAATCTTTTAATTGATTATGAAAAGGTATTACCACAGAAAGCTGGTAAGAGATAAAATTCCTGAGATTATTGATTCCAGAGGAGATTATTACCATTCCAGAATTCTTCGTACCAGAGAATATAGAAAGCTGTTAAGAGCAAAACTAGTGGAGGAAGCGAAAGAGCTGGTAAGTGCTTCTAAGAAAGAACTGTTAAAAGAACTTTCAGATGTCTTGCAGCTTATTAAAAGCATTGCTGAATTTGAAGGAATTTCGTTTAAAGAAATTGAAACCAAACAAAAAGAGCGCGAGAAAATGCGTGGAGCTTTTAAGAAAAAAATATTTCTAATCTGGTCTAACAAGCCAGCAGGTAAAAGTTAATTATCACTAATCACTAGTCACTGATCACTAATCACAAACATATGCGGGCAGCTATTTACAATCCATATCTTGATACTTTAGGTGGCGGTGAGCGCTACACAATGGCCTTTGCTTCTGTCTTGGTGAAAAAGGGATACGCTGTAAACGTGCAGTGGGAAAGTAAAAAAATTAAGAAGAAATTAGAAGAACGTTTTGGGATAAAACTTGATCGGATTGATTTTATCAAAGATATAGGAAGAGGAGATGGTTATGATATTTGCTTTTGGGTTTCAGACGGAAGTATCCCCCTTCTTCGTGCTCGTAAAAACTTCTTGCATTTCCAAGAACCATTCGTGGATGTAAATGGAAAGACTCTTCTTAATAGAATGAAGCTGTTTCGGATTAATAAGATTGTTTGTAACTCACGTTTCACAAAAGGCTATATTGACAAAGAGTATGGAGTTAAAAGCTTAGTAATTTATCCACCGGTGGATATTGTTAAAATCAAACCTAAAAAGAAAGAAAATTTGATAATTTCGATTGGCAGGTTTTCTCAATTAACTCAGGCGAAAAAACAAGATATTTTAATTAGAGCTTTCAAGAAGTTATACGACTCAGGATTTCGAGACTGGGAAATGATACTTGCTGGTGGGGTAGAAGTTGGAGTTGACGATTATGTAAAAGAACTAAAAAGACGATCCAAAAGCTATCCGATTGAGATTATTGAAAGCCCAAGCTGGAAAGAAGTAAGAAGTTTGTATGGGAAGGCAAAATTGTTTTGGTCAGCTTCAGGATATGGTGTTGATGAACAAAAAGAGCCCTCGAGAGTTGAGCATTTTGGAATAACAGTGGTTGAAGCTATGGCAGCAGGAGCTGTACCACTAGTGTTTGCTGCCGGAGGACATAAAGAAGTTGTCAAAGAGGGAAGGAATGGGTTTTTATGGAAGAGAACAAATCAGCTGTTGAGAAAAACAGAAAAAGTTATTGATGATGGAAAATTACTAAGGCACTTATCTAAACAAGCGAAGGAAGATAGTATAGAGTACGGATATGAGAGATTTGAGAAAGAAGTTACTGCAATTATTTAATAAGGGCTGGCCGCTTTTATTTATAGTTTTTCTCGTCTTCTTATTTTTTTGGAAGATTTTTTTACTAAAGCAAATTCCTCTACCGGCTGACTTTGTTGTTGGGGTTTATTATCCCTGGCTTGATTACAAATGGGGGTATCCTGCTGGAGTTCCTGTTAAAAACCCAATTACTACAGACGTTGTCTCCTTTTCCTATCCTATGCGGATGCTTGCGATTGAGATTTTAAAAAAAGGAGACCTTCCGCTTTGGAATCCCCACATCTTAACTGGCATTCCACTGCTTGCCAATTTCCAATCAGCACCATTCTCTCCAACTAATTTAGTTTATTTTATTTTTGATAAATTGACCGCTTGGAGTGGACAAGTTATTTTGCAGCACGTTTTGGTTTCAGTTTTTACTTATTTATTGCTTCGCAGCTGGAAGGTTTCAAGGGTCGGCTCTTTATTGGGAGGGGTTATTTTTGCTTTTTCGGGTTATAGCTTAATTTGGTCGCAATGGAATGCCCACGTCTTATCAGCCTCCTTCATACCGCTACTGCTGTTTTTTGCCGATAGATGGTTGATTAAGGGAAAGTGGAAGTACGGCATTGGCATATCGGTCGCTTTATTTTTTCAAATTATTTCCGGTTACCCGCAGGCAATAATCTATAGCTTTGTTGCCTTGGTTTTATTATGGTTTATTAGATTTACAAAAGAGAAGAGATATTTTTTAAAGACTATCTGGCTTGCCGCGTTTTTGATCTTGGGTCTTGGACTTTCAAGCTTTCAAATATTTCCCAGTGCCGAGCTTCTCTCTTTATCCCAAAGAAAAATTGAACCGCACCCTTATGAGTGGGCTTTCCTTCCCCTAAATAAAGTAATAACTTTCGTTGCCCCGGACTATTTTGGTAACCATGCCACCAAAAACTACTGGGGACCACAAGATTACACTTCAAACACTGGCTTTGTTGGAGTAGTTGCTTTGGTATTAGGGACAGTGGCACTTTTGAATAATAAAAAGAAGGAGAAAGTATATTATGGACTTGCCCTTGTAATTGCCTCGCTTATATTGGCATTACCTACACCTATTTCTCAATTAATATGGAGAAGTGGTGTTTTGGGTTTGCAAGCAGCTTCAGCACACAGGGCGCTAGTTCTTTTTAATTTCGGTATCGCAATTTTAGCTTCCTTCGGAGTAGATTACTTTATCAATTCCAAGAAAATAAACTTAAAGACACTGGCTATTCCACTTGTTATCCTTGCCCCATTCATTGTATATGCATTTTTAGCATTTCTACTTTCAAGATGGTATCCAATGCATATTCCGCCCCTTATTAGAGGTATTCCGAAATACAAAGTCGCATTAAGAAACTCTGTCCTTCCTCTATTTTTTTTGATCTCGATGTCTATCGTTTTTGTGATTTCGAAAAGGAGTAACAGAAGTGTCAGAAAAGTTTTAATGGTTGCTGTTTTTACTCTTTTAGTATTTGAACTATTTCGATTTGGTTGGAAATTCACCCCCTTTTCGCCGCGACATATAGTTTTTCCAAAAACACCGGTAATTGATTTTTTGACGAGCAAAAAAAGGCCATATCGGGTCACGGGGGGTCAAGTGGTTCCCATAAATATGTTGATGCCATACGGTTTGGACATCTTAGAAGGTTATGACGCAGTATATCCTTTGGACATTGCCAAGTTTATAGCGGTGCTAAATAGCGGGGAACTAGAGGCTGATCCTCAGGGGCGTTATGGAACAGTTGCAAATTATGATACGAAACTTTTAGATTTGGTAAATACCAAGTATTTGTTGGCAATAAAAAGGGATGAAAGAAAAAACCCTTCACCGGAAGGAACCATTCCTGAAGATTTTAATTTGGAAAAGTATAGATTGGTTTTTGAAGACCAAACGACGTTAGTTCTTGAAAATACTTCAGTTTTACCTAGGGCCTATATGGTGTATGACTGGGAAGTAGTTTTTGATAGGAAAGAGGTTCTTGAGATGCTCATGGATAAAGGCTTTCCGCAAGATAAAAAAATCATTTTGGAGGAAGATACCCCGAATCCCAGCAGGAAGGGAAAAAGCAATATTAAGTTCATCGGTTATGAAGAAAACGAAACTATTATCAGTGTTAAAACCAATGACAGCGGATTTTTATTTGTTTCAGATCTTTTTTATCCGGGATGGAAGGCTTTTATTGACAGAAAAGAAGTAAAAATTTTCAGGGCTAATTATGCATTCAGAGCAGTTTATTTACCAAAGGGCATTCATGAGGTTAAGTTCATCTATCAACCTGAGTCATTTTATAACGGTGTAAAAGCCTCATCGGCCTCATTTATTGTCCTTTTGGGGCTTGCCTTTCTTATTGGCAAAAGAAAGCAAGGAAGATATACTTGAACCAACCCTATGAAAAAAAATGCCATTTTAGCTCTTTTTTTTATTTTTCTTTTAGGATTTATTTTGCGGACACTATATCTTCCTCAAAAGTCTTTAACTTTTGGTTATGATCAAGCAAGAGACGCTTTTATTACCCAGCAGATTTTATCAGGAGATGTAAAAATATTGGGTCCACCCGCGTCCACCCCAGGTTTATACCATGGAGTTTTTTATTATTACTTTTTAGCCCCGGCATATTTTCTTGGAAAAGGAAGCCCGATAGTAGCGTCTTACTGGGCAGCTTTATTTAATGCATTGGGTGTATTCATCGTTTTCTATTTAACTTATTTACTGGCAAAAAAGACCTCCCCCGCACTTTTAGCTGCCTTCCTTTTTGCCATTTCTTTTGGAGCGACCCAATATGCTACCTGGTTGTCAAATCCAACTTTAGGTATTTGGAGCGTTCCACTGACTTACTTAGGACTTTGGATGTGGGTTAAGAGCAAAAACAGGTGGGGTCCGATTATTTGCGCCTTAGGATTGGGTTTAAGTATCCAAGCAGAGATTTTTCTAGCCTATCATTTAATTCCAATAATACTTTGGCTTTGGGTGGCAAAAGAAAATATTTCAAAGAATCAAGTTCTAAAATTTATTGGAGTTTTGATAGTGTCTTTATCCTCAATGATTTTGGTGGAATTTAAGTTTGGATTTAAAGGTTTCTCAGGGATTGCAAATCTGCTTTCCAGTGGCGATGCAGTATTAGCAGGCAGAAATATCGGGGATTTTATCGTGCTTTATTTAAACCAAATAGGTCGTACTTTTTCCAACAATCTACTTCCCTCAAACGCAGGATACGGAGGATTTCTTGGGATAATTTTTCTAACTTGGGTCGTTTATATTTGGTACCGACAGAAAAAGAAAGAAACTATTTCATGGCAGCCGTTTATAGCCACATACATTCTAGCCCACCTACCAATAGTCTCGATGGGAGGAATCAGTACACCCTTTTTAACAGTAGGGCTTGGAGCGGGAGTTGTAATTTTGGCAGGCTTAGCAATCAACTTATTATGGTTGGAAAAGAAATTCCTTGCCGCGGGACTTCTTTTAGTATTAGTTCTTTCAAATATCGCAACGGCAGTCACCAAAAATAAACAAGGTCAAGTAATTTTTGCCATTCAAAAGGATATGCTTTTATCATACGAGCTCAAGGCCCTTGACTATATTTATCAACAAGCCGAAGGTGAACCTTTTAGTATCAATACCTTAACTAGCCCCCTTTGGATAAATACTACCTGGTCTTACCTTTTTAATTGGTATGGAATGGAAAAGTACGGTTATTTGCCCATGTGGCGCGGAAGGGATCAGGTCGGTCAACTGGGCAATAACTTACCTCAGGCCACAAAAGAGGTAACTTTACATTTTTATATATTAGAGCCTCCCCAGGGAATTCCAAAGTTATATCTAGAAAGCGAGCCGGGATATGAGGATTCGAGATCTCAGATATTAGAGGAAATGAGATTCGGTGAGTTAAAAGTTCAAAAGAGAAGAATGTTTGAGGAGAGTTAAAAAGTGAGTAGTTCAAAATCTGCTGTCGAGTTGCACAAGGACGTACCCTCCAATTGGTATTATCGTTCAATACGGGAAAATATTTTTCAGCAGTATTGGCATAGGAGGAGATTTGAGGAAATATCGAAAATGACAACTCCGGTTAGTGGAAAAGTTTTAGATATCGGGTGTGCCGATGGGGTTTTTACGAGAGTAATTATGGATAAAACAAAAGCAAAAGAGATAATCGGAATCGATGTACTAGAAAGATCTATTGAGTGGTCAAAAAAGCATTGGAAAAAAAATAAAAAAATGAAATTTATGGTTGCTGATGCCCATAAACTTCCTTTCAGGTCGAACACGTTTGATGCTGTATTTTCACTTGAGATGTTGGAACACGTTTTTTATCCGATGACAGTGCTTAATGAGGTCAAAAGGGTATTAAAAAGGGGTGGATATGCAATATTTTTAGTTCCTAGCGAAAGCTTGCTTTTTAAAATTGTCTGGTTTTTGTGGCGCTTTTCAGGAAGGATGGTTTGGAAAGATGCTCATGTTCAAACATATCAAAATAACTACCTGCTTGATATATGCAAAGAAGCAAAATTCAAAATCTTAGAAAGTAAAAAGTTTTTACTGGGAATGCTTCATGCTGTAAAGGTGAAAAAGATATGAGGGGAGTAAAAAAACCAGATCAAAATGTCTCGGTTGTAATACCAAATTACCAAGGTGAGGAGTTACTGAAAAAGAATTTAGCTTATGTTATCAAGGCAAAGAAATTCAGTCCAAATAAAATTAAAGAGATTGTAATTGTTGATGATGGCTCAACAGACGAAAGTGTTGTCTTAATTAAGAACAAGTTTCCAGAGGTAAAGTTGTTTAAGCATCGCATCAATAGAGGTTTTACAGCTACCGCTAATACAGGCGTGCGGATGGCAAAAGGTGAGCTAATTGCTCTCTTGAATAATGATGTACTGCCAACAAACAATTTCTTGGTAGCAACACTGCCGCACTTCAAAGATAAAAGCGTGTTTGCAGTTTCACTGCACGAGAAAGGTTATGGTTGGGCAGGGGGAGCATTTGAGAGTGGTTTTATAGTTCATCATCCAGGAAGGGAGAGCAGAAAAACCCACCCCACCTTTTGGGTAAGTGGTGGAAGCGGAGTGTTTCGTAGAAGTTATTGGATGAAACTTGGCGGGATGGATGAGAGTCTTTTTAGCCCGTTCTATTGGGAAGATTTGGATTTATGTTATCGAGCCGCTAAAAGGGGCTTAAAGTCGTTATGGGAACCTAAATCGCTAGTTTATCATAAGCATGAATCAACAATAACCCCGGTATTTTCAAAGCGATATGTAACCAGAATTAAACAAAGAAATTACCTGCTTTTTAATTGGAAAAATATTACCAGCCCAACCCTTTTCAAAAAACACATAGCGGGCCTGCTTCAGAGAACCCTTAGACACCCGGGATATATTAAGGTTGTCCTAAATTCTTTAACCAAAATTAGACCTTTACTCAAACAAAGAAAAAGAGAAAAAAAGGAATGCAAAGTTTCTGATGAGGCAATCTTTGCCAGCTTTTGATGTTATCGATAATTATTATTTGTTTAAATAACAAGAACTTAGTTCTTGATTGTATAGACTCGATTACTAAAGAAGGCTCTTCAATCAAAAATGAAATTATTGTTGTTGACAATGGGTCAAGCGATGGTACCCAGGTGGCGGTAAAGAAACTCCAAAAGAAGATGAGAGACCTATACTTAATTGAAAATAATCGTAATTTGGGCTATGCAAAGGCAAATAATATTGGAATTAAAAAGGCAAAAGGAGAATATATACTTTTATTAAATTCAGACATTATTGTCAAAAAACATTCTTTAGGCAGGCTTTATGAGTTTGCAAAAAGCAGACCCGACGCGGGAGTGGTCGGTCCCAAGCTTCTTAATATCGACAAAACCCTACAGCCTTCGTGTTTTTATTTTCCAACAGTCAGAAATGCAATTCGCGAATATTGGTTCGGTGAAAAAGGATTATTTGAAAAATATGCTCCCAAAGGAAACAAACCTGTTGCAGTCGATGCAGTAGTTGGGGCTGCTTTTTTAATTACCCCCAAAGCACTTAAGACTGTTGGATCATTAGATGAGAGATATTTTGCCTATTTTGAAGATATTGATTATTGCCGGAATGTATGGAGGGCGGGGTTAAAGGTATATTATCTGCCTAAAGCTGAGATTATCCATTATCATGGCGCGACTTTCGACGGTAAGACTTTTAGAAAAGCGGTGGAACCAGAAGACCGTTGGAGGAGACTTATTCCCGGGAGCAAAATTTATCACGGTTTGTTAAAGCATTATTTATTGACGGCGATTCTTTGGACCGGGCAAAAATGGCAAAAGTTCATCAAGAAATGAAAAAAAACTCAAAATTATTGATCTTAATATTAATTATCGCCGCCCTTTTAAGGCTGTGGAGAATTGATCAAGTTCCGGTTTCGCTTTTTGGCGATGAACTGGATGTTGGTTATCACGCCTACTCTATTTTAAAGACAGGTAAGGATTACTCAGGCAATCCCTGGCCTTTACATTTTCAGTCTCTAGCTGAATGGAGAACACCTCTATATTTATATTCCGTCGTTCCAACGGTGGCTATCTGGGGAATAAGTCCTTTAGGAGTGAGGCTTCCGGCAGCAATTTTTGGAATACTTGGTGTATGGGGAATATATTTACTAGTTAAGGAGTTGATTGGTTACGGGTTTCGAGTTACGGGTTCAAGAAATAAATTAACACCTAACACTAAAGCACGGAACGAAATAACAGCGTTAACTGCAGCGGCTGTACTTGCACTTTCCCCCTGGCATATTCAATATAGCCGCGCTGCTTTTGAAGTAACGATGTTGTTGGTATTTCTCATCTTCGGCTTGTATTTATTTTTTCGCTCTTTAAGGGAAGGCAAATGGTTATGGCTATCGTCTGCTTTGTTGGTAACGACACCACTAATTTATAGTACCGCTAAATTATTCACACCAGTTTTATTGCCCTTTTTGCTCATTGGTTGGAAAAAAGAGATTCAAGAAATATCTAAGAAAGATTTACAAAAGACAGCGATAGCTCTTGTTATTCTGGGTGGTATTACCTCATATGCCACTCTTTTTACAGGAGGAGGTCAGCGGTTTGGTTACATCAGTATATTTACCGATCCCACCGTTGCAGCGGAGGTTGACGTTGCCAGGCTTCATGATGCACGTTTTCGAGGAGAAATTGGGGGTGGTCTGCAACCTTCAACGTCTGATCGTTTTTATCATAATAAGGCAACATTCTGGCTTGATAGCATAATAAAAAATTTACTTAAGACGTTCTCGACCGATTTTCTTTTTATTAAAGGAGACCCTAACTTACGGCACTCCATAGAAGGAGCTGGCCAGTTTTATTACATAGAAGTAATTACCCTAATTGCCGGGATGATACTATTTTTTGCAAAAAATAATGATCGAAAAATCAAGCTGTTAATTGCCTTTTGGTTAGTTTTTGGAGCATTACCTTCTTCAATCACCAGAGATGGCGGAAACCATGCGACGCGCCTTATACTTGTCCTTCCACCCTTGGTCTTTCTAATATCATTTGGTCTGGTAGAAGGTTACAAGAAACTTAAAGGGAAAATACTTCCCATAATACTTGCTACATCCTACTTACTACTTTTTATATTGGAGTTTGTTTTTTATCAACATTTCTTTTGGAGACATAATCCGTGGTATTCGGAACGCTGGTGGCATGCCGGTTTTGAAAAAGCGATCCAGTCTGTTAAACAGCTTGAAAATCAATATGATAGAGTTTTTATGTCTATGACCGGAGAGCCCGCGTGGATATTTTTTGCTGGCTGGTACGAATATCCGCCAGACAAATGGCAAGCGGAGTTCCCAATAGGCAATGACGTTTACGTTGAGGGGTTTGGGGAAATATCGCATACCGATAAGTTTTATTTTGGTTCACCCCAAAAAGAAGTAGGTGGGGTGTATGTTTTAAATAAATATTTGAGTGAAAGAGATTTATATCTCGCTAATGCAAATGAAATAGGAGAAAACCTTATTAAGGAACCAGGAAAAGCACCGCCAGGATTGAAGCTAATAAAAGCAGTTTCTTATCCCTCTGGCGAGCCCGCTTTTTATCTGTTTTCAAAAACAATAATTGACTAATTTTACTAAAGCGAAGGATGTGAGGCTGGAATTTATACTTTCAAAGACAAAATTTAGACTACTGATTATATTATTGTTAACACCCATTTTCTGGTGGGTGTTAATCAATTTCAATCAAGTTGTCAGTGGGTGGTTAAAAAGCCCTATCTATATCGAGAGCAAAATTAGTAGGATATATTCCACTGATAATTTACGCCATACCATTGAACTTAGGTGGGTAAATGTAGAAACTGTTCGCCAAGGCTTTTTACCTCGGTTGTTTTATAACAAAGCTACGGTAATAATTGATCAGTTCTTTGATTATTTAAGTATTTTTTCTCCAAAACTATATTTTCAGCAAGGTGATAATGGCATTTCTTCTCCACCCGGAGTGGAACCCATTCCTGTTATCCTTTATCCATTTTTCATTGCCGGAATATATTTTTTAATTAAAGAAAAAGATATTAAATCCTTTCAACTTCTTTTTATTTTAGGGATATTAGCTTTTATTACCGATCAAAAAAATTTCTATTTTTTGTTTCCAGTAGCTATTTTCTATTTGTCTATAGCAAGTAGGGGGGTTGAATTACTATTAAGTCCAAAGAACAGGCTTTATTTTATTATCTCCTTATTTTTATACAGCACTTTTTTAATTACTAGGATCCTTTTCCTTACATTATGAAAAAAAGATCTTTTGGTTTCCTTGTAATTGCAATTTTTTTCACTGCTCTATTTATGAGATTTTGGAAGCTTTCCTCATATCCAGTAAGTTTGTCAATGGATGAAGTAACTTTCGGCTATAGTGCCTATTCTGTTATGAAAACGGGCAGAGATGAATATGGAAATTTTCTCCCTTTAGCCTTTAGGGGTATGGGCGATTATAAACCCCCTGTAGATGTATATTTAAAAATTCCCTTTATATGGTTATTTGGCTTAAATGAATTTGCAGTACGTGCTCCGGGAGCGCTACTTGGGGCTTTAACAGTGGTTGTGTTAACACTCTTGTTAAGAGAAATTAAAGTTTCTTTTTTTGGCTCGCTATTTGCTGGATTTTGGCTAGCTGTTTCTGGCTGGCATATTTTCTATTCTCGTGCAGGTTATGAAGCAATAAGCGCCCTTTTTTTCCTCATTACAGGTATTTATTTATTTATAAAGTGGGTTAACAGCAGAAATATAAAGTTTTTAAACATTAGTATTTTATCTTTTAGTATTTCTGTCTGGGCCTACCACGCGGAAAGGTTATTTGTGCCAGTACTTTTTTTATTTTTAACTATCCTATTTAAAGATAAATTTCGAGCTTATAAAAAAAATGTTCGTCCGCTTATTGTTCCCATAGGTATTTTATTAGCATTTACCTTACCCTTTTTTTATTATTTATTAACCAATCAGGGAATTCAGGCAAGAGCTCAAGAACTCTGGCTTATAAAAGATCCGGCATTATCGAGTTCTCTTCACCGTGGATTATACTCTAATTTAGCCGAGTTTATATTAGACAACGACCTTTTTTTGATATTTAGACAATGGTTGGGTCAATATCTTAATTATTACGATTTGAAATTTTGGTTTTGGAAGGGTGTTGGTCTTACCCCACCAGATTTTCAAGGAATAGGACTTTTATATTTAATTGATTTGCCGCTTTTTATAATTGGTTTATATGCCTTATCAAAAAACAGCAATAAGCTACTTACTAAATTAAGTATATTTTGGTTTTTCGCCAGTGCCTTACCCGGCGCTTTTGCCAGGGGAGATCCTAGCCCAATCAGAGCTTTAATTTTCGTACCCTTTTTTGCGATCATTCTCGCAAGTGGAATTGACATAATTATTAAGCATAAGTATTTTGCCCAAATCGCAATAGTTTATCTATTTTTATTGATTTTTAACACGGCGTATTTTTTTGATCTTTATAGGCATAATTTCCCCAAGTACTATTCGGATTTATGGCACTATGGGTATAAAGAGGTTGCCGAGTTTGCTTGCGAGAACTGGAATGAATATGATCAAATTATAGTTACAGATAAATATGGTATTGAGATGCCCTCAATTAAAACCATTCCTCACTACTATATTTTATTTCACTGCCAATATGATCCTGCCGAATTTATACGAACAAGAAAGTTGTTTAATATTACTGGGAGACAGCCACATTGGCGAATTGATAAAAAACTGACAAATACTTTACTAATCGGTTCGCCGTGGGATTTTCCCGAAGACTTTCCGCAAGATAAAATAATGAAAAAGATATATTTTCCTAATGCCAAACCAGCATTCTATTTTGTAGAAACAAGCGGTAAAAATTAGTTAAAAAAATATTATTCTATGTTTAGTCGTTTGTGGAAAATAGGTATTTTGGCTTTACTAATCAGATTTGTAATTGCATTGCTTGGCGAGCACGGCGATGTAGTTAATTACTACTGGTGGTCGAGGGATTTATTGGAAAGAAGTTTCCTTGGGTTTTATGAGCGACCTATCGCAAATGCAATGCCGCCGACATATCCTCCTGTGACTTCTTATGTATTTTGGCTTTCTGCACAGTTTCATGAAGTAATTTGGAGAATTTCTTGGTTTTTAAACATAAATATCCCAATATTTCCATCAAATTTCATATTTTGGTTGGAAAGCCCAAAGGGTTGGTATTTTATTAATAAACTACCAGCTATATTTGCTGATTTGGGGATAATATGGGTTTTATATAAATTTGTTAGCGAATTAAAAGATAAAAGTGCAGGTTTTTTAGCAGCAAATCTTTTTGCCTTTATTCCTGCTTTTTGGTATAACTCGTCTCTATGGGGGCAGACGGATAGTATATATGCTCTTCCCATACTGTGTGCTTTTTACACTCTTTATAAAGATAAAAAAATTTTAGCGGTATTTTTTTACCTACTTTCAATTTTAACTAAACCAACCGGTGCATTCGTGCTTCCTATTTTTATTATCTGGTGGATAAAGAAAGCTAATATTAAAGACTATTTTTGGGCATTGGTAACATTCTTTATTGCCTTGATACTCCTTTACAAACCCTTCCACCCGGACAACACATTTATTTGGATTATTAATTTTTATAAAAATAGCTTGGGTGGCGAGTTGAGCTACATTGTCGCAAATGCTTTTAATTTTTGGGGATTGGTTTTTGGTTTTGATAATGTCCCGGAGACGACTCCTTTTTTCGGCATCCCATCTAATATTTTCGGTTACATGATTTTTACATTCTCCACTCTATGGGTGGTTTATTACATTTGGAAAAAAAAGAAACTGGATGTAAAAATGATGCTTTTTCTTGCAGCACTTATTTCTTTTTTTGCTTTTTTAATTCTTCCGAGGATACACGAGAGGTATTTTTACCCAACTTTATTGCTTTTAATACCCCTAGCCTCTATTGATAGGGGTGCGAGGAAAGCTACATATGCATTATCAGCAATACATCTTATTAATCTTTATCATTTTTGGTGGGTGCCGCGAGTAGAAATATTGATTGAAATTCTATCTAACAATTTAATTGAGAAATTAATTATAATTTTGAATATCGGTATTTTTGCTTGGTTACTAACGAAATTTAGAAGGGATTATGCAAGACAAGTTAAATAAAACACTTTCAATTATTTTTTTCTTAGCGCTGATTTTGAGGTTGAGCTTGGTATTTATTGCCCACCACGGAGACTTAAATAACAACATTTCTTGGGGAACTATTGCGGCCGAAGGAGGATTAAACGGATTCTATGAAGGAAGGGGCCTGCTCTCCGAAGCCTTGGCGAAGGATGGGTGGCCCTATTCAGCCCCAAATCAGCCACCGCTTACAATTATCACCTTTGCTTTTGCTCGAGTCATTTGGCAAACAGTTGAAGATATATCTTGGTGGTTGAACAATAACTTTCGTATTTTTCCCTCCCCATTTATTTGGTTCTGGGAAAGCAAGGGAGCTGTTTTATTGATAAAACTACCGGCAATTTTGGCTGATTTAGGTATCGGGTGGCTCATTTATAGTTATTTTAAGACAAAGCGTCATACTGAATTTAGTTCAGTATCTAAGATTCCGAATCGAGTTCGGAATGACAGGTTAAAGAAAGGAGAAGAAGTTGGTTTACTTCTAGCTGCCGTGTGGTTGTTCACTCCTGTCACCTGGTATAACTCGGCCATTTGGGGTCAAACTGACAGCGTGGTTAA
>JABAOF010001785.1_pt10 | contig 15004 bp, 17 predicted proteins | sample 7062171 | NCBI WGS metagenome assembly JABAOF01 (sample SAMN14538628, study PRJNA623070) | marine sediment metagenome | biome: marine biome [ENVO:00000428]; feature: marine pelagic biome [ENVO:01000023]; material: deep marine sediment [ENVO:00002113] | place: India: Gulf of Khambhat ...
CCAGCCCGAAAGGGAGGGGCTGAATTGATGGAGTGGATGGTGAAAACCATCCAGGAGGTCGTCGATCTTCCGCTCTACCTAGACACAACCAACGTCGAGGCGATTGAGGCTGGGTTAAGGGTTTACAAGAATAAGAGGGGGAAGGCCGTGATCAATTCGATCATGGCTAGGCCCGAAAGGATGGAGGCAGAGCTTCCTCTGGCCAAGAAGTACGACGCAGGCTTTGTGGCTCTTCTGTGGGGTCCCGAAGGGATGCCTAGAGATGAGGCTGAAAGAGGGGTTCTCGCAACAGAGCTGATGAACAAGGCGGCCGAATATGGAATTCCCAACGAGGACGTCTGGATTGACCCCATCGTGACACCTGTGACGAGTCAGCAGGATCAGGTCAAAAGCATGATTGAATTCATGAAGATGTTCAGGGACCTCCAGGAGATGGCACCGGGATTGAAATCGACCTGCGGACTCTCGAACGTTTCCAACGGCGCGCCCAAGGATCTGCGACCGATCCTCAATCAAACCTACCTCCTCATCCTGGAAAAATATGGTATGGCCTCGGCGATTGTTGATGCTTTCGATGAAGATCTGAAAACCTTTGCCAGAGGCGAGAGACAGGATATCACGAATGTCGTCCGTGGGGTCGTAAGCGGTGAGGAACCGGATTCGGGGTCCCTTCCCAAAGAGCAAGTGGACTATGTCAAAACGGCGAAGATTCTTTTAGGACATTCCCTCTACTCCGATTCATGGCTTCAGCTGTGACTGGATGGGCTTTTGAAGTCAGATGTTTACCAAGAATTCGTCCGACAACTGACGACTGACAACCGATAGCGGCCCCTCTGGGAGAGGGCTTTTGAGCAAGAAACAAGGACTTGTTTTTTCAGAGACCTCTATGATTGAACCAAACAAGGCAGTTACGGTTGGACAGAGGCCGGGTGTGGCAGACCAGAACGTTTTGATTCTTGGCAGTGGAATTGCGGGGATAACAACTGCCCTTGAGCTATCGGAAATGGGGATCTCCTCCACAATCTTGGAGAGACGAGATCGTTTAGGAGGACAAGCCGCCGTTTTTGCCTGCAAGGCCTCCGAAAAATGTAATAAGTGCTTTGCCTGTGTTGTGGACAATCAGATACAGGAAGTGAGCCGAAGATCCGGAATCAGAATTCTGACGGAAAGCACATTGGGGAAGATATCCGGTGATCCTGGCCGATTCAAAGTCCAGATTCAGTCGGGAGGTAACGAAAGTCGACTTGAAGCCTCTGTGATTCTCGTTGCAACGGGTGTTGACTTTTTCAATGCGAGGCAGAAGCCGGAGTATGGCTATGGGCTTTTTCAGAATGTGATCACAGCTCAGGACCTGGATGAAATGCTCCACGCCAAAGGGAGAGTCCTCCGACCCTCTGACGGCCAAGTCCCCTCGAGGATTGCTTTCTTCCAGTGTGTGGGGAGTCGGGACGAAACGATTGGCCACCTATGGTGTTCCAAGGTTTGTTGTGCTTATGCGCTCCGGTTCATGAAAGCGATCAGACATCAATACCCAGAGATCGAGACGAGCTTTTTCTATATCGATATCCAACCTCTTGGGAGATCCTTCGAATCGCTCCTGGAGGCCTGCCGTCAAGACGAGAGGATGCACCTTATTCGTAGTCTTCCCTCCAAGGTCTACGGGCATCGGACATCCACTGACCTTCGCATCAGATTTATTGATCCTGTCTCTGGAGGGATCACCGAAGAGGGTTTCGATTTAATTGTCTTGTCCATTGGGATGACGCCACGGGAGGATGCGGATCAGGTCGCCGATCTTCTCCACGTCCCGAAAAATGAGGAGGGATTCTATCGTTCGCCTCCGCCTGACTCAGGGATCTTCGTGTCAGGAGCGTGTAAAGGTCCCAGAGACATCGGAGGTTCCATAATTGACGCCAAGGCCACGGCCCGAGAAATCGCTCAGTACCTCGGAGGTGTTTGACCCGTGAGATCTTCGAAGGAATGCCGCATCGCGATTGTGATCGATCACTGCGAAGGGACCCTTTCCCATATCTTCGATGAGGCGATGGTCCGATACTTCTCCGGACTTCCCTGTGTGGTTTCTTGTTATCAGGACGACAATCTCTCCTCCCCCCGCAGGCTTGAAAAGCTCGTTGCCAAATTGCGGAAGGGGAAGGCAGATCGGGCAGTTATTGTGGGCGGTAGTCCGAAACGCTATGAAGCGTCCTTCCGTCGTCTGGATTTGGGCACCGGATTTAACCCATATATGTTTCTTGTGGCCAATGTTCGGGAACAAGCTGTTTGGACAATTCCAGATGTCGAGAGGGCAAAAGAGAAGACCAAGACTATTGTGGCAAAGAGAATTCGGGAGGCCACTNNATTCGAGCTGTCAAAGAATGCCATTGTCCTGGGCGGAGGTGTCGTTGGAATGCGGGCGGCGCTTGCTCTGGCCGATGCCAATATTCAGGTCACCCTGCTATCTCGGGCAAAAGATATTGGTGGAAAGGCGATCCAGCTCACGCATTTCTATGATCGGCCTGGTGAAGTTTCCTCTTGGTTCAAAGATCAGGTCAAGAAGGTCAAGAAACATCCGAATATCGCAGTAAAAACATCGGTCGAGCTCAAGGGCCTTGAGGGATCTTTGGGGGATTATCGCGTCAAAGTAGAAGACCCGTCTGGAAAAAGAAGAGAGGTAGAGGGTTCGGCCGTGATTCTCGCCATGGGAAATGATGTGATCCCCAATACTGAGGGGATTTTTGGCCATCAACGGTTCATCTCTCCTCCTCAGATGGAGGCCATGCTTGCGGATGGTGGAAAATCCCTTGTGACCGATAAAGAAAGGCCCCTTCAGACCGTGACTTTCATTTTGGATTTGGTCAATGAGACCATCAAAATCGATTCGGCCAATGCCATCAAAAATGCAATACTTTTGAGAGAGAATCACGACCGTGCAGTATATGTGATCTGCCGGGATGTGAAGGTATCTCTGGATGGGATGGAAAAACAGTACCGGAAAGCCAGGGAGATGGGCGTTATTTTCATCAAGTATGATGATCCCCCGAAGTTCTCTCTGGTTAATGGTCAAATCAATGTCGAGGTCAAGGAGGTTTCCATTCAAATGCGGGGAGATGATTACTCCCTTTCGATTCTTTCGGATCTCGTGGTCGTGAGTGAGCGTTTTGTGCCCTCAAAGGATAACCAAATGCTAGCCGATGTCCTGGGTATCCCTCTTGCTGAAGAGGGGTTTCTCATGGATGACAACCCGCAGTTCGCCCGTGTCAGGACGAACCGTCGGGGAGTCTTCATCGCCGGAGGTTGCCGATACCCCCAGACTCTGGATGAGTCCCTCGTGGAGGCGGAGGCTGCCGCTGCTGGTGTGACTGAACTACTGTCCCAGGGGTTTTTCGGCTATGACTTAGCTGTTGCTGAAATCGACCCGGCAAAATGTGCTGCTTGCCTGACTTGTCCGAGGGTTTGTCCCCATTCAGCTATTGTGGTAGAGAGGTATGCTGAGGGGAATGTCTATGTAACCGGTGGTTACGAGAAAGATTTTCGGTGGAAGGCAGCCAGGGTTCTACCGATGCAATGTTATGGTTGCGGTATCTGCGTCAGTTCTTGCCCAACCAAGGCCATTACACTCAAACATCTGACAGATGACGAAATCTCCCTGCAGGTGGGGGCATAGGGTCACAGGAAGGGAATACTTGGTGGAGTCTTTTAGTCCGAGAATTGTTGCTTTCTGTTGTGATAAGTCGGGTTATGTAGCCGCGGATATGGTGGGGAAGCTCCGTTTGTCGTTGCCGGAGAGTTTGGATATTGTTCGGGTCCCCTGTGCAGGACGGATCGACGCCCTTCACCTACTTCAGGCCCTCGAGAAAGGAGCGGATGGTGTTCTGATCTTTGCCTGTCATGAGGAAAACTGTCAGTCCCTTACGGGTAATATTAGAGCAAAAGCTCGGATGGGTTACTTACATGGGATTATGGAAAGAATCGGACTTGAGAAAGAGAGGCTGGATCTCTGCAATTTGGCCACGAACAACGGGGCGAAATTTGCTGAGACGGTCCACCAGAAATTTGATGAACTCAAGAAACTGGGTCCCAGTCCCGTTGAATAACGCGGGACCCGAGGGTTTCTGATTTCCTGGCCAGGGTTGCTGGTTCACAAGAGGCAAAAATAGCGGGATGGTCAATAAAACGAGAGAATTCTTATGTAGGAACGCAAACGTTACCTCAGAGCGAATGGACTTTCCAATCTGCCATGCTGGAAGGAGTCTCGATCGATGATTAAAGCTGAGCAGAAACCGGTCGATGAAATCCTCGACTTCCTCAAACCCCACAGGAAGATTCTTCTCGCAGGGTGTAATGCCTGTGTAGCGGTGTGTCACGCGGGTGGAGAGAAAGAGGTTGGGATCCTTTCTTCTGCCTTGAAAATGGCTCGAAAAAAAGCAGGCCAAAAAATCGAAATCCTCGAGGACTGCTCAACCCGGCAGTGTGAGCCCGAATTTGTTCAAGAGTTGAAAGAGAAAGCGGAGGAGGTTGAAGCTGTTTTATCCATCGCCTGTGGAGTGGGTGTTCAGACCGTGGCCAGAATGTTCTCCGATATCCCAGTTTATCCAGGTCTCAACACCACATTCATGGGAGAGACCGACGAACTGGGTGTCTGGGTCGAAAGATGCCAGGCCTGTGGCAACTGTGTGCTCCATGTGACGGGCGGTGTCTGTCCTGTGGCCCGTTGTGCCAAGCAACTTCTTAACGGTCCCTGTGGCGGCTCTCAAGACGGAGAATGCGAGATTGGCAATGACGTTCCATGTGCCTGGCAACAGATATATGACCGATTAAAGACCATTGGTCAATTGCACAGGATGGAGGAGATCATCCCGGTCAAGAAATGGGGTAGAGAGAGCCGGGATAAAGGGCCGAGAACCATCAGCAGGGAGGATCTGAAGTTATGAAATCCGGAAGTAATCTGGAAAAGATTCTGGAAAAGGGACTTTTTGCCGTAACGGGCGAGTTGGGTCCTCCGAAGGGGAACGATATCGAGGTTGTCAAGAAAAAAGCAGAGTTTTTGAAAGGATATGTTGATGCCATCAACATCACAGATAATCAAACAGCCATTGTCCGGATGTCCAGCATCGCGGCCGGGGCGCTCCTGGTTCAGATGGGCCTAGAGCCCGTCATCCAGATGGTGACACGAGACCGGAACCGCATTGCCATGCAGAGCGACATTTTTGGAGCCACCGCTCTGGGCGTCAAAAACATCCTCTGCCTCACAGGGGACCACCAGAGCTTCGGAAATCAAGTGGATTCCAAGAATGTCCACGATATGGATTCGATTCAACTGATCGACTGTGTCCGCATCATGCGGGATGGGGGAACCATTCTCGGTGGGGAAGAACAGATCGAAGGGCAGATCAAGATGTTCATTGGAGCGGCAGCCAATCCATTTGGTGATCCTTTTGAATTCCGTGTGATCCGTCTTGCGAAAAAGATCAATGCCGGCGTCGACTTTATCCAGACACAATGCATCTACGACATGAAACGTTTCAAGGAATGGATGAGGATGGCCGGAGATATGGGACTGATCGAAAAGGTCCACATCCTGGCAGGAGTGACTCCCCTGAAGTCAGCGGGTATGGCCCGATACATGAACAAGAATGTGTCGGGAATAACCATTCCCGACGAATTCATAAACCGGATGGCCAAGGCACAAAAACCTGCGGAGGAGGGGATCAAAATCTGCGTGGAGCAGATCGAAGAGTTGAAAGAGCTGGATGGGATCCACGGCGTCCATATTATGGCGATTGAATGGGAACACAAAATGGGTCAGATTACCGAGATGGCGGGACTCCTGCCCAGACCTGCGGTTTCCTAAAGGCGCGAGAAGGAGCTGGTGTGGACATAGTTTTACCACAGAGACACAGAGAAAACCGAGATATGTGTTTTTCGTTTGCCGGGAGCCAGCGGCAAACGAAAAGGATGGCTATTTTTGCCCATCGCCGTCTCCCGATGGGCAAAAAATAGAGAATCCTCTGTGGCCTCCGCGTCTCCGTGGTTCGTAAATGCTATTCAAAATACATCAAATGCAATCATGGATTGGACCACTGAGGTCGGAAGAGATTGAGGCGAACATGATGAAAATCGAACTGACAGAAGATACTCAGAAACTCTCCAGGGAGATTCAGTCTCTCACGGGAGAGAATGTGAATCTCTGCTATCAGTGCCGAAAGTGTTCAATCGGCTGCCCGGCGGCCTATGAGATGACCCTTAAGCCCCATGAAATGATGCGAGCCCTTCAGCTCGGATTGGAAGAGGAGGTTTTTCAGTCCGGAACCGTTTGGATCTGTCTATCCTGTGAGACATGTAACACCCGATGTCCTCAGGATATCAATATTGTGAGAGTGATCGACGGTCTCAGAGAACTCGTGATGAGCGGACACGTCGACTACTTCAACCCTCATCCCGAGATCCCCTCTATGCATCGTCTTTTTCTGAAGTTGGTGGAGAGGTACGGCAGAATCTATGAAATGGGTCTGGCGTTGATCCTCAATCTGAAGATGGTCGATCCGTTTAAGGACATCGATATGGCGTGGCCCATGTTGGCAAAAGGCAAGTTGAAGCTTCTGCCGCACAAAAGCGGTGGCGTGGAGGAACTTCGTCGGGTCATGTCCAAGATTCGAGAGATTGAAGGAGAGAGCTGATGCGATATGCGTATTTTCCCGGATGTTCTCTAAGTGGCTCAGCTCAGGACTACGACCTGTCTTTGAAATGGGTTTTCCGGTTCCTCGGGATTGAGCTCCAAGAAGTGAGGGACTGGGTCTGCTGTGGGGCTTCTTCGGCGCATGCGACCTCTCATCTTCTTTCGGTAGCGATACCTGCCATAAGCCTTTCCCATGCTGAGCAGAGTGGTTTTGATCAGTTGACTGCACCGTGCCTTGCCTGTCTGTCTCGGATGAAGACGGCCAACCAACAGATGGGAGCTGACCAGGCCCTCAAGCAGAAGATCAATGATCTTCTCGAGGATGAATATCAGGGGACAGTCCAGGTCCTTCACCCTCTGGAGGTGATTCTCAAAGACGTTGGCCTTGATTCCCTCGGCAAAGGAGTCCAGAAACGTCTGTCCGGTCTGAAAGTAGCTTGCTACTACGGCTGCGTTCTGACCCGTCCTCCGAAGGTCTGCCAATTTGACAACACCGAGTATCCGATGAGCATGGATAATATCTTACGGTCTGTTGGTATGGAAACACTGGACTGGGCTTACAAGACAGAGTGCTGTGGTGTAAGCATGACCCTGACCCGGGCAGACATGGTGGTTCATTTGGCACACAAGATTCTTCGAGCAGCAAAAGAGGTTGGAGCCGATGTCATTGCCGTTTGCTGTCCCCTCTGCCATGCCAACCTGGATATGCGCCAAAACCAAATCGCTGACAGGTACGGCGAGCGGTTTGATATTCCGGTCCTCTACTTTACACAGTTTCTGGGTATTGTGTATGGAGCCTATTCGAGGGAACTCGGCTTCCACCGACTGATGGTTTCGCCCGAAAGAGCACTTGAGAATTACGGTATCCTCTAGCTCCGGGTCGATAATGTCAGGCAAAATACCGGGTTTCCAGTTGATCTTCTGAAATCTCTCTCAAATAATGGTCTAGAATCTCGTCATGGCCCTTGTCGAGAGATTCAAAGAAAACTCCCAGGGTGAATCTTTCATCAATGACGCCCTGTCTCACATGGACCACCCTAGCCTTGACCCGGATTCGAGTACCCCTGATGGGGAAATCCAAATCAACGACCTCATCACGGAATAGGCGGAGTAAAGTCTTGAACTTCGCTCCTCTCTGACACAAGTCGACGAATTCACCCCGAAAGCATTCATTGAGAACGATCTGTCCCTGGAAGTCATATCGGGGATACTTTCGACGCTCTCTGTTCTGTGATGCCGGATTTTTCTGGGGCAAGCATATCTCGAAAGCGGGCTCTTTTTCTCTTGGATTTCGTCCACAGACATGGCACTCGAAGTCTGTCCAATGGACGGTCGCTCCGCAGTTAAGACATGTGAGTCGATTGGTCCACCCCCTCGTTTCCATAGGTCTCCCTCCCCGGTCGGCTGTGATCGTGTCTGTGAGCTGTAGGGCAAGTTTCATACCACAATGATCAAGCCGAAAAACGGCTGATTTTCAATGAGATTAAATAAAATTCGACGAGAATACGCCTAAGGGCTTAGCAGACGATCAGAATTGCTTCTTTTTCCTCCTAGAGTCATCAGACGTGACTTTCTAAATAATTCAGGTGAGCGGTAAAACGGAGGTGTAACCAGAATTTCAGAATTGAAATTCCACTGACACTTTTTGGCAAGTCGGTTGCCTTCTATTCGTCTATTTTGGTCTCGCGGAATTGATGATAGGCATCTCTGAGGGCGACATATGGATCGAGGGCAGCTTCTTTGAGATCCTCATATTCACCCAGAGTCAGAGACGTGTTGTTGACCCGTTCGTATCCGCCGATGGCAATATTGACAAGGACGGGAGACTTGAACAGATAGTTCCAGGGATCGAGAAAAAAGTCTCCAAAGATACCGACAACATCACGCAGACTCGAAGGTCCGAAGAAGGGCCAGTTAATATAGAAAATGGGTCCGATTCCGTAAAATCCCAATGTTTGGCCAAAATCTTCCTCCCGCCTGTCGATATTAAACCCCTTCTTTGCGATGTCATAAAAACCGACCACACCAACGGTTGTATTCAAGACAAAACGAACAGTCTCGGTCGCCGCACCCTTAAATTTAAGCTGCAACAGGCAGTTGGCCACACGAATTGGTGCGCTCGCATTGGAAAAAAAATCGCGAACCCTCAGCCGTATAGGCAAAGCGATGACCGTTCTGTAACCAGTGGCCACCGGTTTGAGGGCCCAAAAATAGATTCTGTCGTTGACATGGAAAAAGACCCGATTGATGGGCTCCAACGGGTCGGGAATGGTTGGGATGGGTTCCTCGAAACTGGGGGCGTCGTTGTCTGTTCTGACCTCGGCGAATTGAACCGCCGGGTCCACCTGTAGAATAGAGATGGAGGCGCTGGATCGCCTGAATGATGGGAGCGTCCCAGCTAGACTCAAATTAGAAACGAAGAGGAATCCGATAATAAGAAGGGGGACCGTCCAACATCTGATAGGAGAGGATCGGCTTACCGAACCGGGTGATCTCTTTCGATAGGATTCAGTCATTCAACACCAACACTCAGATGAGCCTGTGCACCGTTTCGATCCGAACCTTCTATCTTTGCGCGACCTTCGCTTTCAGCCTGCCCACAAGATCTTCGTAGGATGATTTCAGAATAATGCTGTTGAACTGGGTCCGGTAGTTATTGACCAGACTGACACCGTTGACAGAGATGTCGTAGATAAACCAGCCGTTCTCCTTCTTCTTTACCCTGTACTCTGCCGGAATCTCGGTATTCCTTTCGGTTACGATCTTGATGTTGACCACCCCGTAATTCCCATCAACAGTTTCTCCCATGTAGAAAACTGTCTCTCCAGAATAGGAGTCGACCTTGTCCATATATGTCTTTTCCAGAAGATCGCTGAAGAGGGAGACGAATTCCCTTTTTTCCTCATCTGTTCTCCCAGACCAGTGTCTTGCAAGGGATCGGCGAGCCAATTCCTCCCAATCAAATCGTTCATCCACCGCCTGGCGAATCAGCTTCTTCTTCTCCTCGTTCCTTGCAGAATCCTTGAGGTCCGGGTCGGTCAGAATCGAGATAATCTTATCGGTGGTCTCTTTAATCTGGTCCGTAGGCTCTCCAGCCATCGCAGAAACCGCGACACCAACAGCCAAAAGAAAGAGAATGAACCTCTGCAAGTAAAAAGTACCCCTCATAAATCCCCCTAGATTTTTCCAAAGACAAAACTGGAAATCAGTTCCTCCAGATCCACAGCAGGTTGCGTCTCACGAATTCGGCCTTCAGGTGGGATGATCTCGTCTGATCCCCCTGGGGTGATTTCGATATACTTCTCTCCGATGAGTCCCTTGGTTTTGATGGAAGCAATCGCGTCTTCTTGAATTTTCACATGTCGCGGAAGGTTCAGGACAACCCGGGCCTGGTAATCTTCCAAGGTAATCCTCTTGACGCGTCCCACCTCCACACCTGCGATCACGACGGGCGAGCCGATTTTCAGACTCCCGCTATCCGAAAAAAGGGCGTAGATCTCATATCCTTTATTTCCCAGAATCTCCATTTTGCCGAGCTTGATTGAAAGGTAGCCCAAACAGATGATTCCTGCAATAATAAACAACCCTACCGACATTTCAAGATCAAATTTCCTCATGTTGACGCTTGCCCTCCGTATCCTTGAGTTGTATCAGCCAATAGGATCGATTGGCCCTTCCATACTCCCGCTGATAAACTGGCGGACGATGGGGTCCTTGGAAGAAATGATCTCTTCTGGTGATCCTGTCATCAAAACCGTCTCACCATGTAACATAGCCACTTTTTCTACAATATCAAACACCCTCGGTATCTGATGAGTGACGATGATCCCGGTGAACTTGAGGCGGTTGTGACATGAATCGATGAGATTGAGAATGGCATGGGCGATGATTGGATCCAACCCGGTTGTGGGTTCATCGAAGAGCATGATCTCGGGATCTCGCACTAGCGCCCGGGCAAGGGCAGCCCGCTTGACCATTCCACCGCTGAGCTCGGCAGGATACTTGTGTTCTGCACCAGCTAAACCCACCTGTTCGAGTTCAGTGAAGACCCTTTTTTTGATCTCCCTCTCACCCATTGTGGTTTTTTCTTGTAAAGGGAAGGCCACGTTATCGAAAACCGTCAGAGAATCAAATAGGGCACCACCCTGGAATAAGAAACCGAAGCGGCTTCTCAGACGTTCGAGCTGTCTGCCCCTCAGCTTGCTCACATCCTCCCCATCAACGAGGACCCGGCCTCGATCGGGTTTCATTAGGCCAGAGATGTGTTTTAGGAGTACACTCTTGCCAGAGCCACTTCCCCCAATCAAGGCAAGAATTTCTCCTTTTTCGATTTGAAAAGAGATGCCTCGGAGCACCTCGAAGCCATTGAACGATTTGTAAAGGTCTTCAACCCGGATCATTTCCCGTCTCAAAAAAGGATAGAGGTCATGAAGTAATCCCAGATGAGGATCAGCACCGATGAGAGGACCACGGCTTGGGTGGTCGCTCTGCTGACGCCTTCAGCACCGAATCCGGTGTAGTATCCTTTATAACAACATACCCATGTAATCAATGCCCCGAAACTCAGCGATTTGTAAACACCTTCCAAAATGTCTTTCATATCTACGTAGGTCGCCATCTCTCCGAAATAGGTTCCTCCTCCAACTCCAAGGAGCTTGACACCGACAAGGTAGCCCCCAAAAATACCGACCACGTCAAAAATAGCTGTCAACAGCGGCATGGCGACAATGGCAGCCAGAAAATTTGGCACGACGAGATACCGAAAAGGATTGAGCCCCATCAATTCAAGGGCATCAATCTGTTCACTGATTCGCATGATCCCAATTTCCGCAGTCACAGCCGAACCAGCCCTTCCGGTCACCATGAGTGCGGAGAGAACCGGGCCCAGCTCTTTGATCAATGCAAGTGCTACCATTGGTCCGAGGAGGGCACTGGAACCAAACCGACTCAGTGTGTAAAATCCTTGGAGCCCGAGAACCATTCCGGCAAAGGTGCCGGTAAGAAGAATCACCAGAGTCGATTGAAACCCGATAAATCTGATTCGCTTGAGGAGTCGAGAGAACTTAAGTGGAGGTGTTGCGGCGTAGAAAAGAGCCATGGCAAGAAAGAGGCCCATTCGCCCGATTCTCCGCAAACCGAAAAGGGACAATACGCCAATTCGTCTTATCGATACGATAAGGATGGGACCTATTGTATCTACCACAATACGCTTCTATCCTAACTTGGCAGACAGCTTTCTCGTTCCGCCCGGTTATGCCAAAATTTTCAAATATATCACAAAAACGATGGCTGTTTTAACACTCCCCCTTTAGAATCGTTTCACAAATGCCGGGGATCCTCCTATACTCTGAGCGACACTGGCGAGGAATCCGGCCAACAGTGGGAATAGAGTTACCAGAGTGGATCGGACAAGGGGTCACCGTGCTTTTCCTGGTTTGCTCTTTGTTGAGAGATAGGAGACTCACGACACCGCCGATTCTTCGGGGTTGAATCCCAGAATGGTTTGCCACGATTCATGCTGGGCGATGGTCTTCACCCCTACTCCCCGTCTCTGAAGTCTCTGAGCAATACCTTTCCCCTCTCTTTCAAAGAAACCCGAAAGAATGATCCAGCGTTTCCGGAAAAACGCCTCCTCATTGAGTAGGCGATCGAGGACCAGATAGTGAAGGTTACAGCAGACCAGGTCACCTCCCTCCCCGATCAGATCTTCTGCATTTCCCTCGATGACAGCAATGCGTCTTTCCTCACGGTTCCGCACCACGTTTTTCCTGGCCGTTTTGACAGCCAGAGGATTGTGGTCAATAGCAAGAACCCTTTCTGCTCCCAACTTAGCGGAAGCTATAGCCAAAATTCCCGTTCCCGTCCCGAGATCGAGGACACTTCGGGGTCGATCCCGCCGAAAAACCTCCCATAGCATTTCCAGGCAACCTCGGGTGGTCGGGTGTAGACCGGTTCCGAAAACCACACAAGGGTCGAGGATAATCGGGATTTCATCTGGCTCTGGGGTGACCTCTACCCAGGCGGGGATAAAAACCATCTTTCCCACCCGGAATATACGGATCTCATCTCCACCTTGCCAAACTTGGTAGTCAATGGTGTATTGGCCTATCAGACAGAGTGATGGTTCACGGCTCAGGAGAGACTGAATAATTCCCTCCGCTTCTTGACAAAAAAAGAGAAAGGAGTGTTCTCCCTCCCACCAGGTCCCAATATAGTTGGTCGGAAAATCATTATCTTCTCGGCTCACTCTTCCGTCGATTTCGTATATGTAAAGCTTTTTGTAAGGGATCATCAAATAGATCTCGCCCTCTTGAGAGCCAGATACGCGGCCCCCGTGATGCCACCATTGTCTCCGAGAATGGACTTGACAATCTGGACTCGTTGAGCCGGTACCTTAAAGGCCCTTTCCCTCACTGTCTTCTCAGTTTCGGGAATGAAGAATTCCCAGGCACTGGAGACCTTTCCCCCGAGGACGATCATCTCGACGTTGAGAAGGTTGACGAGATTCGTGAGGCCGATTCCCAGGAAATATCCCATTTTCCTGAATAAGTCTTGGGCGACCTTGTCACCCTCCCTTGCCGCTTCAAAGACGTCCTCGGCCGTCAGTTCTTCAAGGTTGTCCTGCCAGCGCTTCAAAAGAGTCTCCCCATTGCTCATCAAAGCTTCCACAGCAAACTGCCTGATGGCTGTGGCTGAGGCGTACTGCTCCAGGCAGCCACGGCTTCCGCATTTGCAAGGAAGGCCATCGGTCTCGATGACCATGTGACCTACCTCACCGGCCATTCCATCCGTTCCCCGCCATATCTGGCCGTTAAGGATGATTCCCCCTCCAACTCCCGTACCGAGGGTTAGGGCGCAAGCGTGATTGGCGTCCTGAGCTGCGCCCCGCCAGAATTCTCCTATGGCAAAGCAATTCGCATCGTTCTCAATGGCGAGAGGAACGCCAAGAGCGGCCTCGGTGGGTGTTCGAATGTCGAAGTTGATCCATCCCTGCAGATTAGGGGATTCGGTGACAATTCCCTCCTCCGAGCGAATCAGTCCAGGGACACCCAATCCCGCGGCCAGAAGATGGCCCTGATTTGGAATCTGACTTTTGACTAGCGTCTGGATTGACGATATCAAATCTTCGAGGATTACCTCCTTTCCACGCCCACTTTCTACGGGACAATGCATTCGATCCGCAATAATCCCTTGGGGGTTTACAACAGCCAGTCTGAAATTCGTACCGCCCAGGTCAATGCCAATAACGAAATCTTCCATAATCATTCACCCATTAGATCCATGACTATAACACAGGGATCAAGGGGTTTAAAGGCCAGACACATGCGGAGTTTCTTCAGTTCTGTGGACGCTCATGTCCCCGAGGGACGTATGCGAAGGAATGGGGGCAGCATTCCTTGGGCCTTTCCCAAATAGCTTAGGACACTCTGGTCTCTCACAGAGTGCACAGAGCCTCTGAGAAAAGCTGCTCTGGATGGGTGAGAGGCCAATCCAGAGCATAGCAATTGCGCCAATTTTATCTCTCAAAAAATTGGGGCAGGCATCTGATGCACTGGGCTTCTCGCTCTGCGAACTCTGTAGGCTCGAGCGACTCCCCGCAGGAATCTGCGGGGGCGAGCGGGCGAAAGGATCAGTTATTCGCGAGTGGGAATAGGGTTTGGATTTGCAGTGGAGCCGAGCTTTAGAATTGTCGGAAAAAGTTTTTGAGCAGCGAAGAGCACTCCTTTTCGACTTTCATCAGACAAAAGCCGAGAAAAGGGATTTGGGCAACAGCCCCTCCCCACCTGTCCCGCCAACGGCGGGAAGGGCGGCCATGCGAGAGCAAGGGAGCCAATAGAACCGGCCTTGGGGTGGAAATGCGGTACCCATCCGTTGCAACCGAGGCGAGGCAGGGCAAATTCAACGACTCATGACACGGTCTTCCTTACTTACCATTTCCTGGATCTCCGAAGGGAATCCGAGCTCTGTCCAAATAGCGTATCGCACGGCAAGATAGATACCGGCAAAAATGAGAAGACCTCCAATAACTTTTCCCCAGGTAAGTTTTTCTGCAAGGATGATCCAGGCAAAGACTGTTGAAAGAAGAGGTTCTCCGAGAATCACGAGTGCAACGAGAGAAGCAGACAGATAACGAAGGGCCCAGTTGAAAGAGGAGTGCCCTATGAGTTGTGGCACGACGGCGAGAATCAGCAGGAACAGAAGATAGGTTTCGGTGCTGTACCCCGTAAAGGGGACCCGAAGGGCGAGGGAGAGGAGAATGAGTAGGAGAGCGGACACGCCATAGACAGGAAAGATATAGGAGAATAGATCACTTTCTTTTCGGATTTT
>JABAOF010001731.1_pt4 | contig 15000 bp, 17 predicted proteins | sample 7062171 | NCBI WGS metagenome assembly JABAOF01 (sample SAMN14538628, study PRJNA623070) | marine sediment metagenome | biome: marine biome [ENVO:00000428]; feature: marine pelagic biome [ENVO:01000023]; material: deep marine sediment [ENVO:00002113] | place: India: Gulf of Khambhat ...
TCAAAGCTGTCATTCACATAGGTTTTTCATCAGAGACGCTACTGAAGGCGGTACTGGAGGCGCTAAGGCCTGAGACGGAAGCCACGCCGTCTCGTCGGTGCCGAACTCGAATTCAGGGTGAGGGAAACAGGCTATCATTGATTCTTGAAGCCTCGGACACTTCTGCCTTGAGAGCTTCATTAAACTCTTACCTCCGCTGGATACAGATGATGAAAGCCGCTCTCGAATCAGTTGAGCTTGAAGGTTCCAGAGTTGAGCGCTGATTCTCAAGGCCAGAATATGCTCCTGCTTTCTCGCTCTTCAAGAGTCTTCTGAAAGCAGTCAGTCGCACTCTTGGAATTGTCTCCGGTCACAGTTGTTCAGTCACTCTTCTGGGCTAGGCACTGTTCTATCGTCTATGTGCATCCCGAAACGCGCCCACTCACGGAAAACGCTTATTTGAAGCAAGACCGTAATGCAGACAGAGTCAAGGATTTCGTTGGAGAAAGCAAGATGAGTGAAGAGGTCTCAAAGCTTCCACCCCAAGTTCAACAGCGGCTGCTTAGGCTACAACAGCTACAACAGACGCTGCAGCGGGTCATGGCTCAGAAGCAGCAGCTTGAACTCGAGCTGAACGAGGTGGAGCAGGCTCTAAGCGAGCTGGAAAACCTGACCAACACCGCCGTGATCTACAAGTCAATTGGCTCGCTTCTGGTGAAGTCGAAAAAAACGAAGGTCACAAAAGACCTAGGCGAGCGGAAAGAACTGCTGAACCTGAGGACCAGTACACTGGGCAAGCAAGAAGAACGACTGAGGAGCCAAGTGAAAGATCTGCAGATGAAACTGCAGCGCGATCTACGCCCAATCTCTCCTTCTTAGGTGAAGGAGTTTTGACAGAGCTTGGGATACCACAACTAACATCTGATCAGATGAAAGAATTATGTGAAGTCGCCGAGGAAGCTGCCAGGAAATACCTCCTGTCCAAAGTTGCTCCAAGCAGGATTTCAACCCTCAACATAACCGTGGATACTCAAGGAACAAAACCGATCAACGTAAACGTTGATGTCGAAATCACCCTGTCATCCGCCGCGAGAGATCATGATGCCGAGAAATTAACAAACGAAGCTACGAAGAAAGCATTCGAATCCATAGAAGCATACCTGAGGGAACTCGGATGCAAATCGAGAAGATAACGTCTCTCCTAGAAAAACTCAATCCCCAGTTGATCGTCTTATTGTGTCATCATAATGCGGACCCAGACTCCGTGTGCTCCGCCTACGCATTCTCCCGACTTTTAGAACAGCTGAGACCTGAGTTGAAGATAGAAATCGGGGCGGCCCAAGGACCTAGTAGACTTTCTCAGTTCATGTTGAAATCTTTACCAGTAACACTAGTTGAACGCCCGCGCGTTGAAGCAGCAGATATCATAGTACTCTTGGATACAAACACTGTCCAACAGTTGGATGAGTGGAGTGAACTTGTTCGAGCGTCCAGTGCTCCCCTCGTCGTCATTGACCATCACGCCAGACACCCAGAAACAGAGAGTCTAGCGACTATCTCTGTGACAGATGAAGAAGCGTCTTCAACGTGTGAAATCATCTATCGTCTCTTCAAGGAGAGCAAAGTCAAACTTACGGAGACCGAAGCTAGAGCATTGTTTCTAGGAATCGCCTTCGACACGAGACACTTCATACTAGCCAGCTCAGCCACGCTCAAAGCTATAGCCGACCTTGTTGACGCAGGAGTCAATGCTAAGGAGACGCTTTCGCTGCTCTCGCTACCAATGGAGTATTCAGAACGTATAGCACGACTGAAAGCAAGTCAACGGGCCAGACTCATCAGAATCGATGACTGGATAATCACCCTCTCTCCTATTGGCGCCTATCAAGCGTCAGCTGCCAGAGCGCTGGTTGCCTTGGGGGCCCACGTAGCTGTTGCTGCAGGAGAGAAAGATGATAAGCTGCAAGTGAGTCTGAGGGCGTGTTCTGAATTCCATGAGAAGACGGGGATACATTTGGGTCGAGACATAGCCAAGCCACTCGGTGAGTTTCTGCACGGCATGGGAGGGGGACATGCAGTTTCAGCTGGCGCTAATGGTATTGGAGAGGTAAAAGCGTGTCTCAAACATTGTGTGGGACTTCTTAGAGAGAAACTGGAAGGCGCTCTCACGTAGGAAGCGTAGCCTCTATGACCCAGTGTTTTAAAATGCCCAACTTAGGAGGAATGCCAACAATCTTCCTAAACAGTTCACCCTTTCGTCCTTGAAACCACGAATGGTTCGAGGGCTCGATCTTAACGTTTTCAATCTTTAATATCCGAGCTACATCAGCAGGGGATATCAGATTTTGGTGGCGGGCGCCCTTCAGATGCCTTATCCTATAGTGATTGGAGAGTTGAATGACAACAGCGCGTACACCGAAAGGAAATTCGAAGATGAGTTGCTCCAACCAAATGACGTGCCCTCTCTTCTCTACTGGAAACCGCATTTCAAAATGGGCTCCGTTTGTCGCCACTCTACGTCCTTCTCTCAGACATCTCATCGGGTTATCTAAGTGTTCAAGCACGCCGTAGATTAAGATACGGTCGAAGGTTTCTTCACGAAACGGCAGGTTGAGCGCATCGGCAACGACGTCGCAGAACCCCTTGTACAAGTCGATTCCTATGCCTTCTCTCTTTTCATGTGCTTTCCTGAACCAGCCGCAGCCGATATCCAAAGTTCTCAAGCCGAGAAACCCATATTGGGGAATGCCGACTTCGGAATATAGTTGTTGCCCTCATGTAAACTGATACGCAAAAAGATGTAGCTACCCTTAAATGTGTAGACTTTGGCAATAGAATGAAGGCAAGACGTTGGCAGTCATCGAAACTAAGGGGTTAAGCTACACCTATCCCGGTGGCACAAAACCCTCACTAGAAGACATATCGATAACGATTGAACGAGGAGAATTCGTGATCCTCACGGGGCCCAGCGGCTGTGGGAAGACGACTTTATGCCGCTGCTTCAACGGGCTAATCCCCCACTTCTATGCCGGAGAACTCGAAGGCGAAGCGATGGTCACCAATTTGAGTGTGGCCGAAAGCTCAATTCACGAGCTCGCCCAGCACGTCGGCCTCGTCTTTCAGAATCCAGAAAATCAGCTTTTCGCGTTGTCCGTGGAGAAAGACGTGGCTTTCGGTCTTGAAAATCTCGGAATCCCCCGAGAGGAGATGCAGGAGCGCGTCTATCGGGCGCTTCAGATGGCGGATATCGAAGATCTTCGTGAGCGAGCACCCCATGAACTTTCCGGAGGCCAACAACAAAGAGTTGCCATATCGTCGGTCCTGGCAATGCAGCCGGACGTCATGGTGCTCGATGAGCCGACCTCGTTCCTTGATCCCGTCGGGGCCCAGAAGATCTTTGACGTCATCAACCAGTTGAATAGAGATCTTGGCATTACGATCGTCCTGGTTGAACACCGGATGGATTTAGCCGCGAAATATGCGAATCACGTCATCGTCATGAATCAAGGCAAAATCGTTTTGGATGGCCCGCCGCGGGAGGTCTTCACCTCGGAAGATGCGCGGTTGATCGGCGTGGGAATCCCCAAAGCGACGAGGCTCTACCAGTTGCTCGGAGAAAATGGAATACGCCTCGGAGAGATCCCTGTCACTTCACAAGAAGCCTCGCGACTGCTGCAGGAGAGGCTCCGACATGATTGAAGTCAAAGACATCCATTACACATATCCTAACGGCGTAGAGGCTTTACGCGGCGTCACGCTCACAATTCACGATGGCGACTTCATAGCCATTATGGGGCAGAATGGCGCAGGAAAAACAACTCTCGTCAAGCACATTAATGGGTTGCTCAAACCGACCGAGGGACAGGTTATCGTCGACGACGTTGACACCCAGAAAACCAGCGTCGCGAAACTGGCTCGAACGGTGGGCTTCGTCTTCCAGAATCCCGATCACCAGCTCTTCTGCGAAACGGTGGAGGAAGAAGTCGCCTTCGCCCTCAAAAACTTTGGATTCAAGGAGAAAGCTATCACCAAGCGCGTGGGTTGGGCCCTCAATCTCTTGGGCCTGGAACAATATCGGCAAACCTCTCCGTTTATGTTGAGTGGAGGAGAGAGAAAACGCGTTGCCTTGGCGTCTGTTCTGGCGTGGGACCCCAAGTTCGTCATACTCGACGAGCCGACGATTGGGCAAGATCATCAGCAGAAAGAAACCCTGCGCCAGTTCATTGTGCAACTGAATGCGCAGAAGAAGACAGTGATCATAGTCACCCATGATGTCGAGTTCGTTGCTGAATGCAACCCGCGCGTGGTGTTGATGGCGGATGGCAGGATCGTCACGGAAGGCGATGCCGAAGAAACGCTCACGAACCCGGATCTTCTTGCGCAAGCATCCATAACCCCGCCGCAGATCACCCAAATCTTCCTAGGACTCCTGAATTCCAGACTGCCCCACAACGTGATCGACGTCCACGAAGCCAGGAAAATCCTTGTCGATTTTCTGGAGGCCAAGTCATGAGCTTCTTTGAGGGCTTCAGATTTCGAAGGGTCTCGTCCCCTATCCACGCGTTAGATCCGCGAGTCAAATTCTTCTATGTTTGCGTGTTGTTCGTGATCACGATTATGTTCTATCAGTTGTTGCCGCTTGCGTTGCTGTTCGTCATACAGCTACCGTTCGTCTTCATCGCCGGGGTGCAGCGACAGTGGGTCCGCTCGCTACGAGGTGCCATCTTCTTCGCGGCTATCATCTTCACCACAAACCTAGCCACACGGTATATCTACGGCGGCTACGTGTTGACCACCACCATGCTGGAAGAATCGATTGCCATGACCTTTCGATTCATCGTGCTCGTGGAGTCCTTCTCTATTTTCTTTCTAACCACCTCGCCAGATCATCTCGGCTTAGCGCTGGAGCAGAGCCACGTGCCCTACGAGTTCTGCTTCGCCTTCACCACCGCAGTTCGGTTTGTGCCTGTCTTGGCGGAGGAGGCGGAGACCATCATGGATGCCCAGAAGGCGCGAGGATTGGAATTGGAACGGGGCAATTTCCTGAAGCGCATAAGAAACTACATCCCAATTCTCATACCGCTGATTGTCAGTGCCATTCGCCGAAGCCTAGAACTCGCGGAAGCCATGGAATCGCGGGCCTGGGGATCCACCGAAAACCGCACCAACCTCTACGTCTTGCAGATGAAACGAGCCGATTACAGTCTGATAATGATCTCGATTCTCATGCTGATATTCGCCGTATACGTTTGGCTGGTCATTCCAATTCCCTCAATAACCACCTTGCTGTAGGCTTGATCCCGGACAAGAACGCCACATCTAGAGGTCTTAGGAAGAACCGCAAGTGATTGCGCACGCATCTGTGAACACGCGTACCATCTCATGGGGTGGAATGCTACAGGCAGCGAAAAAAAAGTTTTTCCGAGACGCAGCGGCCCCGCGCTTGCGTTCCATCATCAAAGCTTGGAGCGCACTGCGTTTGCGTCCGAAACCCCGCCTTAAATCAACAGTGAAACCACCTTCGTACACGTTCGCGCGCATCTCCAAAGAGACAAGCTTTATGTTCAACTGCTGGGAGAGATCATGCAACTCGATGTTAGTTGAAGGTGAAGTAGAATGAATTTGAAGGACGAGCTAAAAGAGATTGCCACAAGCTTTGCAGTCGACCTTTTCGGAGTTGCTTCAGCAGAAGACCTTAATAACGCTCCACGAGGGCACCGCCCCAAGGATATTCTACCAAATGCTAAGTCCGTCATTGTTCTTGGAATGAAGATGCTTGATGCACAGACGGATATCCTCCCGATCAATGGAGAGTTTTTTGGGGTTTCCACCCGGCAGGACATGTTTAGAGGACATGGTACGTTCATTTCGCAGGAACTTGACAGGGCGGGATATGCCATCGCGAGGGTTCTGGAGACGAAAGGGTTCAAGGCTTATCATCAGATGGCTGGAACAGGAGGGACGGATCAACGTTACCTGATGGGGCTCTTGTCGCTAAAGCACATGGCGACTCAGGCTGGGCTCGGCGTTCTTGGGCGTCATAGCCTGCTCATAACGCCCCAGTACGGGCCTCGGGTTCGATTAACAGCCATAATCACCGGCACGGAACTGCCATCAGACAAACCCATAAACAGAGACTTCTGCAAAGATTGCGAGACCCCCTGCATCTCCTTGTGCCCAGCTAACGCTCTCGTGAAGCCTAGTCAAAATGCCCCCTACGAAATCAACAAGTTTGCATGCCGCCAATACCTACACACGCGACCGACCTGTAGTGTATGCTTAAAGGTGTGTCCCATAGGAAGTCAACGCATTAGATGACCATACAAAATTGCGCGCAACGCTATGTTTTACTGGCTGTGTTTCCTGTACTAAATTCTTGAGGAAGAGACGATGACAAAGGAGCTGATCAAAACGATCTTTGCTCGGCGCAGCATACGCAAATATTCAACCGAACAAGTCGGGGAGAGCGCCGTCAAGGCGCTGCTGGAAGCTGCAATGGCGGCCCCTTCCTCCTCTAACCGGAGACCTTGGCACTTCATCGTTGTTACCGACCGACAAACACTGGACAAGCTGGCTAGGGCTCATCCTTATGGCAAGATGTTATTCGAAGCGCCTCTTTGCGTGGCAGTATGCGGTGACAGCACGATTTCGCCTCGCTCTTGGGTGCAGGATTGTTCGGCTGCTACAGAGAATCTTCTTCTAGCTGCGGCTGCTTTGGACTTGGGGGCGGTCTGGCTTGGCGTTCATCCGAGGGAAAGCCGTATCGGTCCTATACGAAAGGTCTTGAGGCTTCCGGAAAACATTGTTCCGCTTAACCTCGTTCCTATTGGACATCCCGGAGAAGAGAAAGCGCCGCGTACACAGTACGATGAGCGGCGAGTACACCGCGAACACTGGCAATCCTCCCATTAGATCCTGTTTTCGCTCGCAGAATCCAAAAAAGAAACCCTTATTGGTAGGCATAGGGATACGTTGTAAAAACCATAGAAAACGAGGAGATTTGCGGAGGCCACATCCCTTTGCCCAGGTTCAGGCAGACCAGCGATATCCTAAAGCTGATGCGCAAGAAAGAAGACATTCGCGACATCGGCATAATCGCCCACATCGATCACGGCAAGACCACTATGACGGATTCTCTACTGGCGGAGGCAGGGCTCTTATCACCGAAGATCGCTGGAGAAGCCCGAGCGCTGGACTACCTAGAAGAAGAACAGAAACGCGGCATCACTATCAAAACCGCTAACATCTCGCTCTTACATGAAATCGAGAAACGACCTTGTGTCGTTAACCTAATCGACACCCCCGGCCATGTTGACTTCACAGGCAAAGTGACACGAGCATTAAGGGCGATCGACGGGGCCGTAGTCGTCGTGGACGCCGTGGAAGAAGTCATGGTCCAAACAGAAACTGTAACAAGGCAGGCTCTGCAGGAACGAGTTCAACCCGTTCTGTTCATCAACAAAGTAGATCGCTTGATCAGAGAATTGAAGCTGAAAGAAGACGAGATCCAAGCAAAACTGCTTCGCATCATCCGCGATTTCAACAACCTCATCTCGATGTACGGCGAGCCCGAGCACAAAACCCGATGGCGCGTTGATCCAGCAAAAGGCACCGTCGCGTTCGGCTCGGCGCTCCACAAATGGGGCTTCACCGTAGATATCGCCCAGCAGAAAGAGGTCAAATTCAGCGACATAATAGACGCCTACCGCCAAGACCGGTGGCGCGACCTCCAAGAGACCATCCCCCTGCATACAGCCATCCTGGACATGGTGGCAAAGAACCTTCCAAACCCCATAGATGCCCAGAAGTACCGAATCCCCAAAGTGTGGAAAGGGGAAATGGACTCGGACGTCGGGCAAGCCATGTTCAATTGCAGCGATGATGGCCCCGTTGTAGTCTGCCTCACAATGGCTCAGATGGACCCCCAAGCTGGATTAGTAGCCACTGGCCGGTTGTTTTCAGGCGTCGTGGAGGATGGTAGCCAAGTATACCTCGTCGGCGCCAAGAAGGACTATCGCGTTCAACAGGTATCCATGTACATGGGCGCCTTCCGAGATGTCGTCGACCGGATTGGAGCGGGAAACATCGCGGCTTTGCTTGGTCTAGATCTGGCCCGAGCCGGCGAGACAGTCGTTGACACTGCTCACAAAGACGGCATGGTTCCCTTTGAGCGAATCAGATACGTCTCGGAACCTGTAGTCACCATCGCCATAGAACCAAAACATCCGAAGGACCTGCCGCGACTAGTAGATCTCATGCACCGGTTGTCCATTGAAGACCCCAACCTAGTCACCACGATCAACAAGGAAACCGGCGAATACCTCTTGAGTGGCATGGGTGAACTTCACCTGGAAATCGCCTGCAAATTCCTCAACGACTACGGTGGCGGATTGGAGCTGCTAACGTCTCGTCCAATCGTCGTCTATCGCGAAGGCATCACGGGACAAGGAGTCGTCGCCATGGCCAAGAGTCCGAACAAACACAACCGATTCTGGATCCAAGTGCAGCCTCTTGAAGAACAGGTCATCAGTATGATCGAGCGAGGAGACCTCATGGAAGAGATGGGGCGGAAACGCATGGGCACCGTCTTGCGGGAAGAAGCCGCATGGCCCACTGACGAGGCAAAGAATGTCTGGGCGCTCGAAATGCACAAAAACATCCTAGTGGACTTAACAAAAGGTATTCAGTACCTCCGAGAAGTCCGGGACATGGTCATCTCCGGGTTCCGATGGGCCTGTGAGAACGGCCCCCTCTGCGAAGAACCGATACGTGGGTTGAAGGTTAAGCTCATGGATGCCCGGTTGCACGAGGACCCAGTGCACCGAGGACCAGCACAGATCATGCCAGCAACACGTAGAGGATTCCTTGGCTCGTTCCTCACCGCCAACCCGGTGATCCTGGAACCGGTATACAAAATCGGTGTCTCTGTTCCCGCCCATTGGGTCGGGGAGGTCACCAGCATCATCACACGAAAACGTGGACGAATCGTAGCTTCGGAGCAGAAAGGTCCGCTGACCATGATCACGGGATACATACCCGTGTCCGAGACCTTTGGTCTCTCGGCCGATATGCGATCCGCCACATCCGGTCACGCCTTCTGGCAGTCCACCTTCGATCATTGGGAGAAAGTCCCGGAAAACCTCGCAGCAATCGTAATAGAGGACATACGGAAACGACGCGGGCTGGCTGCCGAAGTCCCAACTCCGAGCAAGTTCATTGATGAAGCCTAGGAAATCGTGGTAGAGAAAGGACCTGCGCGCTCCCATTGAACGAACTGCCTTGTTCTACGTGTAGAACAACCCGTTCTAACATATAGGTCTATTAGAGTGGATAACCGCCCTTGTTAGTGGTGCTTAGATTGGAGAAGACTCCTTCTCAGCTTATACTAGCCCTACTGGTCCTATTGTTGCTATCCTTCTTTCCTACAGCGCGGGCCGACAGAGGCATCATCCCAATAGATCCCGACGTATCCGTCTATGAGCCGGGGCAGAAAGCCATCATCGCGTGGAATGGCGACGAGGAAATTCTAATTCTTTCAACCGACGTAAACGCGGGTAGAGATACATATGCCCTTGAGGTCATGCCACTGCCGTCTAATCCCGAAGCGATAGAAGCAGCCAGCTTCGAGTCTTTCGTTGAGATTGAAAATCTGATTTGGGACTACGCGCCTCACGTTTTAGGGCGCAACTTCTATGGTGCCGACCAAACTGAAGGTGTAGAAGTGACTTTTCACGAGAAGATCGGAGCGCACGACATTACAGTTGTTGAAGCGGCGGACGCGGCAGAACTCATAGAATGGGCAGAGGGCTTCTTGGAAGCGAATGGGATTAGCCAAATCATATCGATTCAGCAGTTTGAATCGGTGATTGAGGACTATATGAGACGGGGATTCCGCCATTTCGTACTAGATTTGATAGAAACGTCTTTACAAGAGGAAAGCGTTGAGCCGATTCTTTACCGATTCGAAACAAGTTTCCTCTATTATCCATTGAAAATCTCGTCACCCATTCCAGGAGATACCGCAATCACGCTGTTCGTCTTGACAAACCAAAGATTACAATCTGCTGCCCCGTACGACTACTACCCGTTCAATCTAGCGTACTACCACAGCGGCAATCATCAGACGCCCATACAGTTCAACCCAACGAACGGCGAATTAAGCATCATAGATCTAAGGATTGGCGAGCTATTTGAAGACGATGCCTGGCTAACGGTGCTGACTTATGAAGGCAAACTCGCGCGGCTAACAAGAGATTTAACGATTACTCAGGGCTTTGACACAGAACCGGATCACGGTGATTCATCAGGAGACCCGATCTACATACTTCTCGGTGTGGCTGTGGGCGCCCTCTGTACATCGTTGGGAATGCTCTTGGTGTTCCTAGCAACGCGCATTGGGTCACCTAAACAGCGATGACGAACAACTCTCGTAGCGCCAAAAGCGGGGCAGCTCCACGGGTCCGAAGGTACGTAAGTGGGTCTTCTATTGAATCCCCATATAGCCGATCGTAAACCCCTTGAGGTTCTTTTCTTTGGTCTTCTCTGGCACGCTTTCGGATATAGCTTCCTCGACGGCCTCTTTGCTCACGATCTGGGTCGCCCTGGTCAATGCCCCCAACATTACTACGTTGGCATACACACTGGATTTTAGCTCAGCCTCTGCTGCTTTGGTCGCAGGGATCCGGAAAACGGTGGCTTTGACCATGGGCAGTCTCTTGACCATGTCCCTATCTACTAAGAGGATTCCGTTCTCTTTCAGATCTTTGATGTGCGTGTTGAGAGCGCTCTGACTCATCGCGATTAAGATGTCGCATCGTCTAACCTTTGGAAAACTGATCTGCTCATCAGAGATGATGACCTCGCTTTTCGCAGCGCTTCCTCTTGCTTCAGCGCCGTAGCTTTGAGTTTGAACCGCGTATTTTCCGTCGCGGATTACCGCGCGTCCCAGGATGGCGCCTGCCAAAACGACGCCTTGTCCGCCTAATCCGCTAATTCTAACTTCAGTCCTTCTAGCCACTCTCCATCGCCCTCTCCACGACTTGTTGAACAGCCTCAGAGAGAGTTTGACCGGGCTTGTGCGCAAACTCTCCCACCACAATCTTTCCGTCGAGGTCTCTTTCAGACATTTCTCGAGCCTGATGAACGGGTATTGAGGTTTCCTTAAACCGCGCTAGCAAGTCCGCAGCGGTCTTCAGACCGATTCTTCTCCCGAATGCCGTAGGACATTGGCTCACGATTTCAACGAAGGCGAATCCCCTCATTGAAAGGGCGTCTTTTATGGCATCCTTCAGTTGTTCACGATGCGCGGTTGTCCACCGGGCGGCGTAGGACGCTCCCGCCGTGACGACGAGACGGGTGGCATCAATAGGGCGTTCAAGACTCCCATAAGGCGTTGTAGTGGTCGGCACCTTCAGAGGGGTGGTCGGAGCCACCTGACCTCCAGTCATTCCATAGATCATATTGTTCACCATGACTACTAAGATGTCAACGTTCCTTCTAGCTGCATGGATAAGATGGCTCACCCCAATTCCTGCTAGGTCCCCATCTCCGCCGAAGACGACGACGTTCAAGTCCGGTCGCATAAGCTTCACTCCGGTTGCGACGGGTATGCTTCTACCATGCGTGACGTGCAGGGAATCGGCGATCAAATATGGCGATGGAATCCACGCCGCACATCCAATGCCGCTGCAAAAGACAAATCTGCGGAGGTTTTGGTGGCCGAGTTCATGAACGGCCCGCAAGAAAGTGCTCATTATTGTTACGTCTCCGCATCCAGGGCAGAAGGGGAGTCGCATATCTCTAAGATAGCGGCGCATTGAAAACTCTTCAGTCAAGGTTCTTCACCAGCCGTGTCACTTCGGCAAGTAGTTCTTCGGGACTTATCAGCTCGCCGCCTCCAATTTTGTTCATGGGGAGGACGGGGAGCTTGCCTTGGACGGCTCTTTCTGTCTCGTAGAAGATTTGTCGCAGATTCATCTCGGGCACAACTATCATCTTAGCATTCTGAGCCATGGTTCGGATAATAGCTGCTGGGAACGGCCATAGAGTCTGCAATCGGATATATCCAAGAGAGACGCCTCTTTCTTTGGCGAGTTCAACGGTTTCATAGACCGCTCGGGACGTACTTCCGTAGGAGACAATGCCGATTTCGCAGTCATCGACGTTGTAGACCTCGAATTCGGCGATTTTCTCAGTGTTCTTGTCTATCTTCCCAACGAGTCGCTCCACCAGTCTCCGGTGTACGATTGGGTCCGCTGTGAAGCGCATTCCATATTCGTCGTGTGTGGAGCCCGTTAGCGAAACATTGTATCCTTCACCTACTGAAGGCATGGGTGGCACGTCCCGTGACCCAAAGAAGGCTTGGTCCTTCTCCTTCGGCTTCTTACGGTCAACACGCTCGATTTGGTCTTGTGGTGGCACTGTTATTCGCTCTCTCATGTGGGCGACTATTTCATCCGCGAGGAGTATGACAGGAGTCCGATATGCTTCAGCCAGATTGAACGCTCGAATCGTTAGGTCGAACATCTCTTGAACTGAGTTGGGCGCCAAGACAATGGAGGCGTAATCCCCATGAGTGCCCCAACGAGCTTGCATGACATCACCTTGACCACACTTCGTGGCTTGACCTGTGCTTGGACCCGCTCGTTGGACATCCACGATAACGCAAGGCGTCTCAGTCATGAAGGCGTATCCGATGTTCTCCTGCATGAGGCTGAAACCAGGTCCTGATGTGGCGGTCATCGCCTTGGCTCCTGTCCAGCTTGCACCTATGACTGCGCCGAGTGAGGCCACCTCATCTTCCATCTGGATGGCTATGCCCCCTGTTTGCGGGAGCCTCCGAGCCATGTCTTCAGCTATCTCACTTGCAGGAGTGATGGGATATCCAGCGAAGAATCGGCATCCGGCTGCTATGGCTCCTTCCGCGCAGGCTTCGTTTCCCTGCCAAAAGCTGGTGCCGGGTTTCTTAGGGTGTCTTGCCATCTAGATGTTTCCTTCTTTCGCACGTTGAGGCAAGTGTTATGGGTGTGTTGGCTTATTAGCGATACGTTTGCTTCTGGATGTGGGCACAGATATGCAATGGACTCGGTGAATACGCTGATCGTGGTTCGTCCGCATATGGAAACTTGAAATAGTATTTGACTCATTCTATGTTGTGTTGCGGCCGTAGTCTAGAGACTAGCGCAAGACACTGCCTAGTTGGACACTCTGGTTAGGACTTCGGCTTCCCGAGCCGATAACCCGGGTCCGAATCCCGGCGGCCGCACCAAATTGACGTGTATGCATGCTCGATTGCTCCGCGTAGGCAGTTTTCTGTGAACTGACTGATGTTTATCCTCAATTTTCGAGCCGCTTTCACCAAGTCCCAGGACAGTGTTATGCCCACAGTCTTTTTTCTCTCTTTTACTTTCACTCGAGTATTTCCCGCTTTTTTACTCGAGTAGCTTTCTGGTGGTTCACTCATGGCTCATTCTTTCCTTTTTCTTTAATTTCCTGTAGAGTTCAATGTAACCACAGTCCTCACAGTGGTAAGGAACAATCATATCAGAACGCAAATCCTCTTTTCCCAAAGCCCACCCACCAGCAAAAAATCGCAACCAACGTCTCCCAAAATCTATTTCCATACGCACTCTCTCCTTCATCGACAGAAGTCCAAGCATCATTATGCCACCGCATTTAGGACACTTCTTAACTTCTTTCTCACTCATGGCTCATTCGCCCGGTCTCTATACTTTAGACTGCTTCAACTTCAAACCCAAGCTTCGAAAGGATGTCATTAGCATACATCGAAGTGAAATCTATAAGATGCAAACCAGTTACCCATTCAATAAGTTGTTTTATGGGATACTGAACTCCTTCAATCTCTACATAGTATTTCATTATTGACTTCGGCTGCTTCCCTTTTACTGTTCTTACAACTTGCTCTTTGCTGATGTCGAATTCCTTTCCTTTTATCGTAAACCGCATATGTACACCTATTACTACTACTACACCTACACCTAATAAACCATTCTACCTTATTCCAAAGACGCAAAAAGCTGCCATAGAAGTCGCAGATTCATAATAGAACTATACCGAAGATCTTTGAGCGCCCTTCAACACGTAGATAGTCGCGGTTTTCTGGTGCCGGTTCATGACGTCACAGAGTGCCTTTAGGCCTACATATCCTATGATTATCTCTCAGACCGCGATCTTCACCAAAGGCGGTATGTCCACAGAGGAGCTCAACAGATGTTCACGGAAAGCTGACCTGAGCAGCCACGCCAAGAAGTCCCTGTGTAACCGATTGCCGCAGCTTGCTATGTGTAGAGAAGTTGAAATGACTGACCGTCAGCGTGGCAGGCATCTGCCCAACCGCACCGACCGCACCAACGTCACGCAGCCATCAATCGACTGGGCGCAGTTCAAGCAGTGGGCGAACAACCGGTACTCGAAGAATTGGGCGCGGAACGTGTACTGCTACGCCAAGAAGTATCACGAAATGCTGACCGGCAGCCTCACCGAGTTGGAATCCTTCAGCACAGCGAAGCGGAACAACGTGTTGAAAGCCCTCATCGCGTTGTCACGGTTCCTCGGGATCTATAAACAGTTCAAAGAGAGACGCGAGAATTACGGTCTGCAGTGGAGAAGTAAGGGTTCCCTCGGATCGTTCACCCGGATCTTGCAGGCTGGTGACAGCGATGTGCTGCAGTGGTGCAACGAGGCAGTGGAGAAGCTGACGGACAAAGAAGCGACATTCCTGAAGTTCGTGGCTCTCTCCGGCATCCGAGTCGGTGAAGCGAACAAAGCGTTCAACCTGATAATCAAGCTGCACCACGCTGGCAACCTCGGAGACTACTACAACCGGGAGCTACTCAGCCTGGAGCACTTCAAGTATCCGGAGCTGTTTCTGCGCGGCACGAAAAACGTGTTCTTCAGCTTCATTCCAACAGAGTGCATAGACGAGATCGCGGCCTTCAAACCAGTCTTCTACTCCACGCTACGAAAACACCTGAAGAAACATGGCCTCAACCTCAGATTCTC
>JABAOF010013339.1_pt3 | contig 14999 bp, 15 predicted proteins | sample 7062171 | NCBI WGS metagenome assembly JABAOF01 (sample SAMN14538628, study PRJNA623070) | marine sediment metagenome | biome: marine biome [ENVO:00000428]; feature: marine pelagic biome [ENVO:01000023]; material: deep marine sediment [ENVO:00002113] | place: India: Gulf of Khambhat ...
GAACGGCGATGCCATCGATGAGCGCGTGGTCCTCTGGTACGCCCCCCGGAACAAGCCGGTGCGCCTGGCGGTGCACGACTTCCCGTTCTCCTTCAAGTACTGGCCGGTCTTCCGATTTGACTACGAGAAGGTAGACCGCCGACCGCACCGTGCCCAGGGAATGGGTCAGCAGCTCGAGGCCATCCAGGAGCAATACACGAAGCAGTACCGGGCCACGGCGGATGCCATCGATATCCAGCTGGCGCCCGTCTTCCAGTTCCGCTGCACCTCCAAGCTCCAGCCGCGATCGATCAAGTGGGGCCCCGGGAAGATGGTGCCGGTGGCGCAGATCGGTGACCTGGCGCCGGTAGAGAAGAGCCCCTTCAACCTGCATGAATACCTCCAGGACCGCGGGGAGCTGAAGGTCTTTGCCGAGGAGCTGGTCGGCTCCGTGCCTGGGGAGCTCCAGGCGACCGGCCGCAAGCTCGAGCGGCGCACGGCCTTCGAGGTCCAGAAGGTCTCCGGCCAGGTTGAGGCCATGCAGGGAATGGACGCCGCTGTCTGGCAGATGAGCATGAAAAAGGTCTTCCAGTGCGTCTGGGAGATGTGGCTTGACTTCGGGCAGGAAGAGATCTACTACAGCGTGCTGGGGAAGCCGCAGCCGAAGCCCTTCAAGAAGAGCGAGCACAACTACAAGTACCAGCTCATTCCGGCCGGCACGCCCGGCAATACGAATCGCCAGGCCCAGCTGAGCCGGATGATCGACACGGCGAACGCCTTCTTCCAGTGGGCGCCGGACATCCTGAACCGGGACTTCCTCATGACATTCATAGCCAAGCTGATCGATCCGCGCGTCGCTTCGCAGATCGTTCTGCCGGAAGCGCAACAGAGAGTAAACCAAATCCTGCACGACGCCGCCGCAGCCGTTGCGCAGGGACAACTGCCGCCTGCAATGTTGGCCTTTATGGGACGCGGAGAGGAAGGGGCGGCCCCGGCCGAATAAGCTGGGTTCCAAACCGCGTCCCGTTTTAGTGCAAAGCGTGCCCTGAGGAGGCACGAAAGGAGCCGCCAATGTCCGAACCAAACCGCCTGAAAGACCGTCTCTATGACGCACCTGAAGACGAACGTCTCAGGCTGCTCGACAAACTGCGTGCCGCCAATGAGGAATCGGAATACGCCGACCTCATCCGCTGGTGCTTTGAGGAGACAGAGGAAGCAATTGTCGCGCAGCTGAAGTATATACCTGTAGCCCTTGGTGTGGGTGAGGCCACGCTGTTGGCAACCNNAAAGGGGAAGGATCAGATGGATAACACTGCTTCTGATCAGACCACACAAAACCAAGCCGGGGATCAGGGTAACCAGCAGGCCCAAAACCCCGCCGAGCGGCGTATCAATCAGCTGTTCGCTCGTGCAAAGACTGCTGAGGAACGTGTCGGCGAACTCGAAAACTCACAGCAAGATCTCCAGACGAAGTTCTTGGAGCTCCAGCAGGAGAACGCGATGCTCCGGGGCCAGCAGGGCTCCGTCGCACCGCCGCCGCCTGCCGCGGGAGGCGACCCGCTGGCTGGACTGGGCAATCAGCAAGGATCTGTCCAGCCGGATCCCGTCGCTTCGCTGCGTAAGGACTTCCAGGATGCTATCGGGTCTCTTCGTCAAGAGCTACAAGTGAATCGCGCTGTGGAGCAACTCAAGACCAGCCAGCAGCAGGCGCTCGGCATGGCCGTACGAGAGTTCCCAATGCTGCAGGATCCGCAAAGTCAGATGTACAAGCTGACCGAGCAGATCATGACGAACGACAACGACCTGCGCACGCACTCGTTGGGGCCCTACAAGGCCGCACTCATGGCGGCGGGCATCCTGGGGGTGCAGCAGACATCACAGCAGAGCGTGTCGGACGGGCAGCGAGCGGCCGCTACTGCACCAATGGGGGGTGGATCGGCTGTGGACGCTGGCGGCAAACAGGCCAAAATCCAGGAACTCGAGGGCCAGATCAAAGAGTTGACCGAGAAGCTGAGAACGGGGCAAGGCGACGTGGGCGCCCTTTGGGGTCGTCTCCGCGTGGCCAAGCTGCGTCACGGGAAACTGACGGGAGCCAATGTAGGAGAGCTCCCGCACGGCTACGAGAAGTACGAAATCCAAGTCTGACTCGCATTCGTAGCCGTACAACGAAAGGATAGAACGTATGGCTCTTTTGCAAACGTGGGCAGAGATCGTAGCGTCTACGCTGCGGTCCGATGCCTCTCTCCGTGAGGAGCTGCAGGACGCAATCTATAACGTCTCTCCTCACGAAACTCCACTGCTCAGTCGTCTCCAGGCCGTGCCTGTGGGCAACATGTTCGTGCAGTGGCAGGTCGACTCCTTCGCGGCTGCGGCGCACAACGCTCAGCTCGAGGGTATCGCTCACTCGGCATACGACGTAACGGTGCCGACCCGGGCCGACAACATCACGCAGATCTTCTACAAGGGTGCGTCTGTTTCGGACCGGCAGCGGGCGTCTGACCACGCCGGCATGGACGACCCCTTCGTGTACTACGAGGGGAAACACCTGGTGGAGATAAAGCGGGACATGGAGCTCGCGCTCGTCAAGGGTTCGGCCGCTACCGGAACGACCGATACGGCCAACCAGATGGGCGGCTTCGTCAACGTCATCTCCACGAACAAGACCTCGCAGTCCAGCGTCACGCTCACCGAGACGATCTTCAACGATCTGCTCGAGCTCACCTGGGGCAACACGGCCGTGATGCCGACCGAGGTCTACGCGGGACCGAAGCTCAAGCGTACCATCTCGCTGTACGCCACGAAGGTTACCCCCTTCCTGGCAGCGGAAGGACGCCAGCAGATTCTTACCACGACTCGGTACGAATCCGACTTCGGCGTTGTCACCACGGACTTGCACCGCGACCTCACGAACAACGCTTCGTTCTGTGAGCTGCTCGTCATCGATCCCAACTGGTTCGCGACGGGATGGCTCCAGCCCATGCGGCGTGAGGTTCTCGCTCGGGATGGGAAGCGAACTCGTTACCAGATCTCTGGTGAGTTCACTCTCCTCTACCGGAACGAGAAGGCGGGCCTTGTCGCGCAAGGCTGCAATCCTTACATCGTTTAGCTCATCTGTCTGGGGTCCGGAGTAGCGCCCGGGCCCCAGGCATTCTTTTGATGCGTTGTCTGACATTGGTCTAAAGTGTGAAGATCTTCCGCGACAACTGGCCCGAGGGGTGTATACCAAGCGGCTAGGGGTGTGAGGTTGCTGGTTGCGATCGGGAGGATGTAGGCTGCAATGTCTACATGTTAGACTTTTAGGAGGTTGTATGACACTTCAAGACGCCGTCCAGCGTATGGAACAGTGCGTGAATCAGATCTGGCTATACGGGAAACGGGCCTGGTATCGCGAGGGACTCATGCATCTGAAATCTCACATCGCCGCTCTACTGGAGAAAGCCAATGCCCCAGTCGTTGAAAAACCAGTTCGGGTTCGTGCGCGGTCAAAGCGAGGAAGACCGACTGCTCTTGATTCTTGAGATGTGGCGGAAGTGTAAGCCCCAGGCATATGAGGCTTACCAGCGCCATATCGAATTGGTCTCGGCGTGTTTACGTCGTGAATCGGGAATGAGCGACGGGAAGCTATTTCGCTACCGATCCGAGATCCCGACCGAACTCTACATCGTCATTCGCCGCTTCATGCCGGGCTTTTTGGATAAACCCGAGAACATGCTGAAGCTCGAGAAGTTACTCATGGGCAAGCATCTCAAGCTGCCCAAGCCGCAACCCAGTGAGACATGGAGGATGTATGAGCCAGACGCCGCCTCGGAAGAAGACGAAACGGGCTCGCAAGGGATCGAGCTCCCGGCCGAAGAAGCACAAGGGGCCGGAGAGGTACCAGCCGAAGGTACCGATTAGCATCTGCGTAATCGCGAAGAACGAGCGAAAACAGCTGCCGAAGTTCCACAAAGCGGTTCAGTCAATCCTAGGCCACCCCGACGACGAGCTGGTCATGGTCGATACCGGGTCCACCGACTCGACCGTGAAGGAAGCTCAGAAGCGTGGCTGGACGGTGCATGTCTGGCCGGAGGCCTGTGATCTGCCGCTGGAGGAACTGGCGAATCGTTACCTGCCCGGCGATCTGGACTGGAAACAGTTCGCCAAGCACGGCCACTACTCAGGCGGGGTCATGCGCAGCTTCGCCGCCGCACGTCAGCTCAGTTTTGATCTGGCCAAGAACGAGCACTGCTTCTGGCTGGATCTCGACGATGTCCTGACCAACCCGGAGCACCTGCGGCCCCACATCGACGAGGTGTTTGGGGGGGTGCGCGGGGCGCGATTATGATGAACTATCAGTACGCCCACGGCGAGGACGGGAAGTGCACTACCGAGCTCTGGCGTGAGCGGATTGTGACACGGAGCAACTTCGAGTGGAAGGGCGCTTGCCACGAGACACTGATCCCGCGTGAGGGAGCACCGCTGGACATGATCATCGCGCGCAAGGTGGAGCTGCCCACGCAGATCTATCACCTGCACCCGAAGCCGCATCAGTTCAGCGATCTGCGGAACTACGTGATCCTCCGACACGACCTGGATACCTCGGACTGGCGTGACCCGCGGTCGCTCTTCTACCTCGGGAACGCGGCCCGGGGCCTGGAGATGTACGCCGACGCCCTGAAGTGGTACACGGAATTCGTGGGCTGCTCCGGAAACAAGGAGGACGTCCTGGCAGCCTGGCTCAGTATGTGCGGCTGCTTGAACGCCCTGGGCCGGCACTACAAGGCGATCCAGGCCTGTGAGGAGGCCATGCGAACGGCGCCGGACGATGCGCGCGTCTACTATTTCATGGCCGATTGCTGGTTCCGGCTGGGCGACTTCGCGAAATGCCTGGCGTTGATCAAGGCAGGGGACTCATTCCCCCGGCGGGACTCGTTCCATGCGATCGATCCTAACACCTTCGGCTTCCACCCCAAGGCCATCGCGGCCACGGCGGCCCGGGAGCTGAGGAATCCGGATCTGGCCATGGCGTTCGCCGAGGAGGCAATGAAGGAACGGCCGGATTTGCCGGCGGTCCAGCGCGCCTACCAGGACATGATGCAGTGGGCCGGCGCCACCCGGATGGGTATGCTGTCCATGGAGATCCTGAAGCACTGCGAGGACCCACGGGCGGCACAGCAGCACCTGCCGATCAGCCCGCACCTGCGGGACTGGGGTTTCGGCGTGCCTGAGCTGGAGTTCGTCGTGCCGCCGGGCAAGAAGTCGGTGGTCTTCTACTGCGGCCACACAGGCGAGCCCTGGGGGCCACCCACGGCCGGGACAGGCTCGGGCGCCTCGGAGAAGATGGTGGTCGAGCTGGCGACGCGTCTGGCGCAGGACCCGCGATTTGACGTAACTGTATACTGTACGCTGAATTGTGACGACGGTGATTACGACGGAGTCCATTGGAAGCACAGTGCCACCTTCAACCCGGACTTCTACCGAGATATCCTGGTCGTCTGGCGTGTGCCTCGGATCCTGGAAGCCATGCCAATGCGCGCCGGGCGGATCTATGTCTGGATGCATGACGTGGGACACGACGGCTGGTGGACGCCGCAGATACTGGCCCGGGTGAATAAGGTGCTCTTCCTGTCGAAGTTCCAGCGGAGCCTCCACCCCTCGATCCCGGAGGAGAAGGTTTACTACACCCGGAACGGGATCGACTTGAACCGGCATCTACTGCTACGGAGCGACCTGCCGAAGGACAACAAGATCGTCTTCATGAGTTCGCCGGACCGCGGCTGGCTCCAGACAGTGCACCTGTTCAACAAGAGCGGGCTGGCCCAGCAGGGATTCCAGCTTCACATGTTCTACGGCTTCACTAAGAACTGGCGCAAGTTCGCTGGGGAGCACGGCTTCGGACATGTCGTGGAGCTCGAGAAGGAGACGAACCTCTGGGCCTATGAGGACAAGTGCTATGACGTCTGCGATGGGAAGACCGTCTTCAACCGCGGCCGCGTCAGCTGGGATCAGATGGCCCAGGAGGTCCGGAAAGCCAAGGTTTGGCTCTACCCGACGGTTTTCGATGAGATCAGTTGTGTAGCAGCTATGGAAGCCATGGCGGGTGGGTGCGCGTGTATCACGACGGACCATGCCGCGCTGAAGGAGACGCTCGAAGGCTATCCGGGCTGGGGTAACCTCTCGCAGCTGCCCCAGGCAGTCTGGCCTGAGTTTCTGGCCAAGGCCGCCAAGTCGGATATCGATTCAATGGCGCTGGAGTGGTCGCTTCATGCCGGCCGCTTCAACATAGCACACTTGGCAGAGGATTGGATCATGGATCTGTTCTCGGACATACCTGACGGAGGTGGAGATGAAGGACCAACCGACGCCGAATTTACCGTCAACGTCGAAACTGGAGGCGTTAGAGAAGCGTCTGGACGTACTGACGAAACACATGTTGCTGAATCGCCTGCGCCTCTTACGGCTGGAAAAAGTGCCAGCGGGCAAGTGCCAGTGGGTGAAGCAGTTACTGCGGAAGCTGAGTAGAAAGGAAAAGGCTCAATAACCACCAGGAATGCATTAAACACTGCAATTTAAGCCGCCGCCAGACAAGAAGGGATAGATAAAGGTAGAATAGTGAATACGAAACAGCGGGCACATCAGATTGAATCACGTATGATACAAATTGAAGACCAGCTCGCAAAATTGAACACAGACAAGCCGCGGCGCGCTGTGGAGCTTTATACCGAGTTGCTTCAATCTGTTCGTATGTTGCGTTTAGAAATGGCTGAAGTGCATGCACGTACGGCTATTCATACCGTAGATCCAACTCGTGAGACTCAACAACTTCAAGATATTCTCTCGAGTGAGCGGCAACGTCAGCGTGAACTCACTGTACAGGTTCAACGGCTTACGAATCGGATTGAAGAAGTAGCACAAGCGGCTAAGCTGCCGCGAAAGCGAGGATTTTTGGCCCGACTATGGCAACGGTTGACTTCATAGTCCGTCTTCAGAACGGAAATACAGCAAATACACTTGGTTCTTCTCCACGTTGGCGAGGAGATCTTGTGTTGTATAGAGTTCGACCGCATAGTGGACTTGGTGCTGCTATGGTACCACCAAAGTTCGGAGTCATTACAGTTACAGGTATTACAGAAGACGTTGCTGCAGATCGTTGCCAACGTCACTATGTTGAATATGATCCCGAGGACTCAACAAAAGTGCTGTTTTCGGTTCGTGCTGGAAATTGGGTGAATCTGGACAATTTGTCTGGCACAGTATTGGCGCAGCTTGAAACAGTTGGTAGTATTGAGATGAGTGCATCTGAGTTTTATAGTCGCTGTAATAACAGGATTGCGGCTTTAAGGCAATACTATGGTCTCGATCCGAAACACTCAAATTGACCCAGATAATTCATTGGGCACAGACTATCTAAGTGCCGATGCATGGGAAGATGATTGGGGCGGTGTTGCCAATTCAGGTGATTGTGTTGGTGAAGACGAACTCGCACAAGGTACGTGTATCTGTACAGGTGGGAGTGATGATCCGTGGGGCAAGGTTGCAATTGATGGCTGGACGTCTTCGGATGCTACACGTTACCCCAGGTTGTGGACAGACCCGGATGATGTTTATCGACATCCCGGACGTTGGGCTTCTGGTAATTATTATCGTATCGGGTTCGTTTCAGGTCGATATCCGCAGATTGAAATCAAAGTAGAATTCAGTCGTGTTGAAGGAATTGCCGTGAAATGGCGAGCACAGGTAGATACTCGTGCTGGAATTCATGTCCGTGCTGGCGGTGTAGTCGTAGCTGATTGTATTGTGCACGGCTCAGCAGATAGTACTGCTCGGGGCATTCAAGTTGGGCCATTTAGTTCGGCCAACGATGTTCGAGTTATTAATTGTAACTGTTATATCTTCTCTGGTGAAAATGCATGGGCTTTTCATAGTTCAGCTATATCAGGTGGAGCAAAAGTATTACTTTATCAGTGCCAAGCTGCTAATGGCTATAATGGATTCCTAACTGATACAGCAACAACGTATATCCGGAACTGTATAGCTTCAGTAACGGGTGACTCATTCAATGGTTCATTTACGGAAGCTACAAACAATGCTTATCGCACTGGTTCGGATCCTGGAACTGGCGGATTGGATATTAGTGACAATACTGAAGCTGAAATCTTCACCGATCCGGACAACGATGATTACACGCTATTAGAGGATCGAAACAATCCCGTCTTATCAAAAGGCACCGACCTATCCGATGATCCGGATTGGCCTGTTACAACTGACTTCTCGGGTGCGGAGCGTGTCACTTATAGTCTAGGTTTCGATGATCTGCCCGTATTTTCACTCTACTATCCAACAATGCGCGAAGCATTGCAGAATCACATCTGTTGGTGGTCATTAGACGCTATACGTATGAAAGGAACATATCATCCATGAACTTCTCCGATCTCAAGATAGAAGTCAAACGCCTCACGGGCCGGAATGATACTGCTTTCGACGATCGGATCGAGAAAGCTGTCAACCGAGCCGTGCGGCAGTGGGCACGCGGGCAGCCCTGGGCCGATCTAAAGCGGGTGATCGATGTTGCACACCCGGGCGGGAATCGTAAATTGTACCTGCCCAGCGAGGTTGAGCGGTGCATCTGGGTGGTTGACAAGAACAACACTCAGGCTCTGGACCGTGCCAACGAGCAGTGGGACCGTGATGACACCTACGCATACGTCAATGAGGTCCAAGGCTATACCGATGAGTGGCGACCGGCTGGCATGAGCCCGGCGTTTACCGACGTCTCGGGCCCGCTCGCCGTCTACTCGGACAATGCCAGTGACACGGAGCTCATTTACATAGCCGGTCAGGTACTACCCTCCGGTGGCTCCGGCGTGCTCATGTATGTTGAGGTCGGAGAGAGTCTAACACTCAATGGGGCTACGCCCGTTACAGGTGCGAACAATTTGATTCGATTGGACTCACTCTGCAAGGCTTCCGACACGAACGGGACAGTACGGGTCGACGCTCAGGGAGGCGCCATTGCCTATCTTGGGCCGTACGAGCGTGAGGCAGCCTACCCCGTACTCGAGCTGCTCGACGTGCCGAACAGCGCCAAAACCTTCCAGTGCGGTGTCTACACCCGGCCCCCGAGGCTGGTCAACGCTTACCAGAGCCTACCGCCCAGCGTCAGCCCTGACTACGTGATCTGGATGGCGGCCTCGGACATCCACTACCAACTCGGTGAAGGCGAGCGCTCTGTAGCAGCCCTCCGCAAGGCCAAGGACATAGCGGCTGATGAGTGCGGTGTCGAGAAGATGTTTGGGGACTGGAACGGCCAGCTGATTCCGGAGACGGAGGACAGCTAATGCCGGCGACTCCGCGGCCTCCATCGCAAGGTGACTTCAACAAGATCTCGATCTTAGAGTCCGTAGCTGGTGCCGACGGGGGTGTTAACAGCTACGTCGAACCGTATTACTTAGAGGAGAACCAGCTCGCCTACCTCAAGAACGGTGTGCTGGACGTGCCAGGGTTGCGTAGTAAACGGACCGGCTGTCAAACAATTGGCGGCCCCGGAACAAATGCGCAGGGCCTGGGCACCTGGATCAGCGACGACAGAACGCGCTACTTGGTAGGCGCCTGGGGGACCTGGGTCTACTGGTCCACAGGTGATCTCCTCTGGCCGCGCGCTCACGGTGAGAGCACCATCTCACTGGCTCCCTCCTTTTACAATTTCGCCCAGGGAACGGCATACTGGGTCACGTCGACAACCGACTGGACAGTCCAACACAGCTGCCTGTTCGCTAACGGGATCTTGCCCTGGACAGGGGCGACCTATCCCTCCCTCATCATGATCTGTGACAATGGCCAGGCAACACAGAATGTTTCGCTCTGTCCGAAGGCCATGACATGGTGGCAAGGACGGCTCTGGATCGGCAATCTGTCGACTGACGACTTCCATGCCAATACCCTCATGTGGTCGGATCTGTGGGACGGCGGGACGATCAACACGAACAACAACATCNNGTGCCGACTCGTCAGACCGCACCTCGGGTCTATCTCTTCAAAAAGCACAAGATCTTCGCGTTGGATGTGGTCTGGGGTACGGGCGTCTATGTGCCGTCCACCGAGAACACGCTGGACACGCAGAACTCACGCCTCTCGATCGTCTCGGAGGATAAGGGCTGCGTGGCGCCTAAGACCATTGTCTACACGTCCGGATCCGGTGAGGCAGACGTCTTCTTCTTAGCCGCGGATGGCTACCGCTCACTCCGTCGTGTGGAGCAGGACGTAGCCGGAGGTGCAGGAGAAGCCATCTCCGAGCCGGTGAAGGATGTGATTGATAGGATCAACTGGGCTTCGGTAGAACGCGCTGTAGCAACGATCTACGACCACAAGATCTTCCTCAGCATTCCGGTGGATGGTTCGTCTGTTAACAACGCTACGCTCGTTTTTGACCTGATTAAGAAAGTCTGGGTCGGCGAGCACACGCTGGGTCCGCGAGATTCGATTGCTTGGGATTTTTCGGATCAGGACCAGCGGCTTTATCTACAGTGGCCATACGAGACGACAGAAACACTGAGCGGAGTGGGCGCAACCTCCGTGCACCATGTCTTCCACGCGCTGGCTTCGGACCAGTACTACGATCCGAGCCTTACCTCGATCGAGTACGAGGAGCACTCTAAGTCCTTTGTCTTTGGAGACTTCGGTGTATTAAAACGCTGGGATCTGGTGGAGTTCATGCTCGAGCCGGCAACAACGGACGCCACTTTGAGCGCCTACGCGAAGGTAGATGAGCAGAACTGGATGCTCATGGACTACCTTTCGATCCAACCGGTGTTTGAGTACCCAGTACTTCCAGCGGCTCTGCCATGGGATTTTGAGCAAAAAGGACCTCAGATAGTTCGGTTGGGTTCCCTCATAGATTTTCCGCCCGGCCGACGACTTCAGTTCCGTCTGACGACTGACAGCCCTACAACATTCGGTGTACGCCTCCTACGTACTAAGGCGTGGCACTACCCGGAGAAGTGGGAATGAGAATAACATTACCTGAAGAATACATGCCAAGTCCGGGTGTCACGATCACAGCCACGTTTCTTCACAATATGGTCGATCAGGCTACACTGGATCAGTTAGAAGAGAGTGAAGTAATTGCGGGCGGCTCTATCTTCGCCAGTTCTCCAGCGTCTGGTTCATATGGCTATATGGTTTTTGCGGCTAATGGTGAAACAGGCGAACAACAACTGGTCTGGGCTCCGCGCACGGAAGTGTCCATGACGGGCATGCCGCATTTTCTCCAGAAGACATTTCCGGCGTACTACTTCAATGACCAGGGCTATCAACCATACAAGGGCATGGCCTGTCTGGTTCCGCACGATCTGGACGACAGCCGAGGTAACTGGGCTGGAATGGATGCATCTCAGTATTCGCTCGGTCCATGGTGGCATCTGCCGCGGATCACGCAGGACAATGTGTGCTGGTTTGAGTGGCACAGTTTCACGTATCCGCCGAAGGTTGCCCGTCCGCAGTCGAAGTTTGTGGCCGGTGTCTATGGTGTTGTAGGTGAAACGTACCCCAGTTCAGATTGTATGGTAAAGGTGGTTGAACATGGATATTGTGATGCACTTGTCCACGCGTCCTATTCCTCCAATCTCAGTGGGCCCGCAGTGTACGCCATCCTTTACAATGGTGCGAACAATGACCATTTCCCGGTCTCCACTCAAGTACTGTCTCCAGCAGACGAAGACACTACCATCAGCATGCTGCCTCTTGGAGTGGTGCGTAAGGTATACACGGAGTCCGGCGTAACGCTGTTGCCCTATATTTTTGAGAACGAGTCTTCACAAACGAATGTCCCGTACTATGTTGCTCGGATATTCTTCGGCGGATTGGGGTGTGTCTGATGGCGAATGTAATCCCTGGCTACGACTTCGGCGTGACGGAAGAAGTGACGGCAGCCAACTTACTCAAATGGCTGGTCGGTGGCATGCTGGACAGCCAGATTGAAATTGCGGGCCTGGAAGCTGGTACAGGATTCTCATTGTCTGGTATGACGAATGAGGGCGATCTCGAAATCAATTTCAGTACTGGTAAAGTCTACGTCAAGACACGTTGGGGTCAAGTGCCCCTCATGGGCGGCGGCTTCTTCACGAAACGCTGTGCCATGTATGAATCAGATTACGGTGGGGGCGCGTACAATCAAACGGCGTTCTACGATCATTGGAAGATTGGGATCCATGGTGCGGATCAGACGCATCTAACGCTAACGTCAGCGGATTTAATGGGGCCGGGAATTGGCCCAGATAATGCGTGGATGTGGGCTGGCTACATCACAATGCCAGGCGGCTACAATACCGTCTCGGGTTGGGCAACAGTGTGGCCGTGTGCAGAATTGGACGATCCAAACTATGATCGATCGATGCCAACCAGTCACACATCGATTCATCCAGTCCTTTGTATGATGGGCTTTACGCCGATTCATGCGTCCATCTCATCTGAGTATACAGGTTGTTGGCCCTTAACACGGCGGTTCAGGGATATGGGTTCTCAACAGGAGCAACCGCCGTATGGCATGGCGTCATTCATGGGACTGGCAGCAAACTGGACTATGGCGTCCAGCGGCACAACGCTCCTGCACTGGGGCTACGTCTGGCCCAGTATTGGAACCGCATCTTCACGTGGCTACGCTGCCGAATACAATATGAGGCTTTGAGCAGATGGCAAACTTCCAGCGAACAACCTCAATTGGTACAACGTGTTCACGTCAGAATCTGTACGATTTGATCAATGCCTCGAATATTGTAAACGTCAGTGATACTGATCTGATCAGCGGCGCTTCGCCGGCCGTCGGTGTTACAGCCGCTTCAAGTCCACTGATAGAACTGAAAAATAATCTATGGTGGTGGGACCAGACAGAGCAGCTTATGAAGCTGCCCATCACTCAACTCGGGGACTCGGCGGCCAGTTTCTGGATGTCAATCGGTCCGGATCGCTGGGACTATCCCGGTTTCAATGTGAGTAGTGATTGGATTAATCGCGGCGATGTTGTGCGCTGGAGTTACAGCCCTGCGGCAGACCTCTATGACATCACGCATATGGAGCCGACGCCGACGTGGTATACCAGCTCGTCGTATCTACGCTCCGTAGCGCAGTTGTTCTCGGCCTACGGAATAGCTACGGCTACGATCGCACCACAGCAGTTCGGACCCGTTGCTACATTCGGGTTTGTTCATGCCAAGATCGACTGGAACGCTGTCTATCAATACGCTAATAATCTGGACATGGACAAAGCCTGGTCGTTGTTTCTGTGTACACAATACACAGCGACTCTCTACTGTATCAATGCGGCGCTTGCTGCCCAACATTGTTCGCTTTACGTCGGTGAAACATTGAATGCGCCTGGCACAAACGACACAACTTGTACAATACTGGGCGCGATCATGACGCGCTTTCCACTCGGTACACGACCTTCACGGAATTAAAGGAGACACGGACACATGATGGCAGGAAGTATCATTGGGGGTGCTGGCCAGCTGCTCGGAAGTGGCCTGCAAGCGGTCAGCGGCTACATAGCTGCACGCGAACAGCGCCAAGCGGCACGGAAGATGCGGCGCGCGCTCTCCGAAGCGATTCGAGAGAGCAAGGGAGTCATTGATCTTGAGTCCCGAACGGAACGGGAACGAGCACTTCGGGCTGTCAAGCGATCAGAGCTCGAGGGCCAGCGCGCATTACGTCAAGCGGGCCAGCGGGCAGAAGCCTCACTTTTTAATGCCATGGCCAGCCCCGCTTACCAGGCCCAGGCTGGCTATCTGCAGGCTATGTTCACACAAGGCATTCCGGCCCCGCTGGCAGAGGAGATGACTGGGCGGATAAGAGGGGCCCAAACCGCCAGAGGCTTCCGCGGAGGCGGCGCGACCATTCAGAATGAGGCACGGGCGCTGGCGGCAGAGGCTGCTCGGCAGCGCCAGGCTCTTTTGCCACAGCTCCGCCAGTTGGCTCTGGACCCCATGATGCTCCGGCGTGAAGAGGTAGCGGGCCGACTCCAGGCCGAGGCGGCAGCACAGGGTATCGGTTTAGCACAGCTACAGGGCCAAACGGGCGCACTACAGGCAGCGCAGCAAATGGCCGCCGCGCGTTTCGGGCCCTACACCTCGATTCTGGGCAGTCTCACGGCACAGATGCCGTACAGCGCGGCCTCACCTGCCGCGAATGCGCTCTTGGCAGCGGGCCAGGGGCTCTCGAATTTCGGTCAGAGTTTCGGATAGACAGGGAGAACGTAACACATGCCGTTAGGAACAGATTTTGGATTCTACGGGGGTTACGGGAGCATCGGCACCGGTGGCGGGATCCCGGGCTTCCTCAGTGGGCTGCTTCAGCCCTGGCAGCGCGCGCAGGGCTCGCCCTACCTGGGCGCCAGCTCTTTCGTTCCGGAGGCCTCCATGCTGCCGGCCACAGCGGCCGGTTTTGTCGAGTCGTATATCCCGGAATTGGCGGGCCTGGAGGGCCTGGCCGGCCGGCTGAGCCCGGGCGTGCGCCAGCAGTTCCAGGAGTTCCGCTTTGGGGGCGAGGCCTATGCTCCCGGTGCCACCCGGCAGTTCACCGAGCAGCTCCTGCAGCGGGAAGACATTCAGGGCCTGCTCCGTCAGGGCCGGCTCCAGGAGGAGGGCGCTTTCATCGGTGCAGAAGCGGCTCCTGAGGCGCGCGGGCTACGCGAGCTGGTGGAGGAGCAGCTGGGCGCGGGCGATTCTATACTGGCCAACCTGTACCGTCCGACTGGGTTTGGCGCCGAGCAGGTGACGACCGATATCGAACGCTTCATCAGCGGACAAGAGTCCGGTATCGGCGGCCTGGTGGCGGAGCAGTTTCTGGGCCGACGCGCTGAAGGCGAGCTGACCGCGGGAGGTCGACAAGCTGCTCTCTCGCAGATCCTCGGCGGGCAGGAGCTCGTTGGAGTCGGCGGGGGCCAGGTCTTCAATCCGTTCTCGGTGGACATTCTGCGAGACGAGTACCAGTTTGGGCTGGGTCGCGGCGGAGCTATTCAGGGACACGACGTTCTACAGCTCGGCGGCGGG
>JABAOF010007828.1_pt4 | contig 14997 bp, 12 predicted proteins | sample 7062171 | NCBI WGS metagenome assembly JABAOF01 (sample SAMN14538628, study PRJNA623070) | marine sediment metagenome | biome: marine biome [ENVO:00000428]; feature: marine pelagic biome [ENVO:01000023]; material: deep marine sediment [ENVO:00002113] | place: India: Gulf of Khambhat ...
TGCTATCTTCTATAGCAGTGTTTGCATAGCGTTTGCCAGGTCCACCTTCGCATCGATGACGGCCTGCTCGATGCATCTTTTCCAGTCGTCGCCGAACTGGTCTTTGTATTCCGGCTTTTCATAGGCATAGATTATCGAGCGTGAAGCGTTAATTAAAGCTCCGGTGCCGTCAGGTTTGCAGAACCGCACACAGTCGGCAGCGGAGGCACCCTGCGAGCCGTAGCCCGGCACAAGAAACCACACCTTATCATACTTCTGACGCAGAGCAGTTGTTACGTCCGGTGCAGTGCCGCCGACCACCATTCCGATGTTACTGTAGCCGGCGTTTCCAATTCGTTCGGCTTTGTTGGCGGCTTGGCCAACGACTTCAGCAAGCTTTTCATACATTGTCTGGCCGTCAGCGCCGGCAAAATCCTGAATAGCTGCAGCGGAAGGATTGCTGGTGCGAACCAATACGAACAGACCCTTGCCCTGCCTGCTGGCCATCTCCGCAAAAGGCTCAATACCATCAGTTCCCGTGTAGCCGTTGACGGTTATGGCGTCGGGGGCAAGGGTGTCCTCAAGGCCGGCAAGTTCCGGATTTTCGAGATGAGCAGCGGCGTAAAGTTCCGCGGTGTGGCCTATGTCGCCGCGTTTTACGTCGCCGATTATTTCCAGGCCTAAATCGTCAGCCTCGGAAATCAAGGCATAGTAAGTCTCCAGGCCTTCCCAGAGATACTTTTCGAAAAAGGCAATATTTATCTTCACAGCCGGTACCATCGGCGCGATTATTCGCATCGTCTGCGTGCAAAAATCAAAAATTGCATCGACTGCGGCGGCAGCATCAAACTCATCGTTCATCTGGCGATGGTTCTTTATCGCTGAGGGCAGCCTCGTATAAACGGGGTCCAGGCCGACAATCAAAGAAGTTCTCTTTGTTTTTACGGCATCGCAGAGACGATCAGCAAAATGACTTGCCATTTTCTAAATCCTCATATTTGAAAAAATCTTTTTAATAAACCTTAAAACCACTATAATCATATAAATGGTTTCGAGCAAGACAGAAATACCAGGTACAAGGGCGGATTTGAAAATTCGCAAAAAAACAAGGCACAAAAAATTAATCTGCTGGCTCCTGGTTGATTTGAGCGTAGCGGCTGTTATCTTTGCTTTACTGCTTTACACGCCCGGTCTATACAACCCAGCCGGTAATAATCCGGATGGCTACAAGAGAGGGCAGGTTCACCCATATCTGACGCATCTATCGTCTGAACTTTATAATGGGGCACAACGCGGCAAGCCATTCGAACTGGTCGTCACACAGAAGGGAATAAACGAAATAATCACCTGGTCCAGATGGCCGAAGGAGTCCGAGGGCATAATGTTTTCAGCGCCTGCAGTGCTTTTTGTGCCCGGCAGTATTATATTGATGGGAACAGCACATATAAAAGGTGTGGAATTTGTCGTTACTATTATGCTGGAACCCAGAGTTAATGAACAGGGGCTTTTGAATTTGCAGGTGGCTAAGGTGAAAGTCGGCGCTATGAATATTACACCTCTTGCCAAGATGATGGCCAAAAAGATGTATGCGCAGAGACTTGCCGCCATACCTATAGACACAGAGGCCTTCACGACAAAAATAGCAGGGGCATTGCTCAACGACGAGCCGTTCGAGCCGATTCTCAGGGTCGAGAATAAAAAAGTGCGAGTAGAGAAAATAACTATTGCACAGGAGAAATCGATACTGCATCTGGTTCCAGCTTCGTAGCGTGGCCCACATCTCGTATCGCCTGTCCGCCAGAGGAGACTTATCAGTATCGTACTGCGTATGTACCTTCACGCCAGGAGTCCGCGTCGTCAAAAATCAGGTGCCCTTATGCCCAAGGGACCGGATCGTCTACGGAGATATCGCCCGGTTGTAGATGCGAACGTCATCAATCAGGCCGGAGAAGAAACTGGCTGGGTCAAGAGTGTTACCGGCTCCGATATGCAGACCGCCGTACGAGCTTGTCAAACCAGTCTGCGCATCTTTTGCAACTTCGACATCGTCAACATAGAGGGTTCTGTATGAACCGTCCCAGACAAAACCGACACAGTGCCATTCGGCGTCGGTGATAGTAGCCTGAGAATTCAATGGACTTGAGCTGCGGCCGCCGCTGCTTAGCCTCGTCATTAGTTTGCCCTCTGCCGGATCGGCCAACAGCCAATTCACTCCGTCTTGTGCCTGAGAGATGATAACTTGCCCCGGGGCACCTCCTTTTATCCAGATAAAGACGCTGAAGGGCGCACCGGATGGGCTCAAGACAAAAGGTACGCTAATATGATCATCTATCCCATCGAATTGGAGCGCGCCATCTACCCGACCATCTGCAGGCCGCCATGTCGGGTTTCCATGAACAGCGCCGTCGTTGACACCGATGCTGTCATAGGCAGTTGTGCCGTCTATCTCGTCCAGCTTCCAGTGCGCGGTCAGGCGATAGTCCTCAAACAGATGCTCAGAAAGGAAAATCAAATCCTGGACATCGACGATGCCATCGCCGAAGGGCGGCGGGGCAACATCACACAGAGCGTAATCCTCCCCCCAATGGTCGACCATGATGCACATATCTGCGCAGTTAATGACATCATCACCGTTAAAGTCAACCGTTGGCATCTCCGGCACCAGAGGACGAAATTCATGTCTTATTGATGTTGGTGAATCAACATACCAAAGCCTAAAACCCAGAGGGCGCCCGTCGGTATTCCTGCTCGTAGCTTCGCTATTTACCAGTTGAATGCCCTTGTATTCGTTGATGACTAACTGGTGTCTGTGACCACCAAGGATAGCAACAACGCCGGAGGTCTCAAACAGGGTCAACAGCTCACCCCTCGTGGCCGGGGGCAGGTTATAGTATTCCTCGGCCTCGTCAGGACTTGTCAAAAACAAAGGATGGTGTCCCACTATAAAGACGGGGCTGTTCTTATCACTGGCGGCGGCCAGCGTCTGCCTGAGCCAGGTATCCTGTTTTTCTGACTCACCGGCAAGTGGTGCTTTCCAAAGCGCTGTATTGACAATTACGAACGTGTAGCCTTTGTGCTCGAAAGAGAAATAGTCGTCCCCTAAGGCCTGGCGATAGCGTTCCAGACGCGAGACTGTTGGTGAATTGCCGACATCGTGATTTCCCGGGGCGCAGTAAGAGAGCACGGTCAGCTCGCTTCTGATTTGGAGGAAATCGGCAACGGAAGCGTCGTTGAAGTTGTCGACCAAATCACCACAGAAGACTACAAGGTCCGGCTTCAAACCATTAATGTGACTTACAGCCTGCCTGAGTGAGTTTACGTCGTTCGCATATCCGTAACCCCAGCCCAGTTGCGGGTCACTGACCTGCACAAATGTGAAGGCTTCTGTCACCGGGCTCTGGCCATTGACCACCACGGGGCCAACGAAAAATCCAAGTAACACCAGGCTAATCTTAAGATAATCAAACCATTTCATTTTACACCGTCCCTTCTGTCCAAAGGGGCCTAACGCGCCAGCGCGGCGATTTCCGTTGGGTTCAGCGCTTGGTTGTAGATGCGAACATCGTCAATCAGGCCGGAGAAGAAACTGGCGGGTTCAAGATTCCTTCCGGCACCAATGTACAGACCGCCGTCCGAGCTTCCCAAACCAGTCTGCGTGTCTGTGGCCACCTCCACGCCATCGGCGTATAGGATTCTATTGGAGCCGTCCCACACAAAGCCAATATGATGCCAGAGACCGTCGTTGATTATGGATTGTGATATCAGTGGTAAGCTGACCCGGCCGGTACCCTTTAATTCCGTCACCAATTTTCCATCCGTTGCATCCGCAGAAAGCCAATCGGCCCCGCCTGTTTGAGATATGACAGCCTGCCCCGGGGCGCTGCCTTTAATCCAGGCAAAGACGCTGAACGCCCCTTCCGCCGGATTCAGGACAAAGTCGGCGCTAACGTAGTCATCGGTCCCGTCGAATTCGAGTGCACCATCTACCTTACCGACGACAGGCCGCCAGAGCGGATTACCATTGAGGGTCCCGCTGTTGTCACCCGCGCTGTCGTAGGCGATGCTGCCTTCTGTTTCGTCCAGCTTCCAGTGCGCTATCAGGGGAGAATATTGCGGCCAATTGTCAGAGCTTATAGTCTCGCCGACCGTCAAAATCTTTACGGCGCACGCAGCCTTCTGGGCAAATGTCTCGGCGTCGCTTAGGGTGCCTACATTTCGACCCCAGTGGTAGGGTATGGCCAACTCGGGCTTTATATACTCCGTCGCCTCTGCTGCCTCGACCGCGTTCATTGTGTACGTACCGCCTGCGGGCAGTATCGCTGCGTCAATGCCCTCAAGCGCTTTCATTTCATCCGTCAGGTCTGTATCGCCCGCGACATAAATCCGTTTCGAGCCGANNCCAATTCGATTGTCTGGCCGGGAGCGATTGACTGGCCGCTACCGTACTGCTGGACGACATCAGGCGGAGCGATAAATTGCGTCCCGGAATTGGAAACCCTGGCGATATCCGAAGGCGAGTAATGGTCACCATGAGTGTGAGTAACACACACCAGCGTCGCATCATTGGGCGATTCGGTCAATCTCTCCGGGTCCACGTATACTACACAATCTTCCGTCCAGACCTTCACACTCGAATGACCGAGCCACTGTATATATATAATTCCCGAATCTTCTTCGAACCAGCGTTCAGCAAAAACAGCAAGGTCCTTGTAAGTAATTTTTCCATCGCCAAGAGGCGCAGGAGCGATGTCAACCGATAATTCGGCCTGGCCCCAGTATTGAGCAAGCCTGCAAAAATCTTTGAAGTCGACCTTTCTGTCGGCGTTGAAGTCAATGACTGGCTCGATTGACACCTGCCATATATCCCAGGCACCTGACCCGCCGGGCCGGTTGGATTCGAAGAGAAGCATACGTCCGTCAGTTGAGATACACGGCCAATCCTCATCATCGAGGCTATTAACAAATGAACCGAGTTTCACAGGCATGCCCCAAGCGCTTTGCGTCGTTTCTCGCGTGGTCATATATATATCGCACAGGTCACCGCCATCAAGCTGGTTTGAGCCGAACAAGAGTGTCAGGCCATCGGTTGATAGCTTCGGCCTGGCCTCCCAAAGCGCACTGTTGACGGTTGGCCCCAGGTTTACCGGCTCGCCCCAAGGGTCATTTACTGTTGTCCGCATAGTAACCCACAGGTCGGGGCCACCATAAGTGCCGGCCCGATTAGAGGAAAAGTAAAGCGACAATCCATCTGCCGAGATGCCCGGGCCGTGGTCCTCGTATTCGGAGTTTACAATCGGCCCCAGATTCACGGGCTCATCCCAGTCTTGCTCTGTCGTATTCCGCCTGGCCACCCACAGGTCGAAATCACCTGAGCCGCCGGGATGGTCGGAGGCAAAAAAGAGCGATAGTCCGTCGGCCGAGATGCTCGAATCGCATTCCTCGTATACCGTATTCATAATCGGCCCAAGATTCACAGGCTCACCCCAGTCCTCGTCTATCGCCGTACGCTTTGCCACCCATAGGTCACTACCACCTGAGCCGCCGGGACGGTCGGAATCGAAGAAGAGTGACAGGCCGTCAGTCGAGATGCTTGGCCCTGCATCATAATATGAACTGTTGACATTTGGGCCAAGATTAGCGGCAGAGCCAAAGGTGAACTCCGCGTTCGCGCTGCCACCGCCGCCAAGCACAACAACGACAAAGCCGATCAACACCATGCTAATTTTAGAACTGTCAAACAACTTCATTTTAACTATCCTTTCCGTCCATCAGGCCGAGGAAAAAACATGCAGAGAAAAATCCCTGCTCCGGCTGGGTTAAATTGACCAAAAAACACCTGCGTGGACGTATGAAGAGGAAACCAACCCTCACGGAAAGCCAGAACTTCATCGCGAATCCTCCTTAAATCTAAGAATAGTTTATGTGACTGAGAGAAAAATGTCAAGCGAAATACAGGACTTTTGAAAAGTAGAAAGGAGCTTAGCACATAGGGAATATATCAAAGATAAATACGAAATCTGAAATACAAAACCTTTGCCTGCGAAAGCAAGTATTCAAAAGAAGCTGAACGAAATTTTGAATTCCGGTGCTCTGGGATGAAATATTGGGTCTAATTTGTAAAATTCGGCAAATTTTTATTGAATTGCTAAGAAGCAGCCTGCCATGATAACTGGAGACGAGAAAGCCGGTTCTAATCCTGAAAAAGGCTATTTTATGCGGACGTTGGCGGCTCGAAGACGATTCTTGGCCATGTGAGTGCATTTTTTGCGTCGGATTCGGGCTAAAAATTATACAAATTCGACAAAAAAATTATTGTCATTGGTAGATTTGACGATTAGTATAAAAGGTTTAGGTATAAGGATTAACAGCTGCCAAAGCTAACTTTTGAACTTAAGAGGCATTAAAATGCTTTTGACAGGATTAGCAAACAGTGCAAAGTAGACGAACCACAATCGACGTGCACCGCTGGGCTTTGCGCAAATGGTGGCTTTGCAACCGGTGTTTCTGCTTCAATGTCGGAAAGCGAACGAGGTTTTTTAACTACCGGAGGCAGATGATGTAGCACAAAGGTAAACTACAACCTCTGTTCGTTTTGGACATGCTGGGGAACTCATTGGCAAGGAACCCCATACTGAAGTGGAAACTTAGTAAGTTTCCACTTTTTTTGTCCGGCACGAATTTGCGGTGCCGGGTAGAAATAGAAAAGAAATTGGCGCTGGATTAAAGAGAAAAGAACAATGAGCCAGGAATTACTCAGAATTGTGGAAAACATTGCTCGCGATAAAAATATCGACAAGGAATCGATATTTGTTGACCTGGAAGAAGCTATGGTTTCGGCAGCGAGGAAGCACTTTGGTGAGCCGGAAAGCAATATAGTAGTAAACATCGACCGCAACACCGGTCAGATCACAGCCTCCAAAGACGATGAGCAAATCGATATAAAGCGGCTCGGCCGAATCCCCGCCCAGACAGCCAAGCAAGTGATGATACAGAAGATACGGGCTGACGAAAGAGAGAGTATCTACGCCGAGTTCGTTCAGCGAAAGGGCGAAATCACAAGCGGGACGGTTGTACGATACGAAAGCGGAACGGTGATTGTTAATCTGGACCGCTGGACGGAAGGCTTATTTGCCAAAAGGCGAACAGATAATGGGCCAGACACATCGGGTGGGCGAGAGAATTCGATGTTTGATTCTTGATGTGAAAGAGACCTCGAACCAGGTCAAAATTATCCTCTCTCGCACGCACCCTGATTTTATCCGGCGATTATTCGAGTTAGAGGTGCCGGAGATTAATGAAAAAATTATCGAAATACGGGTACTTGCTCGAGAGGCAAGCTATAGAACGAAAGTTGCGGTGGTCTCATTCGACGACAAGGTTGACCCAGTTGGAGCGTGCGTGGGTGTCCGGGGCAGCAGGATAAAGAACATAGTTGATGAGCTCGGCGGAGAGAAAATAGATATTGTCCGCTGGAATGAGTCGTCTCAGGTGCTCGTGGCGAATGCGTTGATGCCGGCAAAAGTGAGCGAAATCGCCCTTTGTTTTGAATTGGGACGAGCAACAGTTGTCGTTGATGAGGACCAGCTGAGTCTTGCAATCGGTAAGCACGGGCAAAACGTCCGGTTAGCTGCCAGACTGACCGGCTGGGATATCGATATACTAACGCCGGAAGAGTACAATCAGGGCATCGAACGATTGACAAACTGCGTCAAGACTGTAGAAGGCGCTGACGATACAATGGTTGACAAGCTGATAGCACTTGGCGTCATATCCCTTGGGGACATTGAAGATGTAGGGGTCGAACCACTGATTAATGAACTGAAGATTGATGCTGAGACCGCTGAGAAATTAGTTTCAGCGGCAGCCAAAGAAATCGAACGTCTGGAGGCTGAATCGAAACAGAACGAGGAGGAAAATCAATTAGCCCAACAGACAAAAGCAGCAGATAGTGAACAATAGGCATATCTCTAATGAGATATGATGTATCAAATATGGTTGAGATTGGAGATTAATTTTTGGCCACTACAAGGGTTTACATTTTGGCCAAGGAGCTTGGTGTAAAAAGCGCTGCTATTGTGAAGAAGTGCCAGGATGAGGGTCTGGACGTAAAGAACCACATGTCGGTGATATCGGCTGGTCTGACCGCAACTATCCGGGAGTGGTTCAGCGAAGGGGAAAATATTACAACGGTTGAGACGTCCGAGAAGGTGGACCTGGATAAGGTCCGAATCAAAAAGAAAGTAAAGCGAAAACCACCGGCGAAGAAAACAAAAGCTAAGGCTAAGACTAAGCAGGTAAAGCCACGTACTAAGCGAACTAAGACAGCAGCCAAACCGGCCGCTACAATAGAAGCTGAACAAAGTGAGCAAGAAACGGCCGCTACGGTAACTGCAGAAGAGCCACTACCCACAGAAGAACAGATAACAGAAGAACCACAAGAGCGAGAACCGGAACCGATACTACCTGCTGGGCCGATTTTAAAAAAGCCCGAGCCTGCTCGACTGAGCGGACCGCAGCTTGTTCGGGTCGAGGCACCGGAGCCGTTACGACGACCAAGGCCGAGACCGAGAATCAGGTACGATGCACCTGTTACTGAGCCCTTGATGTACATCGAACAGGAACAAGACAATGTGACTTTTGCTCCAATCAAGGAAAAGAAACAATTACCAAAGCGATACAAAGATAGAACACATGGGCGAAGGCAAGACGAGCGGGATTCGGAGATAATAAGGAGATCTAAACTCAGTAGCAGATGGCGACAAAGAGATATTGAGGAAAGACAAGCCCGGCTTGATGCCGCCGGCGGTGAAGGCCTGCGATTAAGGCCAATACGTAAAATTGCCACCAAGCTCAAACGCAGGGCTGCTGTTGTCAGGCCGAAAAAAGCCGTCGTAAGCGAGCCAATCACAGTAAAGGATTTATCTGCAGCTTTGGCGATTAAATCAACGGATATCATCAGCAAGCTGGTACAACAGGGCGTAATGGCCACAGCCAATGAGGTCATAAGCAGCGACGTTGCGGAACTGGTTGCCCTGGAGTTCGACACTGAGCTGACGGTGCAATCCAAAAGCACACTGGAGGAACACATACGGACTGAATTTGAAGAACGCCAAAGAGACAATCTCCAGAGGCGAGCGGTGGTTGCTGCAATGCTTGGGCACGTTGACCACGGCAAGACCAGCCTGCTGGACAAAATTCGGTCGACTCAGATAGCAGCCGGTGAAGCAGGCGGCATTACCCAGCATATCGGAGCATCCGAAGTTACCTGGGACAATAAGAAAGTAACATTTCTCGATACTCCGGGACATGAGGCTTTTACGGCTATGCGTGCCAGAGGTGCCAATATGACTGATGTTGTGGTGCTGGTGGTTGCCGCCGACGACGGAGTGATGCCACAGACTGTCGAGGCGATAGCCCACAGCAAGGCAGCAAATGTGCCGATTATTGTGGCATTGAATAAAATAGATTTGCCCGGCTGCGACTTAAATCGTGTTTACTCACAGTTAGCCGAGCAGGAACTGACGCCCACTGAATGGGGAGGCCAGACCGAAGTCGTTAAAACCAGCGCGGTGACCGGTGAGGGTATAGATGATTTGCTTGAATCTCTCGATTATGTAGCTGAACTGCTTGAACTCAAGGCCGATGACACAATCCCCGCAACAGGATGGGTTGTTGAGGCGAGGATGTCAGCACGGCGTGGTCCTGTGGCAACTTTGTTAATCAAGGAGGGCCGGCTGAAAAAGGGCGATGTGGTATTAGCTGGGGACGCCTACGGAAGAGTAAAAATGTTGAAAAACAGCTACGGCAAAAACATAAAGACAGCTACAAACTCTATGCCGGTGGAGGTAACAGGCCTGAGCGATGTCCCCCAAGCCGGGGACAGATTCTACTGTCTGGATGACATCAACAGGGCCAAAGCCGCCGCAGAGGAAAACCAAATACGCTCAAGAGAAAGTGCTCTGACAGAACGCAGCCAGGTAACGCTGGATAATCTATTCAGCCAGATAGAGGCGGGCAAGACCGAAGAGTTGGATCTTATCATTCGGGCCGACGTACAGGGTTCAATCGATGTCTTGACGAGATACTTATCTGAGTTGAGCACTGATGAGGTAAGGATTAATATCCTGCACTCGGCACCGGGCGGAATTACAGAGGGCGATGTTGTGCTTGCTGAGGCCTCAAACGCCATCATTATCGGCTTTAACGTCGTCCCCGAGGAACACGCAGCCAAGATTGCAGAAGCCAAAGGTGTTGAGATAAGACTCTACAATGTCATCTACCGTATAACCGAAGATTTGCAAAAATCAATGGTCGGCCTGCTTGAGCCGGAAGAAACAGAGAACTCGCTCGGAAGAGCTGTGGTAAGAGCTACGTTTAAGATTTCACGAGTTGGTACAGTGGCCGGCTGTTATGTCAGCAGCGGGTACGCGAGCAAAAATGCAAAGATGCGATTGATACGTGACAATATTGTACTCAAAGACAATCTGAGTATAGAATCTCTAAAGCATTTCAAGGACGACGTTCGCGAGGTCAAGACGGGTCTCGAATGTGGAATTAAGGTGGCGGGATTCGACGATATCAAAGTCGATGACGTCCTTGAGTTCTACGAAATCGTGAAAGTAGCCAGAACTCTTAGTTAATTGAATATTGACTATTGAAAAGGAAGTTCGAGATACGAGCTCCGAAACAATAGTAAATGGTCAGATGGTAACGCGAAGACAGGAAAAAGTAGCTCGCGTGGTAAAAGAAGTGGTTAGTGACGCCATCGCCCACCATCTTAGCGACCCACGTATTGAGGGGTTCGTGAGTGTCACAAGAGTTGATATGGTTGCTGATTTGCGTAGTGCCGATGTATATCTCAGCATTTTTGGCAAGGATGATGCCACACAGAACAAGACTTTCGCGGCAATCACGCACGCAAAGAGCCGAATACAATCACTATTAGCCGGTAAATTGCAGAGCAAATTCTGTCCCGTTTTGCGTTTTTACAGGGATGAGAAATTCAAAAAAACGCTGGAGACCATGAAACTGATAGACCAAGCCGCCAATGAGCTGAAGAAGGAAGAGCACGAGAAAGACTGGGACGGCGAGACGGCTGGACAGTGAGACGGTTGGACAGGCGGGTGGTGAAATGGTTCAACGCAGAATTGTTGCCGCCCCCGCGGCTCCCTGTAGAGGCCGATATGAAGGATAGTAAAGAGTATTCTAAAAAAATACAAAGGCTGTATCGCTCACTGAGTCGTAAATATCCGAAACCACAAAAAGTCATCCATGATGAACCGGCAGATGCACTCATCTATGCTATCATTGGCGCTGAACTAAGCGCGAAGGCGACACAATCCGCGATTAAGAAGTTTGCTGATTATTTCGTTGACTTGAACGATTTGCGGGTTTCGGAAGTAGAAGAAATTGTCGAAATATTGGGCAGCAATACACCAGTTACAAGTGATATAGCTTCAACAATCACCAGGGTCCTGAGGGCTATATTCAACGAATATCATAAAGTCAGCTTAGAGTCGCTGAAAAAAATAGGCAAACGTCCGGCCAAACAAGCTCTTGAGAAAATAGAAGGTACCAGCCCTTTCGTTGTCGATTATTGTATGCTCACATCTCTGCAGGGCCACGCTATACCGCTTACAAGAAAGATGATTGAATATCTCAGAAGCAAAGAACTGGTCCATCCTAACGCTGATGAGCAGGAGATAGAAGGCTTCTTAGCCAAGCAGATTCAAGCCAAGAATGCTTACGAGTTTTATGCTCTTTTGCGGTGCGAAAGCGAAGCACACAAGGGCAGAAAGAAGAAGAAAAAAACCAAGACTACTCGGCGAAAAGCTACGAAAGCAAAAACTAAAACCAAAAAGAAAACAAAACAAAGAAAAAAGTAAAAAGGAATACTCGAGGCTAACGAAAATAGTGAGCAGTTAATTGACCATTTGACTACCAGAGATTTGATATGTCAGAACAAATATTAAAATTAGGTATTCCCACAGGCAGTTTGCAAAAGGCAACGATAGAACTTTTCGGCAAAGCCGGGTTCCACATTGCCGATTCTGAAAGGAGTTATTTACCTCACATAGACGACGAGCAAATCGCTCTTGTTATGCTGCGAGCACAGGAGATGGGCAGATATGTGGCCGACGGCGTTCTCGATACCGGCATTACCGGCTACGACTGGATAATGGAGAACGACTGTAATGTGGTGGATGTCTGCGAACTGGCCTACAGCAAAGCCTCAAGCAATCCGGCCAGATGGGTGCTGGCTGTTCCTGATGAATCGCAGGTTAAAAGCGCGAAGGATTTGGCCGGTGGTATAATCGCAACCGAGCTGGTTAACGTAACAAGAAAATACTTCGCAGACAAGAATATCAACGTAAAGGTTGAATTCAGCTGGGGTTCTACGGAGGTAAAGGCCCGGCTGACCGATGCGATAGTCGAACTCACCGAGACCGGCGCGTCACTGCGGGCAAATAATCTGCGCATAATAGATACCGTGATAACGTCCACGACAAGACTTATCGCAAACAAGCAGGCCTGGGCCGATAAGTTCAAGCGCAAAAAAATAGAAAACATCTCCATACTTCTTAAAGCAGCAATCGAAGCCGGCAGCAAGGTCGGCTTGAAGATGAATATAAAGAAGGACAACTTAGACTCGATATTGAAGATACTGCCCGCCGAGAAAAGCCCGACTATTTCGAGTTTGGCCGATTCCGATTATGTGGCAATAGAAGTGATTATCGACGACAAGGTCGAACGCTCCCTGGTTCCGGCTTTGAAGCGCGCGGGCGCCTCGGGCATAATCACTTATCCTCTTAACAAAGTTATACATTGATAATTGACTTCAGCCGCTCTTGCCCGATTATCTTCAGAGTTTTTGTGATCATCAATTGCTAACGGGATTAAGATACTTGAATTCGAAGAAGAAGCCGTTTGGCCTGCTGATTCCGTAAAAAGCAGATAAGCCAAAATACTTACGCACAGCATCAAACTCGGGCAAAAGACTAAAATTAAACAAATCAGAACCTGCCTGCGAAAACATCAATTGCAGAAAGACCGAGCCGGGGCTCGTCCCGACGCCCATCTCAATACCCGAATCCTTGGCCTTTACTTTTCTGCCGCTTCGCTTAAATCCGCGCAGGACGGGCCAGAAGAGTTCGCCGGAAGCCGCATTGTCTTGCAAATCGGCCAGTCCCACCACCGAAGGAATGGCTGATTTGGCCTTATTAAACCACTTCGCAGAACCCACCGATACGGTCCCGGTACTGCTCAACGCCCGAATGGCTTGTTCAACAACAGATTCACTCGCGAAAATCAGATGAGTGTCAGTAACAGCAAACGCCAATTTAGGCATTTTACGGGCACTTGGCCTGGCAGGGGCTTGCCCCCTTAGAAACCTGCACTGACGGTGCGGTTTCTGGTCCTCGCGGTTCATTTCTAACTGGGCTTGCATCGGTGTTCTCTCGCCCGGCCTATAAGGCGGTAGCATAGTCGGGGGGTCAACTAAATATAGTGTGTGGCCCAGAAGCTCGCGCCTGGCGTTAGGGTTGTTTGGAGCTATTACTCTGCTGTGCAGAAGCGCCAGAGATTTTTCAAGAGCACTGCGGTCGTTTACCGCCACAGCGATAAGTGATTCTGCTGGTGGCTGCGCACCGACATTGAAAGGCGGCTTGCCTGTGCTTTGGGCTGTTATAATTTGTGAGCCGAGATAGTCGATAATATCAGCTTTTAGTTGCAGCGGCGGTTCACCCTGTGGGCTCGGCGGCAAAAGCGGCATATACATCATCGCAGCAAATTGTGGTGAAAAACTGGTAAGGATATTGGCAAATTCACTAAAAGCGTTCTGGATATTCAAATTCAAAAATGATACCGAACATACCGAGGCAGAGATAAACTGCGGCGCCCTAAAAGTGGCCGATTCGACATCAAGCATCTTGCAAATACCCTTTTTCCTGCCTTCGATCTTCAGGAATGCTTTTGCGAAAGAAGTGTCCCCGCCCGTTGACGGCAGGCCCCCAGGGCCAATTGAACAACTGAAAGATGTAACATTATCAAGGCCCAGGTTAGCTACTAATGTTTTTATCATGCCGGTGGTATCCTCGGCAATCGTTGTTTTGATGATTTGTTTTATATTAACGTAGAAATCAATCCGGCCAGGGGCAGAGGGCCGCGTGGATTTTATGGTGGCGGCATAATCGGTGTCGTCGGCCAGTGTCGGGCTGCCGGCACCTTTGATATGTGCGATGACAAATTTGAGAACGTCCGGACTCATAGACTCTATGAGAGCATCGTCAATAAAGCAATAGCTTTCATCTGGGGAAGACTGCCCTGTTATCGTTGTGATAGTGACCCCGCGGTAGTCTTCGGTCTTGCGGTAGGCACCGTCTTCGATGTCCTTTTTGACCACTTTATCCACTGCTTCTTTGATTTTGGCTATCGTTTGGCCCCACTGGGTTATGAACAGAAACGGCGGCTCATCGGCATCCTTTGTTTCCGCTGTGGGCGGGTTAAGCACTATAGCGACGGCCACTCTGCCTTGAGGCAACGCTTCTGCATCAGTAACTACCCTGATAAATTCGTTATCCAGCTCACGTATCTTTTCGCGCCATTTGGTCTTAAAGTCATCGACAAAGTCCGTCATTGTCGGGTCTTTGTAGAGTTTATAAAAGTTAGTTTTTTCGAACCCCGTTCGGAATCGATCGAAATCGTCGATATCGACCAGCAGGATTGTTTCAGGAGGAAGAAGTCTGGCTGTTTCGGGCAGCGTTTCGGCAGGGACAGAAACAGGCGAGCATAAGAGCATAACAACACAAGAGCACAAGAACATTAGAAATGAGTTGATGCGTGTATGCGCAATTGTGTTTATGCGTTGGCTCATCGGCATCATTTTCACAGTATATTTCATTATAATAATATGAAAATCTTTATCAGCGACCATTACCAAACCCATCGAACCGGCTGATGTTTTATTTATCAACTGCAGCAAGGCAAAACGGCGAATAGTCAATCATTTTCATTTGCCTT
>JABAOF010008372.1_pt5 | contig 14982 bp, 11 predicted proteins | sample 7062171 | NCBI WGS metagenome assembly JABAOF01 (sample SAMN14538628, study PRJNA623070) | marine sediment metagenome | biome: marine biome [ENVO:00000428]; feature: marine pelagic biome [ENVO:01000023]; material: deep marine sediment [ENVO:00002113] | place: India: Gulf of Khambhat ...
TCGAAGTCGTGGGTCACCTCCTGGCAAGTGTAGCCGGCGTACTTGGCCGCGAACTCAGCGACGAACGGGCGGATCGGAATCCGATCGGGCTTCTCGTTCCGCATCGCCGTCACATACCGCTTGAGTCGCTCGGCATAGAGCTGCTCCGTGTCTCTGGCCACGGTGGGTTACTCCTTCCTGGCATTCGTCGAGCCCTTGACCACCGGCGTCAAAGGTCCGGGTGCGGGCGACCTCCTGTTTGTCGATCGGCAGTGGCTGTTTCGTTCGGCGCTATCTCACAGGAGCGAACGATTAGCCCTGCGCGGCGCTGATGGCATCAGCCAGCGTGAAGGCGCCCAGGGCAGATCGAGCACGATCCCTGGCTCGCGTGACAACTCGCGTGATTTCGGAATCGTACCGGCGACGGGGCGAAGAAGCGCGATCCCAATTATCGACTCCCAGGACCTCGAGGACAGAAATCCTCTCAGCTGGCCTGGCGAGGGTGTACCCACTCTCGGCGGGCCCTTCAACCGGACAAACAACGTTCGCCGATGCCAGCCGGTCGAGCAACCATTGGACCGATCCAGTCGGCAAACACAGCCGATTCACGATTTGCCCGAGCCGCACCGGTCCTTCGCCAGCGTGGTAAGGCCGGGCAACCGTGATCGCCGCGGCCAATAGATCCGACGGACCAAGCACGACGTCTTTGGCTTGCTCTGTAGCTTGGATGTCGGCCAGGTTGACGGCCGTGTGGGCCAGCTCCGCTCCGAAGAGAAAGATCATCCAGGATAGGTTCAGCCAGACCAGGAATAATGGCAACAGCCCGATCGCGCCGTACAGATTGCCGGTGCCGACGAGTTCGGTCACGTAAACTGCGAAGCCCCATTTGGCGGCCAGCCACAGCGGCACCGAGACCACGGCACCCCCGACCGCGGCGCGATAGCGCACTCGCGTATTGGGCAACAGCTTGTAGATCGCCGCCAGGACAAGAACGCCTACAACCACAGGGCTGACCCAGCCGGCCACGGTCAGGACCCACGACACGCCCGGCGTGCTCTCGAACGCACAAGCGACTCTCCGGCCGGCATACGCCCCCGCCACGGNNTCAGCACCGACCAATACAGCGGCAGGCGTCGTGCAAGCTGCCTCGGCTGCTGAGCCCCGAAGATGCGATTCAGCGATCGCTCCATCGTGGTCAGCAACGTCAGGGCTGTCCAAACGAGCAGAACCACACCCACCGGTCCGACGCGCTGAAAGGAAAGCTTGGCCTCGACGGTTTTAACGACGGCCTCAATCTCCTCAGCGACGTTTATTATTCTGGGCGCGTCCGAGGTAGGTGAAGCGGCGTCCTCCTCGCCAGGCTGGACAGCAATCTGAGCGAAGCCGGAACCTGCCAGGAATTTTCGAAGACTTTGTTTGCCATCTTCGAGCACGCCCACCGATCTCAGGACCAATGCGGCGAGCACGATAGCAGGGACCATGGCGAAGATGGTGCGGAACGACAATGCGGCACTCATTGCCGTGACGTTGTTTTCCCACAGCCGTCGCGCACAGAATCGCCACAACTGGAGTTGAAAGCGCGCGAATCTAGCCCAATGTCCCAACTCCCGGCCTGGCGTAGTCAGGAGGCGCTCGGCGTGCAGTTTGACGTGGTTGACGATCTTCAAGCTTGTTGGTCGCACTCACTGTCTCGGGAACCACCGGGGCCGCGCGTTCCACCGCTATTTGCCATCGTCCTCTTGGTCCTCCTCTTTTCCCTTGCCCCGGTCCAGCAGGCCGCCGAGACCTTTCTTGAGTGTCTTGCCTGCTCCCTCGACGCGCTGCCCGACCTTCTTGGCGGCCTCGCCGGTCCCTGTGGTCACTTGGCCAACGACCTCCATCGTGCCGCCGCCAAGGCCCGTGAGGCCCGCCAGGCCCGTGCCCAGCTCCCCCGCGATGTCCGCGGGGATCCGGTCACCGGCGTTCTCGACCACGGCGGTGAGGATTGCCTTGGTCAGGATGCCTACCAACTCGGCCAGGGCGATACCTTCATCACCGTCGGAGCCGACGTTCGCCATCTCGATTCGCTCGATCTTTACGGGTACGCGTGTGCGCTCGCCGGCGACCGGCAGCAGATCTACCTGCACTTGTATGTCGCGGATGGCCAGTTCGTTAATGATGAATTTCTTGCCTTCCTTCTGCTCCTCAGGAGCAGCATCTTCCTTGGATTCAAATCTCTTAAGGTTGTCCATGATGACCTTGTAGTTGGCCTTGCCGCGCTTGCGTTCGAGGTTCATGCTGATGCCGGATAACGTCAGCTCTGGGACGATGATCTTCTCCTTCATCAGCGAGCCAAGCGACGCTACGACGCGCCCGCTATCCAGACGGAGGAAGTGGGGTGTGTCAAAGCCTTCGGGATTGCCGACCTCGAGTTTTGCCATTTCAACGCTGCCGGACAACACGCCAACGTCCATGGCGTCCAGCGTGGTGTCCACACCGAGCGCATACGTGCCGCCGCGTTCCACCCCCGTGCGAGCGACGCTGTCGATGTAGATCACCACCAGGACCACGGCGACGATCACAACGACCACCACTGCCAGTACGATTCGCAGCACCCATTTCTTTGGCCTATCCATCGTCGGACCTCCTTTGAGACTGGTGGGGGTAGCGGGCAACCAGCCCACCGTTGTGTTGTAGCGCACGACGTCCGCTTCTGCGGCCGGGGCACCGAGCCGGCGTGTTCACAGCGCGCCCCTCTGCCAGCGCAAGCAACCNNAGACCCACAAAGGCGACAGCACTTATGACGCCCCCCCTCTGGATGCGATCTTCGATGAGCCGCCAGACGCCATCCGTGCACCCGGGAGTTCTATTGCCTGAATTGACCCTCCAGATCGGCCTGACAAGGACGCCAGCCAAGCCGAAGCCTCGCCAAGTCTTCTGAAGGTGGATTGACAGGCCACCCTTATATCACCCAGTTTGGCGTTTGGCTATAGCGTCCGAATCGCCTTCGCTGGCTTGGGTGCGGCGGCTATGACCGGAATCCGTGGTCGCTCCGGTATGTCTGGGAGACGATCGATTACATTCGCGGCAACTGAGTGCGTCGCGGGTCGTACGAGGGCCCGATGGTTTGGCCGTGGTCGAGCGCGCGGCATTATGAGGATCACAGGGCCGGGCCGCTGCGGCTCGATCTGGACTCGCTGCCCGATGACCCGCGTGTGCGAGGGTGGCCGGGATGGGCTCGAGAAAGACAAGACATGCCCACGCTTCGGGAGGACATGGCGCCCGGCTCGTCCCAGGATCGGCGCGTCTTGCGCAGGCGATTCTTTATAGACGCCACTCTAACGCTGCTCAAGAGCAGCGGCACAGCCCGCCTCCTATCCAGATTGCATTTGGGGACTTCTCCGGGGTTATGGGTCGCTGAGCACCAGTGAGCCCCGGGGTGACGGTCCGGGCCTTTTCGCGGCTGTGAATGCGTTAACAGTGAAGCCCGTTGTGCTTCAACAACATGGACGCAACGCTCTGTTGCGCTTGCGTTACGGCGATGTCCTTCTTGTGACAGGTTGGCTTCATGTTTCGCGTGCGCAGCTTCCCGCTACATCCGGTACGCATAAAGCCAACTTCGTGGTCCGCAAATCCCAGTGGCGGGCTCTTCCAAGGGACGGGCTTCGGCTCCGGGAGTTAGACACTGCGCCTCCGGCTGACTTGGCACAGTCCTTGCAGCACGCATTGTGCCCTCCGGTGGCCCAGCAGGCTAGGCACGGGATCTGGGTCCGGGGCGTACGCCGCTGTGCCCATCTCTGGATCTCGCCGAGGAAACGGCGTGGGGGCGCTGCGGACGGGCCGGGCCTCCGATAACCCGAGCGAATGGTCGGCAGAACAGCGGTTCCGCTTGCTGGGACCGAGTCCCGGGAGCCTTGGCTCAAACAAGTATGGCGCTCCGAAGCCGACGGATCAGCTTCGCTGCCAGTCTGATAGATGTGACTTGGCGGGGGGCCAAGCGAGGGGGAAGGAGTGACCGCTATGGCGGGCGGAGGAATTCATCGTCGCCGAGCCGCGAGTCTGGTTCTCGTGGCCGTCGGAATGGTTGCCTTTGCCGGCTTTGCCGCGTTGGCAATCGATGCCGGATACCTGTACGTCATCCGGTGCGAGCTCCAGCGAACCGCGGATGCTGCGGCGTTGGCAGGGGCATCCGCATATGCGGGTGTTTCTCCGCTGCTGCAGCCGGACGAGGTCGCGTGCCGAATCTATGAGTGCCAGACACGCGCAGCCGAGTTCGCTCGGAAGAACCAGGTAGCGCGATCGCCCATCAGCCTGGCCTCTTTGGACATCGACGTCGGCCACCTGACCAACCCGTGGGACCGGAGTGCGGCTTTCGACCGCTCGGATCCCGGTCTGTTCAACGCGGTTCGGGTCAGGGCCTGCAAGACCGACGACAGTTCGAACGGTCCGGTGCCGCTCTTCTTTGCTTGCATCTTCGGCCATAGCTATGCGAATGTAGGCGCAACAGCCACGGCCGTTCTGGATGACCACTTCAAAGGGTTGGCGACTCCGGGGCAGGATGAAGGCGAGGCGCCACTGATCCCCTTCGCGATGGGGGAGGCGGACTGGGAGCGGCTGGTCGTAGATCGCCAAGGTCCGGATGACTGGGGCTACGAGGCCGATGGCACCCCGATGCTGGTAAGCGATGGCATACCGGAGGTCAGCATATTCCCCAGCTCGCTCGCCCCCGGGCAAAGGGACTATGATGCAGCCGACATTCTGCCCGGTGGTAACCAGCCGGATGGAGCGGGCAACTTCGGGCTGCTGAACATCGGCGGAACCCTGGGTACCTCACGCATCGAGCAGCAGATTCGGGAAGGCATCCACGCAGAGGACATGATCGACGCCGTCGGGGAGCCCTTCATCGATTTCTTCGACGACGAGGGCGGCGAGATAGTCCATCCCATCGAGGGCAACCCAGGTATCAAAGCCGGAATGAAGGACGCACTGGCGTCCCGCGTCGGCGAAGTCGTGGGGTTCTTCCTGTTCCGCCAGGTCACCGATACAGGCTCGAATGCGATCTTCGAGGTGATCGGCATCCGCTTTGGCATGCTTCTGGAGGTCCGGCTGCACGGCAATGCCCCCAATAAGTCGGCGGTTGTGCTCCAGCCCTGCGAGTACACAGGAAGCGGAGTGAGGACGGATCCAGATGCGCCGCCCAGCGGCGGGCTTGTCGCTAAGCTGATGCTTGTCCGCTGATGCCCGCCTCAACGACCTGGCGGCTCAGAAGCAGTACTTAGCCCCACCGGAGAGTGCCCGAACCCCGTGCCAGTCTCGGATCAGCTCTGCCCGTGGACACGAGGCTCTTGCCTGTCCTTGTGATTCAGGTTGACGACCGGCCCGTTCTTGAAGTTGCCGATGCGGGGAAGTGAGCGCCTGTGTAGCGAGATTCACTTGGCAGCACCGCGAGCACACGGGTACCAACTACGAGGCCGGGAGCCCACCTCGCGGTTATTTGGGGTGTCTCATCGTGCTAATCGTTCTGCTTTGGGCCTCCATTCCGATTGTTAGGTCGGGGTCCGGGGCGAGTTGGCAGGCCCGCGATTGGCTGACTTGATTGCTGATGGGATACCGGCTAGGGACGCGGCCGCTTCGCGCCTGGCTACATAGCGTGCTTATCTTTGCGGCGGTTCGCACGTGAAAGCTCAGGCGATGTCGCGTAGCCTATCTTGTAGGCTGGTGCGTGGTACTGCCCGGAAGTCTTGTCTGTGGGGCCTGACCGGGTTGTTTCAGAGACAGCAGCCAATGCGTATGAACTCTCGACTCCAGCTGCGGCAAACGCTTTCTTTCTCGAAGGAGCTGCCCCCGCCTCGATACGAGAGCGAGTTCTCAGAAGATGTGATACATGTTTGGAAGGCCCAAGGGAGACTGGGCCATCTGTCACCCGAAGAGCATTTCCGCCTTGATCGGCGTGAAGCCTTGCCGGTCGAATGGCGCCGCAAGCGCGACGAGAAGCTCGTACTGGAGAGTGAAAGCGCGCTCGAGTCGTTCCGCGGCGCTTACGACGCTGCGTGCGCCGAGCGGCTGCCGGAGGACTGGGGTGAGCGACTTTCCAGATTGCGCCGGCGCGACTTTGCACTCTCGATCACCCCCTGGAATGAAGGCTTCTTGCAGGTGATCGGGATTTCCGACTGGAACTCGTTCCACCGTGCCATCTTGCTCCTTTACGATCAGCCCTCACTAATCGAAGCTGCGATGGCACATTACGCCGGATACTTGGAGGCGATGCTGGACTGCGTCCTGGCGGAGTCCCGATTGGAAGTGGACTACGCCGTCTTTTACGTGCCGATAGCCTCGAACCACTCGCCGGTCGTCTCGCCGAGAACCTACGCTCGCCTCGCCCTGCCCGCGATTCGGCGCGTGGTCAAGCAACTGGATCGCTACGGTATCGCTTTTCGGTTCGTTTGGACCACGGGCCAGGTCCGCCCGTTGATCCCGCTGTGGCTGGATGCGGGCATCAACGGCCTGGTCATCACGCAGGCCGGCGCAATCGGCCTTTCCTACGTCGGTTTGCGACGGGAGTTTGGCTCGCAACTGCGATTCTTCGGCGGCATCGACTGGCGCGCGCTGATGCAGGGCCCGAGCGCAATTGACGAGGTGCTCGACAGGACTGCCCGTCCTCTGTTGGAAGAAGGAGGCTACATACCTCACCTTGACGACACGGTGCGGGGTTGCATTCCGTTTGATAGCTTCTCGTACTACCGGCAGCGGCTGGATGCTCTGGTGGCCGAAATCCATGCTCTCGGATGACGTGTCTGGACGGCCCCCGGGCGGTGTGCGATTCCCGCCGACCGGCACAGCGGCTCGTCAGTGTTCCCTAGGATGCAATTGTTATCCAAAGCTGCGGACGGGGCTGGCAAGCACTGCAGGAAAGGGCCGCCCTGCTTGAGACAGGGCCCTTGCGAACGGCTGAAAGAGTTATCAGTGCGCGGATCGTGCGACGTGGGATCGCGCGCCGCCGAACACGTATGCACAGCACCCATTGGTGGCGCGGAAGAGTGTTAGTCGGATGGCGCGCGCTGTCGGTCTGCTGGCTGGAGCTCGGCCTGGACGGGTGCCGGAGTCGTTGCGGCATCGCGGACCCCCGTGCGACTCAGCGCCAGGTTGAGCACGACTGTTAGCATGTTGCTGGTGTCCGGTGCGGTACTGGGATGGGCCCAAGCTCGCGCGCGCGCGTCCAGGCTTTGGACGTGTGTTCTGTAATAGCCGGCCAAGCCCAAGCTTGACTGTGTTGCCGGAGCCCCGTTCAGCAGCGCCGTGATGGCTGCCTGACGTGGGTCTTCTGCCTCAAGGCCGCTCGCTACCCGCAACAGGTGGACTAGCCATGGCGGCTGAGTCTGAGCCGCAGTGGCAGGCTCTGCGGCCCCGGGTACCTCCTGAGCCGCTTCGCGCGCTTCTTGCAGCCCTTCCCACGCCGCATCTCCTGACTCGAACGTGCGCTGCGGCAGAGCTTCGTCCAGCACGAGCTGGCGGCGCGGTTGGGCTTGGGACCCTGGCTGCGGCGCGGACTCGGGCTGGGCAGGCTGCGTGGTGGTCGGCCTATCAGCGATTGTCCTAGCGACTGTCTCGCTGGTCGCGCGAACGGATCGCCCCATCGGCGCACGGACTTCCTTGGCGACGGTTTCTTCCTCCCAGTAATAGCCTTCCGATGGCAGCCGCGGCCCTGTTGCGATCTCCTCTGCGCTGCCGGTGCTCGTGGCGTCGGCGTCTTCGGCTACTATCTTCTGACCTGCCACCTGTAGCTGGCGGACCTCAGCGCCCGGCTCACGTTCTGCTCGTCGAACAGCCCCTTCGGTCTCGGTGACGTCCGCGGGCTGATTCGCGCCGACGCGGACGGTACCGTCGGCGAGCTCATCGTCCGTGGCTGGCGCCTGCGTGCCGTCAGCGTCCGCGGCGCGCTCCAGCGGGGCCTCGCGCAGCTTTGCCTTTGGTGCGTCCTTGCGCAGTTCATCGAGATCACCCGCCTTCGCCACCAGCCCGATTGTAGATGTCTTCGCCTTGCTGTCCCGGGCCGCGATCGTTCGTCCGCCCACGCGGGTAATGGCATGTAGGCCAGAGCCGGAACCGCGCTTGGCCGCGACCTTTGCCTGGGCGCCCCGTGCGGCCTCGTCGCCTTCCGGGCGCAGGGATGCAAGCTGTGTTTCGACCGCCAATTCGTTGAGAAGACTGGCGAACCGCGCGGGCGTGACACGCGAGAGGTACAGGTTCGCACCGAGCTGTGCGGTGTTGACCCCCGGCTGAGCGGGCAGATACACCTCTTGGACAGGAGTTATTCGCCCAGACTGCGGAAGCAGGCGAACGTTCGCCACGCCGTTCCGGTCGAAGAACGCCTCCACCTGGCGGCTGCATCGCTCCAGCGTAGCCGGATCCCCGGCCACAAGCGTGACCTGTAATGGCTCGCGATCGAACCGGTGTTGAGCCAGGGCGTAGTTGCTGGCATTCGTCAGCACCATCTCCTCGAAGGTCAGTTCGTGCCGGTCGCTCTTCAAGTCTGGCCTCGGTGCGCCAGGCTTGACTGGGCCGCCTTTGGCGACGCGCTCTACCGCCCCGCCGCCGGCGTCATCGGGTGCGTGGGTACCGGCTCTGGCGTCCCGGGGCGTTGGCGCTGCGGCGTGACCTTTTGGTGCTACCCGTGGCGGGGCTGGCCGCGCGGGTTCCGGCGTTTCACGCGCGGTGCGCCCTGGCGCTTCATCTCTCAAGGCGATCGTCGGGGCCGAGGCGGACTCGGGCTCGCGCCCGACGTGGCGGTACGTCACGTACCCGACCGTGACGGCCAGGAAGATCACCGCGGCGGAGGCCACAAGCCGCCCGAATCGGCGGCCGAACCCGCCGAAACGGCCGGCTGTCGGCACCTCGCCCCCCAGCAGCTGCCGACGCTCCAGACGAGCCGTGATCGAATCCAAGAAGTCTTCCGGCGCGTGACCGCGTGGTAGATCCTGAAGCAGCGCCCGCGCCTGGCGCAGCTCGGCCAACACCCGCCGGCCCTCCGCGTCGCTGGCCAGGTACGCCTCCACCTTCGCGCGCGTCTGCTCGTCCAACTCCCCGTCCAGGTAAGCGGACAGCTCCTCTAACAGATTGTCGGACTGTTCGTTCGGCATGGGCTCAAGCCTCGCCGATCACCGGCTGCAACTTGCCCCGCAAAGCCATTCGAGCCCGATGAAGCCGCGATTTGACCGTGCCCGTGGGCACATCCAGTATTTCGGCAATCTCACGGTAGTCAAACGATTCTATGTCCCGCAATACCACGACGGCCCGATGATCCTCTTCCAGCTCGCCGAGGGCCTGCAGCACAAACTGCTGCGTCTCGCTGGACCGGACGGGGGCGTCCGGCTCGCAGTCCGAGGGATTCGAGACCCGAGAGAGCAGGCCGCCCGCCTGCGTTCCCTCCGTCCATCCGGAGTCTGTCCCGTCCAGTGAGACAGCCACGGCTCGTTTCTCCTTCCGACGATGCGAGATCGCCAGGTTCACCGCGATCCGGAAGATCCAGGTGTAGAACCCGGACTTGCGGCGAAACGACGCCATCGACTCGAGCGCCCGCAGGAACGCCTCCTGCGTCAGGTCCCGCGCATCTTCATGGTGCCCGCACATCCGCCAGCAGGTATTGAAGACCTTGTCCTGATACTTGGCGATCAGTTGCCCGAAGGCGGCCATGTCGCCTCGCTGCGTCCTCTGGACGAGCACGGCGTCCTCGAACGTGATGGCCGCTGACGGGCCGGGCACCGATCTGTCCTTTATCTGGTTAGACGCCAATGGCAAGGGCCGGTTCCATCCGGCCAGGGCAAATTCCTTCCGAACCCCTTGGCCGAGAACAATTGTGGCATGGCCCGATAGTTGGGTCAATGCCGCTTCTCGGCAGGCCAAGCTCGAACAGCGTTATTGGGCCAACGGAGGGCGCGTGGCACGCTCAAGGGCGGCTCGCGTGGGATCTGGATGCCCTCTATCGTTCCTCAAGAAAGCGTGTGATCGGTAACCGGAAGCGTGTTGACCGAGGCAGCGGGAAGCGCTCGACCTCGATAAGTCTCTCCTCGATCGCGCGTGCCGGGAATCCCGTCCGGTACTGGTCGGTATGAATGAGTACATAGGACGCGACGTTGCCAGGCGGCGCCCGCCAATCGTGCGGCCGGGGCGAATCGGTGATTAACTCGCTGGCAGTCTGATCGGCAATCTGACCCGACCACGATGGCGTGGTGCCCTCAAAGCCGAAGCCATCCGTCATGAAGGTCGTGGCCTCAGACGCCAGCATCCAGCGTTTGCCCTGAGGCGTCTGGTTCACGATGCCGAAGGCTCCTTCGAACCGGACGCCGGCCACCTCGGCGGCGCGGCAGAAACCACTGAACACGAGATAGGCTCCCCACGCCGATTCGATGCACACGGCGACGGCGTCGGGACCGGCGACTCCGGGGACGGCCAGCCGCTCTGCCCGCCGGATCGGCATGGAGCGATCCGGACCATTCGGTTCGTGCACCGCGACAAAAATGCTCTCGAGAGCTTTGCCCTCGCGGATGACGTCGAGGTACCGGACCCTTCGGCCGGCCTGTTCGCGCGTCTGCTGGCCGGGACCGTTGGAGGCTTCGACCCTATCAGCTTGGCAGAGCAGCCAGACCCGGTACCGGCGATCCGGCTCCCGCCACGTCGCTTGCCACGCACCTGGCGGATCATCGACGCCGCGCACGTCGCGAAGGCCCAAGATGTCCTCCNNTCCTCCCGTTTGAGGCTCGCACCCACTTTGGGCAGCGGCTCTTCTTTGGGCATCTTGAGTCCAGTGAATTCAAGCGTGCCCTCCGGAACATCGCTGGACGCGAGGTCACTAAAAAGCCGGTAGTCGTGCCGGTCGCCTCCCTTAACGCGAAAAACATCTACGGCAAAGGTCTGCGAGCCGGGTCCCTTGATCATAGCGACGAGGCGACGGTACTCGCGGCACTGGTCATACACCTGCGAGGAAGCTTCTACCAGGGAGACCTTCGGCGAGGTGACAAAGCGGTGGAGTTGCGGACATCGGCCGTGGTGACGCTGCCCGGCGTTGTCCACGATCACCAGGTTGTGGCTGAACGTGCTGTGGACCCAGGCGTTGACCGGCATGTCACGGACATAGCCGTGGTCGCCGAGCACGGCATGCCCGCGCTCCGTGTAGAACAGGGCAAGGTTATCCTCATGGCGGTGGCCCCCGGCCGGCGAGAAGGTGAGCGTCAGCATGCTGGCGTCCGTGCCTTGGCCGTGGCGCAGGATGGCGGTCATCCATGCGGGGAAGTAGATCTCGGGCAGGTTCAAGCCTTTGTCCCGACCGACATGCTCGGGGGCGAGATTGAACACGGCATATCCCGTTGGGGCGCGCCCTCGATAAAGGGCGGGCAGTGCGCCATCGTAGTATCGGGGGTAGTGCTTCTGTCCCAGTTCCATCAGGTGCGCACTGGGGCGGGCGTTCACCATCGTGTCGGACAGAGGCGGCAGGCGACCGTCCGGGCGGAGTTGATCGATCATCGCCTGAAACATGAGCCGAAGGCGGGCATCCGTCTCGTAGAGGTCCACCACGGCCTCTCCTCTGCCAGATCCGACCGGCCAGCGAAAGCCATCAAGCGCTTCGGGGATCTGAAGCAGTTGCGAGAGGTACATGTTGTTGTAGGAGGGACTTTCCCGGCAGTATCCGTCGAAAGTGAAGGACTTGTCGCGCACGGCCTCGTACCCTCGCAGGGCGGTATCGGCCATGTCCGGCAGCCCGAGGCACTGAGCGACGGCCGCTTGGGCACGATAGACTGCCGGGGTCTTGTTGTTGACAGCGGCGGCCTTGCCGGGCCCGCCAACGAAAGGCTCCGCGCCCATGATGTATTCCAGGAGCAGGTCGCGCTCCACTTTTGCCCGGTCACCGGCGTTCCACAGGGAAAAGCCGTCGCAGTCATGCGCGTCGCACAGCAGGTCGTAGGCCAGCGCGAGGGTTGCCGCGAGGCCGATTGCGTCCGTGCTGGGGTGGATCCGCCCGGCGCCCCAATAGCTTTGGAGCATCGTGGCACGGTCGAGCTGGTCCTGTTCGTAGGCGCTGNNCGCTGGCGCAAAGATGCCGTTTCCACTCGATGCGAAGCTGTTTGTCGTGGTAGGCAGCGTACATGGGATCGCAGTCGGCGATCGTGTCCCAGTAGTCGTGATACAGCCAGTTGCGGTAGCACCGGGCCAGGCGAACGAGGATCTGTATCCCCTTCTGCGCATATCGAGTGTCTCCACTGAACCGGTGCGCCACGGCAAGACTGTAAGCTGCGCCGATCATGAAACGGATCCTCTGGCCGCGAATGACGCCGGTGAAACTGACGTGGATAGGGTGACCAACCCAGTGCCACGCGTGCTTGCCCGTGCGATCTTCGGGATGTTTGCGCTCCTGATCGTTAAGATAGTACGTAAATACCTGCTGCGAGCGAGGACAGACGAGCCTGGCCGTTTCCGGGTACTTCTCGCTCGGGTAAACGTGCCCGCAGCGCCGGCAGGAGCACACATCCGGGTTGCGCCAATCCCACGCCATCAGAGAAATGCCGACTGCTTCCTGTGATTTCCTGCCCACACAGTTGGGGCACGTGAACCCGTACCCGTGGGTCGGGGTCAGCTCGGGCACCATTCTCTTGACGTAATCATCACTTTGATTGGCGATGTGGTCGGCCAAATCCTTATGTTGTTGATACCACCCGCGCGCCCACTCCGCGGCTTCGATATTGCGCCGGGCTTGTGCAATATCCGCATCTGTTAGTAGTACCGGGTGCTTGACCTCGGCTCGCGCGGCGAGCATCTCATCTTTGCGTCGTTCGATGGCTTGTCTGAACGCACGCTCGTCATCGGAAAGCCCCTTGTCCTGCCAAGGCAGGAATCCTGCGCCGCGGGTGACGGCGGATATGTACTCAGCCCTGCGATCGGGTTTCCTACCTCGTATGGGGGCCCCGTTGTGCTTTGCAGGGCTCGCGTTCCCGCCTGCCCCCGNNCTGCAGTAACCGATGCTGAAAAAGAAGGGGATGGCTCTGCCGCGCAGTTGTGCGTACATCGATGGCCTTTCGCTTTCCGAGTTCGTGCTGGCGCCGTCAGCCGGACCGCTTCACGCGGACACGTCCTCCCATTCGATGCCGAGATGTTTGATCGCGTAGCCCACCTCCTTGCGACAGTCGCCGTAGGCCAGCATCCAATGGAACCCCCGCATGTCCGCCACGAGCCGGCGCCAGTCACCGTCGATGGCGACGTCAACCTGCGATCGGCAGATGGCGTGGAACGGGTTGGACTCGATCGTGCCCTTTGCGCCGACCCACTTGCGACATTCGAAGTCCGGGACCACCATGGTGACCTCCTGGCCCTTGGTCATCTCCACCTTGGGGGCCGCCCCGTAGTCCGACTCGAAATGGGTGTGAATCTGCGTGGGCTCGTAGGTCTTGCCGTTCATCTTCCGGGGGGCTGTGCAGTGAGCGAGCGTCACGATCCCGTGGTGCGGCCAAGTGGGATCGTTCAGGAACACCGGCGTTCCCAGGATGTGATGCATCAACATGCCGGAGGGGATCACAACGAAGTCCGATTCACAAAAAGCCAAGTAGCCCTCGTCGTTCAGCAGGCTCAGTGGCAGGCAGGCGGTAGTCTCGGCGATGGGGATGACGGTGGTCATGCATCCCGCGATTGTGATCGCCGTGGCTTGGTGCTCGGCGAGCAAGTCCCTGAACACGCGATACAGCAAGAACGCCTTCTCGACGTACTTCTTGTCGCTGTGCAAAGTCAGGTTCGGCTGGCGTAGGTACCGGTCGGCCTGCTGGCGGGCGTCCGTCACTGCGCTGTCATCCTGTTTGAGCTTCTCGATCCGTTTACCGAGGTCGGGGTAATCCGCGGTTCGAATGTCGAGATGCCATTTCTCTCGTGCGATCGGCGGGGCCAACCTGTTACCCGAGCCCCATCCTGACGGTCCGCCGATTGCGACGATGCGCTGCCCAAGCGTTCGGCGGAGCCCCAGCAGCGCGCGAAGCCGCCAAGCCAGGTCTTCGCACTTGTCCACGACAACGTCCTGGACGTCCAAGCCGGTGTCGGCGTACTGGTCCGTTGCCTTGCGCAGGAACGCGGGATGCAGGACTTCGTACCAAAGCGAGACCGGTCCCGACCTGTGCCGCAGGAACACAAGCGTCGGCCGGTCCGGCGAAATCAGTGCTGTGAGAACGTGACCGCCGCCGCCGGATGCGTAGATGAGCATCACGTCGCAGGGGCTTTGCTTCGCCTTTGTGGCTTGCTGTGGGTTCTGAACCTTGGCGATGGGGAGCACCTTCAGGGCGAGCCCGGTACTTGCCATCAGCTGCTGCAGTTCCTTCTCGATCCGCTGGGCTTCTTCGTCGACGTCGGCAGCGTTGTGCAGTCCGCCCCAGGGCCGCCAGCTTGTCTGCTCACGCCGCTTGTGCAGCGCGTAGGTCAGCACCGGCAGGACGACCAGCTCGTTGGCCGGCCTGGTGGTGGAACCGGCAGGCGCCTGCGGCTCCCCTGCCGACGCGGTACGGTTGGCCAGGACCCAGCTTCCCACCGCGGCGGTGCCCGCACCCAGGATCAGATGCCGCCGCGTCAGGCCCGCCCGGCGTGCCGCGTCGTAAGCGGCCTTCAACCCGGCCGAGCAGCCGCACGAGCACCCGACGTGCTCAGTCTTAGGGGCCTCGTTTCTTGGCATGGTTGTTCACCTCCGTCATTGGACTCTTCATCATCATCCTTCCAGGGTTCCAAAGTATATCAGGACGTCGCCGCATTTGGTCAACCTCGTGAGGCGGTTAACGATCCTGAGGCATTTAGCGCGCCCGCTGCTGATAAGCTATACGTAACGAGCAGATCAAGATGGAAGCGAAGGGCCCGACCGCACTGGACGCGATTTGTCTTGGTTGTCCGGGGCCACCGTGGCCGTCTTGACGGGCGGGGTTGGTCGTAACATTCTGCGGGAGCGGCTCGCATCTTTCGGCGGACGGCGATACTCTGGTTCCCAGGAGGCCCGGCAATGTGGCTGGG
>JABAOF010004922.1_pt6 | contig 14970 bp, 12 predicted proteins | sample 7062171 | NCBI WGS metagenome assembly JABAOF01 (sample SAMN14538628, study PRJNA623070) | marine sediment metagenome | biome: marine biome [ENVO:00000428]; feature: marine pelagic biome [ENVO:01000023]; material: deep marine sediment [ENVO:00002113] | place: India: Gulf of Khambhat ...
GCCCCCTTCTTGAGTGTTTCGGAAAAGGACTTCGCTATTGAATACACCGCTTCTCGATCAGTGGCGGCGAGGTGAATCCTCCAGCCTCCGCCTTCCTTGGCAAGACGAATCTGTGACGGAAGAGAATACGTCGCTTCAAGGACGGCCTCAGCCTTACCGCCATTCACGATTATCTCCGTCACCCGGCAGGAATCCGCTCCCGGCAACAGCGCTTCCAGAGCGGAAGCATCGCTTGGAGCCGGCCCCGCCTCGCTTTGCGCGGACTTGATCCATTCCTCTTTGGAAATGAGTTGTTTGGAGGGCCAGGAAAGCAACTCATAGGCGCGCGCCCAATCTCCCTGGCGCAGCGCGTCGAGATAACCTTCCACCAGTCCCACGACCTGTGCGACACCTCCGGCCGAATCCGTGGGGGAAATAGGCGGCACTGCCGCGAAAGCAGACACTCCTGTGAAGAACAATGTGAGCAATAAAATCGTGCTTGAGAGTTTCCTTTTGCGAAGAGAGGAGAATCTCATGACCGGTTCCTTTCAGGCCTCTGCGTTTCTGTGTCGCTCCAATGCCTGCCTGGCGGCAGACCGCTCGGCCTCCTTCTTGGATTTACCTGCTCCGACTCCGAGCATCTTCTTGCCCAGGTGGACTTCCACTACGAAAGTTTTGTTATGATCAGGCCCGCTCTCCTCCAATACGCGATAGGCGGGAAGGGCACGGTGTTCTTCCTGGAGGAGTTCCTGCAATAGGGTCTTGTAGTCCTTGCTGTACTCTCCTAAGGCAACAGACTCAATAGGCTCGGCAAGCCAGCGAAGGATACACTCCCTCACCTTCTCGAAACCCGTTTCAAGATAGACCGCCGCAATGAGCGCCTCGAAAGCATCGCAAAGGATGGAAGGCCTTTCTCTGCCTCCGCTTTGCGCCTCGCCCCGGGACAGTCGCAGCACCTCTCCCAATCCCAATCGTCGGGCTGCGGCCGCCAATGTAGGCTCGCTTACAAGAACCGCCTTGGCTTGAGTGAGTTCGCCTTCGCTCCAAGTGGAGAATTGCGAGTGAAGATATTCCGACACGACCACTCCCAGCACTGCATCCCCAAGAAACTCAAGCCGCTCATTGCTCTCTTCCGTGCTCCCCTCTGCAGCGGAACTGTGGGTTAGTGCCCGAATGAGTAGTTCTTGATCTTTCAGACTGCATCCGAGCCGTTCTTCCAATTTGCGAAGTTTCTTCTTCATTTTCGATCTTCTGTCTCCGAGGGGCGCAAGGCAATTCCCAACTCGGCAAGTTGGTCGCCTTCCACTTCTGAGGGCGCGCCGGTAAGCGGATCCGCTCCGGTAGCGGTCTTCGGAAAGGCGATGACCTCTCGGATGTTTTCCTCTCCCACGATCGCCGCCACCAAGCGGTCAACGCCGGGAGCGATGCCGCCGTGAGGAGGCGCTCCGTACTCGAAGGCCTCCAGCAGGAATCCAAAGCGCCGCTCCGCCTCTTCCGGACTCAGCTGTATCATCTTGAAGACCTTTTCCTGTATCTCGCGGCGATGAATTCTTATGCTGCCGGAAGCCACTTCCTGACCGTTCAACACGACATCGTACAGCCTTCCTTTGACTTTCAAGGGATCGGTATCCAGCAGCGGCAAATCCTCTTCTCTGGGGCTGGTAAAAGGATGGTGCATGGCCTCCACGCACTTCCCAGTCGCGTTCCAACTGAAGAGAGGGAAATCGGTTACCCAGGCGAACTTCCACTGCCCGGCCGGAATCAGTTCCAACCTCTCCGCGAGATGCACACGCAGCCTGGCCAGAGATTCGTTCACTGTTGCAGAATCTCCCGCGATGAGCAGGAGCATATCACCGGAAGATGCCTTGAAAGCACTCTTCAGGCTTTCTTGCTGCTCAGGAGTGAAGAACTTAGCCAGTGGACCGCTCAAACTGCCGTCTTCCACCACCAAGTGTATCAACCCGCCGGCTCCGAAACGAGCCGCGAATGCAGTAAGCCGGTCTATTTCCTTGCGACCGATGTCATCGGATTGGGGTACACACAAACCCTTTACGATACCTCCGTAATCGAGCGTCTGCGCTATAGGACGGAACTCGGTTCCTTTGACTATCGAGGAGACCTCCCTCAACTCCATCCCAAAACGCAAGTCCGGCTTGTCTGTGCCAAAGCGTTCCATCGCTTCTTCGTAAGTGAGCCGCGGAAAAGGAGTGGAAATGTCAATTCCGCAAGCCCCGAAGGTATGTGCGAAAAGCCCTTCCACCACAGCATAGATATCCTCTTCTGTTATGAATGACATCTCGATATCAATCTGCGTGTGTTCCACCTGGCGGTCAGCGCGAGGGTCTTCATCCCGCAGACAGCGCGCAATCTGATAGTAGCGCTCAACACCGCTTATCATCAGAGTCTGTTTCATCAACTGCGGAGACTGGGGAAGAGCGTAGAACTTCCCCGGGTAAAGTCTCGCCGGAACCAGGAAGTCGCGGGCTCCTTCAGGAGTGCTTTTCAGCAGGATTGGTGTCTCCACTTCCCAGAAACCCTGGGAATTGAGATACTCCCTCGCCGCGGTAACCAGGCGATGGCGCACGGAAAGATTGCGCTGCATCCTCTCAGAACGCAAATCGAGATAGCGGTATTTCAGCCGAACGACATCATCCACACCCTGCGTGTCACCTATCTGGAAGGGCGGGGTCTTTGCCACATTCAGAATCTCCAGGCGACTTGCATGCACCTCGATTTCGCCGGTGGGCAGGTCCGGGTTTTCCGTTCCCTCTGGTCTGGCGGAAACTATCCCCTGAACGCGCAGCACATATTCGCTCTTGATCTCCTGAGCAACGGAAAAGGCTTCCTTCTCCTCCTGGGGATTGAACACCACCTGCACTCTGCCGGAGCGATCCCGCAGATCCAGGAATATCAGCCCTCCGTGATCCCTCCGCACATGGCACCAGCCGCAAAGCGCCACTTCCCGGCCCACATGCTCTTTTCGCAAGTCTCCACAAGAATGGGTTCGCATCATAACGGTTTCTGCTCCATTAGTTGCTTCAAGGTATCAATTAGTTTCTCGCGCTTTATGTTTTGCTGTTCTCCGCTCTCCATATCACGCAAGGTCACCGTGCCGGCGGCAATCTCATCCTCGCCTACTATCACTACCCAACGACAGCATTGCCGGCTGGCCTCCTTCATTTGCGCCTTGAGCGCTTTATCCAGCGAAGCGCTTATTGCGGCCATACCCGATGCTCTGACCTCGGAGATCAGATTCGGCACAATCTCCATATCCACAGATCCCGCAGTCGCAAAATAAACGAGGCCTTCTTGCGCAGGACCCTTACCTGCCTGCGGCTGTCGGTTCGTCTCCAGAGCATCGAGAATCCTCTCCACTCCCATCCCCCACCCTACTGCAGGCGTGGGCTTTCCACCGAACTCCTCAACGAGCCCGTCATAGCGCCCGCCGCCGCCGAGCGCGTCCTGTGCGCCCAGGCCGGGCTGGTTTATCTCGAAAACAGTGCGAGTGTAATAGTCCAGTCCGCGGACGACATCTGACTCAACCTCATAGGGGATGCCAAGACCATTCAATAGCACGCGCAAATCTTCAAAATGCTCTCGACACTCTTTATCGAGAGAATCCAGAATTGAGGGAATATCCTTCAGGTAGCGGCGGCAATCCGGCCGCTTCTCATCCAGGATGCGGAGGGTGTTGCCTTTGTAACGCTCTTGGCACCAGGAACAGAGTTTGTCAACAACGGGCGCCAATGCTTTTCGCAAGGCCTTCTCATAGACCGGACGGCAGGTCTTGCACCCGGTGGAGTTTATCCTGAGTCTTGCGCCTTCCAGCCCCAGCGCGTTCAGGAAATCCATTGCCAGGGCGATGACCTCTGCATCGAGTTGCGGACCTTCCGCCCCGAACACTTCCACTCCCCCCTGATAGAACTGCCGGAAGCGTCCTTTCTGGGGTCTCTCATAGCGAAAGAAAGGCCCGAAATAGAACAGCCTCTGCACACCCCCCTGATTTGCCAACCCGGACTGCAAATAGGCCCTCACCACTCCTGCGGTTCCCTCGGGTCGAAGTGTTAGGCTTCGGCCGCCCTGATCGGAGAAGGTGTACATCTGCTTGGTGACAATCTCAGTCTCTTCGCCGATACTCCGCGCGAAGAGCCCCGTTTCCTCGAAAATCGGGGTGCGAATCTCGCCGAATCCATAAAGCCGGCACTGCTCGCGGAAAACCTCTTCAAGCCAGCGCCAGCGAGAGGCTTCTTCCGGCAATATGTCTCTTGTCCCGCGTGGGGCTGAGAACTTCATGGTTATATCTCCATCCATTGTGGCAGGGATTAAAACGCCCGTCCTATGGTTGCTAACTTCCTTATCATAGCATCAGGTAGGCCTTGAAGCCAGCCTTCAGGGATGCTCGGTTTCATTCATTCCCTGGGGATGCAGTGAGCCACCGCTTCTATGTGGGAGGTGTGTGGAAACATATCAACCAGTTGGACTGCCTTGGTTGCATACCCCACAGACGCGACGAACTGCAAATCTCGCGCCAGAGTGGCGGGGTCACAAGAGACGAAAACAAGCGATCTTGGCCCCAATTTCGCAGCCGCGGCGACCACCGCTTTGCCGCATCCGCGACGGGGAGGATCCAGCACCACTGCGCCGGAGTGCCATTTCCGGGCGGCAAACCGAGGCAGGATATTCTCGACCTTGCCCTTATATATGCGGGTATTCTCGAGATGATTTCTTCTTACATTGGCATTCGCATCCGACAGGGCGGATTCAGATTCTTCAATCCCCGTGGCCATTCTCGCTGTCGCCGCCAGCGGGATCAGCAGCGTCCCCACCCCGCTGTAGCCCTCGATAAGAATATCCTCCTCCCCCACTCCTGCGAATCTGCCCACAACCTCGGTCAGCACTGCCGTCTGGCGCGGGTTTACCTGGAAGAAGGAGTCCGGCGAAATCCGGAAAGACCACTCCTTGATGTTCTCTACCAGGTACGGACTTCCCGCCACTATCTCTGCCGGCGAATGACGGACTGCGCGCCGGCTTCGAGTCTGAGAACAGCAAACTCCGCTTACTTCGGGAATCTCCTCCATGAGAGCATCCGCCAAGGTCTCCACAAAGGGGTGTCTCCCCATGGTCACCAGAGTCACACAAGCGCGCTCTGCAGCAAAGGAAACCCGGGAGATGACTTTGACCAGAGAATCCTTCTCCCTCGCTCCTTGCGCGTGCAGGTTCATCAACTCGCTTACACTGCGGCGCACCTTCTCATTCAGCGGGTGCTGTACGGCGCAGCCGGAGATGGGAACAACCTGGTGGCTGTTTCGCTGCAAGAATCCCAGGAAGACTCTTCCTTCAGCATCTCTGCCGGCGAAATACTCCGCTTTGTTACGATATGCCCACGGCTCCTCCATCCCCGGCGCCGGAGACACCTCCACCTCACTGATTCCCCCGATGCGCCGCAAGGTTTCTTTTACCAGCAGTGCCTTCTGAGCCAGTTGCGCCGGATAGTAGATGTGCTGAAGATCACAGCCCCCACATTCACCGAAATGAGGGCAGCGAGCCTGGATTCGGTCAGGTGAAGGGTGTTCAACTGAAACCAGCCGTCCCCGGGCATAGGTCTTTGAGACCTCAGTAATCTCCACTTTCGCGATTTCTCCCGGAGCGCTTCCAGACACGAACACTGCAAAGGGACCGGTCCGGCCAATAAAATCACCCCCCGCAGCCAAACTATCTACACGGAGGGAGACCTTATCCCCCACCTTCACGGGCGGAGACTCTTTTTGCGAGGGAGATTTCATGAGGTGTGTAGAAGAAGTCTACTTCACGTTTCTCGTGGACCACAAGTCGCCTGCGATTCGGCCGATTCTAAGCTGGCAAATAGTATTTGTCAACATCTCCGCAAACCTGCTACAATCGGCACTTAGATGGCTGACTTGCTGAGTTGCTCCGCGGCCGCTGTATCCTCCCGCACTGGGCCCTCGCCCTTGCAATCCATTACCACTGTAGTATTTGACCTCGACGGGGTGGTCTATCGCGGCCACACCCTTTTACCGGGGGCAAGGAAGACCATTGCCTGGCTGCGCAAGCAGGGTAGAAGAGTCTTCTTCCTTACCAACAATTCGACCCTCACACGCACCGAGTATGTACGCCGTCTTGAGGAATTCGGCATTCCCTGTAAGAAAGCCGACGTTTACTCCTCCGCCTATGCTTGTGCGCTCTATCTGCGAGAAAACGGCGGCGCTTCCCCCCGCGCGCTGGTGGTCGGAGAAGGAGGGCTCAGCGCGGAACTGCGCCGCGTCGGCGTTGACGTAGTACGGGAACTGTCAGGCCGACAGGTAGACTATGTAGTTGTGGGCATGGATCGGAAGATCAACTATAGAAAACTGGTTGACGCCCACTCAGCCATCCGCCAGGGAGCGAAGTTCATCGCCTCCAATTGTGATCCCATCTACCCGACGGAAGATGGCGTCATCCCCGGAGGCGGCACCATCGTGGCGGCCATCCAAACGGCAACTCAGACGAAACCCCTCGTTATAGGTAAGCCTTCTCCCTATATTCTCAAGATTCTCCTTCACAAGGAAGATATAAAGCCCAAACGGGCATTGCTCCTGGGTGACAGATTGGATACCGATGTCGCCTGCGGCCGACAGGCAGGGGTATGGACTGCCATCGTCCTCACCGGCGTGACCGCCCGCGAAGAGATAGCCGCGGCACCGGCGCGGCTGAAACCGCACTGGGTCATGGAGAGCATCGGTGATTTGCCCCGTCTGATCACAGCGGAGGGGAAACCGTGACACGCGGCGCTTATCCTGTCGCTCTCACGATCGCCGGTTCAGATCCCGGCGGGGGGGCGGGCCTTCAGATGGATATGAAGGTCTTTTCCGCTCTCGGAGCCTACGCTGCCGGGATTCTCACTGCGATCACGGTCCAAAACAGCGCAGGAGTCGGACGCGTCAGAGGAATCCCCGCCGATCTCGTAGAGCAGCAGTTGAAGGCGGTATTGGACGATTTCCGACCAACGGCAATGAAAACCGGAATGTTATGGTCAGCGGAGAATGCGCGTGCAATCGCTCGTCAACTCACCCGGCTTCCCAAGTTGCCTCCACTCGTGGTCGACCCTGTTATCTGGGCGGGGGATGGGACCAGACTGCTGTCGCAGCCAGGAGTGGACGCCCTGACGAATGAAGTTCTTCCTCTTGCGACACTTGTCACTCCTAACCGCGTCGAGGCCGAACATCTCTGTAAACGGAAAATCAGAAACACAGAGGAAGCGCGCCTTGCCGCAGAGAAACTAATAGTAATGGGGGCGAAGTCGGCACTCATAAAAGGCGGACACTTGAAGGGGGAAGTAGTGGATGTCTTTTTCGACGGCCGCCGTTTCATCGAACTTCGCGCCGAAAAGCGGAGAGCGGGACAAATCCATGGCACGGGTTGCGCGCTTTCCGCCGGGATTACCGCTTATCTTGCCAAAGGACTGCCTCTGGGTAAGGCCGTATCAAGCGCGCATATCTATATCCAATCCCTAATTCGCCGGGCGATGAAACTGGGTAAGGGCTCGCGGTTACTAGTCACAGTCATGGAGAGCGCGGAATGAGCAAATTCATCTTCATAACAGGGGGAGTTGTTTCATCACTCGGCAAGGGAATCACCTCAGCCTCTCTGGGCAGATTGCTGAAAGACAGGGGTCTGAAGGTCACTCTGATGAAGATTGACCCCTACTTGAATGTAGACGCCGGCACCATGAACCCATTCCAGCATGGTGAAGTGTTCGTCACCGAGGACGGGGCGGAGACAGACCTGGATTTGGGCCATTACGAGCGCTTTGTCGACATCAACCTTTCCCGCTTGAGCAATATCACCACCGGCCAGATATATGGCGCGGTAATTGCCAAAGAGCGGAGGGGAGAGTACCTCGGCAATACCGTCCAGGTCATTCCTCATATTACCGATGAGATCAAGCAGCGAATCCTCTCCAGCGCGGAACAGGATGACGCCGAAGTCGCTCTCGTAGAGATCGGTGGAACCGTAGGAGACATCGAGGGCCAGCCCTTCCTCGAGGCCATCAGAGAGATGAAAGCCGACCTGGGGGAAGACAATGTGATGTATGTGCACGTCACTCTCATCCCGTACATGGGTCCGGCCGCGGAGAGCAAGACCAAGCCAACCCAACACAGCGTACGAGAACTGCGAAATATCGGTATCAAGCCGGATGTCCTGGTCTGTCGGGCGCGGCGCCCCTTGACAGACGAAATGAAAGAGAAGATCAGCCTCTTCTGCGATGTAAGCAAAGAAGCGGTCATCGAGAACCTGGATGCTGACTGTATTTATGAGGTTCCGCTTATCCTGGAACGGCAGGGTTTAGCCGAACTTGTGATGAACCGGCTCGGGCTTACCAATGGCCCGCCGGAGCACTCCGAATGGGAGAAGATGGTCGAGACCGTTCGCCATCCACAGACTCGGGTCACCATTGCCATGGTGGGGAAATATATGGACCTCCAGGACGCCTATATGAGTGTGACGGAGGCTCTCCGCCACGGCGGAATTGCGAATTCTGCGGCCGTGGAAATAAAGCGGGTTGATTCAGAGGCGGTCGAGCGTAAAGGAGCGGGTACTCTCCTCGGTGGAGTGCAGGGAATCCTGGTGCCCGGGGGATTTGGCAGCCGCGGCATCATCGGCAAGATAGAAGCGATTCGCCATGCACGCGAAAAGGAGATCCCCTTCCTGGGGCTGTGTTTGGGGCTGCAGTGTGCAGTTGTTGAGTATGCACGTAATGTCTGCGGGCTGGAAGGAGCACACAGCGCTGAATTCGACGCAGACTCTCCCCACCCTGTGCTTGATCTTCTGCCGGAACAAGAAGCAGTTCATGATAAGGGCGGAACCATGCGGCTGGGCGCCACTCCCGTAAAACTTGTAGTGGGCAGCCGCGCCTTCCAGGTCTATGGAGAAACAGAGGTCAATGAACGACATCGCCACCGGTTTGAAGTGAATAATTCGTATCGCGAAAGCCTTTGCGCCAAGGGACTGGCCTTTTCCGGTCTCACTCCTGATGGAAAACTGGTGGAAATGATAGAGATTCCGGACCACCCGTTCTTCCTTGCCAGCCAGTTCCACCCCGAATTCAAATCTCGTCCCACCCGCGCCCACCCGCTTTTCCGTGAGTTCATCCGCGCCGCAATCGCCCACAAAGCCTGAACGTCGCTCGTCTTGCGGCCGGAAACACGGTCCGAATGCCATTACCTGACAAGATTAAGGTCATGAAATGTGCTATAATCTCTCGGCTTCGTTGGAGAACCTGCATTGGCTTTTCAGCACACCATTTCTCACTCAGTCGAAATAGAAGGGATAGGCCTGCATACGGGCCGACCCTGTCGGCTCAGGCTGAATCCCGCCGCGGCGGGTGACGGTCTGACCTTCTTACTTGACGGCAGGACGGTTCCGGCTCGCGCCGAGTTCGTCATCTCCACCCAGCGGGCCATGGTCCTCGGAAAGAACGGCAGACAGGTCTCCACCGTAGAACACCTGCTTGCCAGCCTCAATGCAATGGGAATAGACAATGTCTCCGCAGAGGTGGAGGGGCCCGAAATACCCATAATCGACGGCAGCGCGGTGATCTTCGTGGAGAAGATACGAGAGGCGGGAAAAAAGCGGCTGATGAAGGAAGCCCCAGTCCTCCACCTGCGGACTCCTCTATGGGTAAGTGGAGAAGATGACCTTCTATTGGCCCTTCCCTCCCCTGCCCTGCGGTTGACATATATGGGCGATTTCCCCGGTTTGGGCTTTCAGCAAAGAAGTCTCAGCATCAGCCCAAAGATCTTCGCTGAGCAGATCGCTCCAGCCCGAACTTTCGTATCGCAGGAACAGATACAAAGCGTGCTCACCCAAGGACTGGGACAGGGAGGATCATTGGAGAATGTGGTCGTCTTGGGAGGTGAACGCCCTTCCACGCCTTTGCGATTTGCGGATGAGCCGCTGCGGCATAAATTGTTGGACCTGCTTGGCGACATGGCTCTTCTGGGTAAGGGCTTGCAGGCACATATCATAGCCATTCGCTCCGGTCACAGGCTAAACTTGGAATTGGTCAAAAAATTACGAGAGGCTGAAACCCGATGAGTTCCGGCCCCGCAAGGAGGCATTTATGTTAGATATCAAAGAAATCCAGGCGATTCTGCAGCACCGCTATCCTTTCCTTCTCGTGGACCGCATACTGGAACTCGAACCGGGCAAGCGAGCAGTGGGCATAAAGAATGTCACGGTTAATGAGGGGTTTTTCAACGGCCACTTTCCCGGCAATCCCATTATGCCTGGGGTCCTGATCATGGAGGCCATGGCCCAGGTGGGGGGCATCCTGCTACTCTCCAGCACTGACAATGAGGGTAAACTCGCACTCTTCGGGGGCGCTGACAAGGTTAGATTCCGCCGCCCCGTGTTCCCCGGAGATCAACTGGTAACGGAAGTCACCATCTTGCGCTGCCGGGGAGATATAGGCCGAGTGAAAGTGGTCGGCAAAATTGACGACCAGATCGCCGCGGAGGGCGAATATCTCTTCGTCCTCAAGAAGGAAGAAGCCGAGACAAGCGTCCCGGCAAAGAAGGGTAAGTGAAGTGACCAAGATTCATCCGACGGCTATTGTTGCACCAGGGGCGGAACTAGACACTGGAGTGGAGATCGGTCCATACAGCATCATAGGTGAATCGGTAAGCATTGGCTCTGGCACAGTGATAGGGCCCAATGTGTTGATCGAAGGACACACGCGCATTGGAAGCGAGTGCAGAGTGAGTATGGGGGCGGTGATGGGCAGCCCTCCACAGGATGACAAATATCGCGGTGAGCCAACCGAAGTGATTATCGGCGACAATACCCATATTCGAGAATATGTCACTATCCACCGCTCTACCGGTGAAGGCCAGGCTACCCGGGTTGGAGACAATTGCCGGCTGATGGCCTATTCTCATCTTGCTCACAATTGTCAAGTGGGCAATGGAGTGAGCATAGCCAACTACGGCGGGATGAGCGGACACACGGTGATTGAGGACGGCGCGGTCATCGGAGGCATGGTGGGTTCACACCAATTTGTCCGTGTGGGGCGGCTGGCGATGATCAGCGGCTTCTCCAAGATCAGCGTGGATGTACCGCCATTTGCCCTTGCTGACGGCAAACCCGCGCGAGTGGTCTCACTGAATGTGCGGGGTTTGCGGCGAGCCGGCCTGGATGATAAAGTCCGGAGCTGTCTGGCGAAGGCTTACAAGATCCTCTTTCGCTCGAATCTCAATCTCAGCAATGCCCTTTCCCAACTAGCGCAAGAGACCAACGAATGTCCAGAGATCACTTACCTTATCGAGTTTCTGGAGGAGACCCGAAACGGGTTTGGCGGCCGGGCAAATGATCCGCAAGGAAAGAGAAATGCGTGAGATGGCGGGCACCGCAAGAGCGGGCACCACGTTGAAGGTATTTGTCAGTGCCGGAGAGACCTCCGGTGACCGACAAGCCGCCGCCCTACTCCATGCCGTACGCCGACTGCGCCCGGAACTGGAAATCCAGGCGATTGGCGGCGCCCACCTTGCCGCAGCCGGAGCTGATATCTGGCTGGACAGCCGACAAGCTGCAGTGATGGGCGCCGGGGCGGCGCTCACAAGAGCCCCGACCCTCATACCGAAGATTCTCAAGATACGGAAACGCCTCAGCCAAGAGCGGCCTGATGTGGCGATCCTGGTTGATTGGGGAGGGGTGAATGTGCGTCTGGCACGTTGGCTGCGGCAGATGGTCGTCCCCACTCTGTATTACCTGCCTCCTCGCTCATGGGACCGCCGCGCTCGCCGGGATGTAGCTTTCCTGGTGGATGCCATCGCCACACAGTTTCCCTGGTCAAAACATATCCTCTCAGGTGAAACGGCCCGCGTGGAATGGGTGGGACATCCGCTGGTTGATCAGGTGCAGCCCAAGATGTCGAAACCCGAAGCCGCTTCTTCATTCGGCATTGACTTGAAGCGACCTGTAGTGGCGCTTCTGCCCGGCAGCCGCAAGGCGGAAATCCGCCATTGCCTTCCCCTGCTGAGAGACGCCGCAGCCCTCATCAATAATCAATTACCGGGAGCCCAGTTTCTTCTCCCTGCCTCGGAAGAGGCCAGGCGATCGAAGCTGAAACTTCTCCGCGCCTTTCGCTCCAAGAAGATCGATCTGATTATTCTCGACGGAATGAACTATGACGCGCTTCAATGCGCGGGGGCGGCTGCCGCGGTTTCGGGCACGGTCACTTTAGAACTCGCCCTTTTGGGAATTCCGATGGTGGTTTTCTATCGCGGCAGCCTGGGAGCATGGGTTCAATATCAGATTGCCCGGCGCACCACCATGCAGATTCCATTCTTCAGTCTCCCCAATCTTATCGCCGACCGCCCGATTGTCACCGAACTGGTGCAGTATCAGGCAAGCGCCAAACGCATTTCTGAGGAGGTAGTCTCTCTTCTTTCCGACGCTGAACGCAGAGAGAAAGTGACGGTGGACTTGGCTTCCGCCTGTCGCCAACTGGGCCCCCCTGGCGCTGTTCGGCGTACTGCGGAAATGGTCATGGACCTCGCCGCTTACGGCGTCCGCGAACCATTCCTGCAACTCGCAAGAACCGGAACGAGAGGCTGAGCAAAGAGCCCACCATGTCAGAGAAGCAATACCGCTTACACTCCCAACCTCCCGGAAAGAACCTGCGCCTCCTGAAGACCCTGCGCCGGCTTCTGCGCATGGCCCGCTCTTACCGATGGGCGGCCTGGCTCTCCATCATACTCATAGTAGTCGGCGGATTCCTGCAAGGCGCTGCGGTGCCACTCTGTTTCGGTCTCGTGATCTTCTCGATTACCGGATCATCCGGAGCCGAAACCCTCACAGGTCCGCTGCGAACGGCCGCTCTTTTCATAATTGGACTTGTGCCGTACAAGGGCGTGACACTGCTATACATCTTCATAGCCTTGCTTTGCTTCGTTTATACCCTGAAATGCTTTGCGCAAGGCGCACAACTCTATCTCACCCAACTCTTTGCTCAGAGAATAATTTTCATACTCCGCGGAAGGCTCCATGCCCATCTCTTGCGGCTTTCTTCTTCATTCTTTGAGTCCCGGCGCACAGGAGACTTGATGTCCCGCACCACAAATGACGTCTCCGTGCTGCAAAACCTGGTCAGTGTGGAACTGGTACAAGCGGCCCGGGCCCCCGCAGTCATCATCTTCGCCTTGGTTTTGATGGTGAGGATGAGTTGGCAACTCACCCTGCTGAGTCTCTTGGTCGGGCCCATTGTGGCTTACGCCATTTCGCGGGGAAGCCGCAAGATGCGTTCGGTCACAAGACAGGTGCAGAAGCGTCTGGGTCAACTCAATACGCACCTCCAGGAGCGGCTGTCAGCAATACGCGTGATCCAAGTCTTTGCCCGTGAAGAACATGAGATCAATCGCTTTGACGAGATAAACGAGAAGAATGTCCGGGCGAATCTGAAGGTAGTGAAGATAGGCGCACTGCTCTATCCCGGAGTAGAACTGATTGCCTTCATCGGAATGATGATCCCGCTTGCATTAGCCGGCGCGCTGATGTTTGCTGGCAAGATGCAGATTCCCGACTTGCTGACCTACCTCTACTGCGCCCAGCAAACGGGCAGCGGCCTGATAAGGCTCGGCAAAATCTATATGGCCCTACAGCAGGCTTTGGCCGCGGGCGAGCGGGTCTTCGAGATACTGGACACTGAAAGCGAAGTGCAGGAGGCGGCCCAGCCCATTCATCTTCCCAGGCTCCAAGGTCAAATAGAGTTCGAACAGGTCTCCTTCCGCTATCGCACCGGAGAGGAAGTGTTGAATGACATTAATCTCCGCATTTCTCCCGGCGAAATAGTCGCTCTGGTGGGAAGGTCAGGCGCGGGGAAAACCAGCCTGGTCAATCTTATCCCGCGCTTTTATGATCCCACTGCAGGTCAGATAGAATTGGACGGAACCGATATCCGCGATGTCAGTTTGAGTTCTCTGCGTTCCCAGATAGGCATCGTCCCTCAAGAGACTTTTCTCTTCGCGGATACTATCCATGAGAACATCGCCTACGGCAGACTGGAGGCGACCCGTGAGGAGGTGATTCAAGCGGCGAAGGCGGCCAATGCGGACGAATTCATCTCCAATATGGATGAAGGCTATGATTCCGCCATAGGAGAGAGAGGAGCGATGCTGTCCGGCGGGCAGCGCCAGAGAATAGCCATCGCCCGCGCTCTGCTCAAGGATCCGCGCATTCTTATCTTGGATGAGCCTACCTCGTCCCTCGATGTGAAATCCGAGGAACTCGTGCTGCAGGCTCTCGCCCGTCTCATGGCCGGACGCACCTCACTGGTCATCGCCCATCGCCCTTCCACCATCAAGAATGCTGACCGCATCCTTGTGCTCTCCGATGGGCGCATTGCCGAGGAAGGCAGCCACCGTGAACTCATCGCCGCAGGCGGTATCTACAGCCACCTCTACGAAGGGCATTTTCCCTCCCTTCCTAGGGCAGCCGAACCTTCATAGTCATTTTTCTTAGTGATAGGCATCACATGTTATCCTTGATTGCTTATAACCTCATTCTCATATCTCTACTCCCGGTTATCTTGCTGTGGGGCCTGTGGCGGCTGGTGAGAGGCAAGTCCCGGCAAGGCTGGGCGCAAAGGCTGGGCCTTCTGCGCGAGATAGCAGGGCCGTTCCGCTGCGCAGGTGAGCCATCATCCAAACCCCGCATCTGGGTCCACGCCTGTTCTGTGGGAGAGGTAAGTGCCGTCCGGCCCGTGATCAAGATCCTGAGGGAGCGTCTGCCTGATGCGGTAATCTTCGTTTCCACCATCACTCCTACGGGCCAAATCCGGGCGCAGCGTTCCTGCCGGGAGGCGGACGCCGTCTTCTACTTCCCCTTCGATATTCTTCCCTGCATGTGGCTTGGGCTGAGTGCGCTGCAGCCGGACCTGTGCATCCTGACGGAAAAGGAACTCTGGCCCAATTTCCTCGCACTCTGCCAAATCCG
>JABAOF010008389.1_pt2 | contig 14967 bp, 16 predicted proteins | sample 7062171 | NCBI WGS metagenome assembly JABAOF01 (sample SAMN14538628, study PRJNA623070) | marine sediment metagenome | biome: marine biome [ENVO:00000428]; feature: marine pelagic biome [ENVO:01000023]; material: deep marine sediment [ENVO:00002113] | place: India: Gulf of Khambhat ...
TGCCGATGGACAGGAACAGCCACGAGATGATGGTCCACTTGCGGATCGCGTGCAGCCACCCCGTTTCGAGACGCCTGGTGATCAAGGCAGCGATCGCGAACGCGAACGGGATCGTGATGCCGATGTAGCCCAAGTACAGCATCGGTGGGTGCACCACCATCCCGGGGTTCTGCAGCTGTGGGTTGAGCCCATTGCCGTCGGCAGGAGTGAAAGCCAACCGCTCGAACGGGTTCGCCGCGAACAGCGTCACCACCACGAAGAACAGGGTGACCGCCGACGTGACGCCCGCCACGTAGGGCATGAGGTGCTCGTAGCGGCGGCCGGTGAGCCACTGTGCCAGCGCCGCGAAGATGCTGAGAACCACTGCCCAGAAGAGCAGGCTGCCGGACTGCCCGCCGTAGAACGCGGAGATCGTGTACACCAGCGGGAGATTGCGGCTGGTGTACTGCGCCACGTAGGCGACGTTGAAGTCGTGCTTGATGAGCGCGACGAGTAGGCTGACCGACGCCACCACCAGCACCCCGCATAGGGCGTACGTGGCGCGCCGCGCGCTCTGAATGAGCTCGGGGCGCTGCTTGGAGCCACCCACGAAGCCGACAATGGTGCCCCACGCGCCGAGCAGCAGGGCCAACCACAGCGCCAGTTGTCCGAGAATCGTCATGTCGTTACGCGGAAGGTTCCGTCTCGTACCGCGAGCCGCACTTGGCTAGCAGGCTAGTCGCGTGGAACGTCCCATCGATCGCCAGGCGTCCCTCTACCACGACGTCCACGTCGTCGGTGAACGTGTCTGGCGCGATTCCTCGATAGACCACCGGATAGGTCTGCTGGCCGTCGGTCACCGCGAACGTGATCGTCTGGGTCGCGACATCGCGCTCGATGGTGCCGTGCACGACCCGCGCGCCCATCTTGACGCCCACGTCGTGGAACGAGGGGTCGGCCTCGACCCGGTCGGCGAGCTCGGACGGGGTGAGGAAGTACACCCCCGTCTCCTTGATGCCCGAGGTCATGAGGAAGCCCACTGTGGTGAGGACCAGCGCGGCTCCGATGATGAACTTAGTGCGTGCTTTCATGGTCTGGAATATATCCTACGCCTGCACTCAAGAAAAGTTCGTGAGACCCCTTTAAAGATCCCTTAACCGCCTATTTCATGGGGATTTGCACCCCTCGCCCAGTAGAGCGCTGCCCCCACCGCCCGGCGCCACGCCCCGTAGCCGCCCGGCTGCTCCCGGTCGGGCTCGAACCAGCGATAGGAGCGCTCGGCCAGGAAGGCGTCGGGACTCTGCCACACGCCGGTGGCCAGCCCCGCCAGGCCGGCCGCCCCCAGGGCGGTGCTCTCCACCACGTCGGGTCGGGCCACCGGCACCCCGAGGGTGTCGGCCTGGAACTGCATCAGCCAGTCGTTGGCCGCGGCCCCGCCGTCGACCTTGAGCTCGGCGAGGGAGACACCAGAGGCCGCAGTCATGCTCTCGGCCACGTCGCGCGTCGAGTACGCCATCGCTTCCAGCGCGGCCCGCACCAGATGCGCTCGCTCCGTGCCGCGGGTGATGCCCAATATCGTGCCCCGAGCCTCCGGCTCCCAGTAGGGCGCTCCCAGCCCTACGAACCCGGGCACGAAATAAACGCCACCGGTGTCGGGAATCCCGCGGGCCATCGCCTCGCTGTCGGCGGCGTGCTCTACGATCTGGAGGCCGTCACGCAGCCACTGCACCGCTGCGCCCGCGATGAAGATCGAGCCCTCGAGCGCGTAGCTGGGCGCGCCCTCGGAGTCACAGGACACGGTGGTGAGCACCCCAGTGCGCTCCCGGGTGCTGGGCAGCTCGGCGCCGATGCTCATGAGGAGGAAGGCCCCCGTCCCATAGGTGCACTTGGCTTGCCCGGCTCGCCAGCAACCCTGGCCGAACAGGGCTGCCTGCTGGTCCCCGGCGATCCCCGCGATGGGGATCGCGACGCCAACGTGCTCAGCGTCCGCCACGCCCACGACCTCGCTGGAGCGCTTGATGTCCGGTAGGCTCGCGCGAGGCACTCCAAACAGCTCCAGCAACTCGCTGTCCCAGTCCTGTCGCTCCAGGCCGTAGAGCAACGTGCGCGACGCATTGGTGTGGTCGGTGACGAAGGCGCGGCCTCCCGTGAGCCGGAAGACGAGCCATGCGTCGATGGTGCCGAATACCGCATCCCCGGCGGCGGCGCGGTCCCGCAGCCCGGGTACCTCCCGGAGCAGCCACTCGATTTTGGTGGCTGAGAAGTAGGGATCCCACACTAGCCCCGTGCGGGCAGCGACCCAGTCGTCACCCAGCTCGGCCTGCAGCGCGCGGCAGCGGGGCGCCGTGCGCCGGTCCTGCCACACCAGCGCGCGATGCAGAGGAGCTCCGGTGCCGCGATCCCACGCCACCACCGTCTCCCGCTGGTTGGTGATCCCGATGCCGGCCGGCTCGACACCGGCCTGCCCTACGGCGTCACGAGCCGTCTCGAGGGTGACACGCCAGATCTCCTCCGCGTCGTGCTCCACCATGCCAGGCGCGGGGAAGTGCTGGGTGAACTCGCGGTAGGCGCGGGAGACCACGTGGCCGTCGGCCCCAATCACGAGGGCGGTGGAGCCGGTGGTTCCCTGGTCGAGGGCGAGGATCGCAGACATCGGTCGTGGAACACAACCGGCCGGGCTGGGGGCTGTCAACCCGCCGCGCCCCCATCACCCCGAGTTCATTCTTTCTTCATTGCGCTCCGGGTACGCTTCACTCGTGTCCGCGATAAGGAGAGGACCATGAGCGTCCGGACGATAGATGTGCGCGAGCGCGTCATGGAGAAGAACAACGAGCTGGCACTGCAGGTGCGGCGGCGGCTCGAAGAGCACCGTGTGTGCGCGTTCAACCTGGTCTCGTCACCAGGATCGGGGAAGACGCTGCTCCTCGAGCGGACGCTCGAGCGGTTAGGGGACCGCATCGAGATGGCCGTTATCACGGGTGACGTGCAGACGCGGAACGACGCGGAGCGGCTGGCCCGCTACACCGACAAGCTGGTGCACGCCGTGGTAACGGGAGGCGCCTGCCACCTCGACGCCCGCCAGATCCTGACGGCGCTGGACGCTATCGATCTCTCGCGCACCGACCTCGTGTTCATCGAGAACGTCGGCAACCTGATCTGTCCCGCCGGCTGGGACCTGGGAGAGGAAGCCAAGGTCGTGCTGTTCTCGGTAACCGAGGGAGAGGACAAGCCGGTCAAGTACCCCAGCATGTTCCAGCGTGCCGAGTACGCGGTGCTGAACAAGATCGATCTCCTGCCGCATCTGGACTTCGACGTGGACCAGGCCATTGCCTGTGCGCACGAGGTTAACCCCAACCTGCGGTTCTTCCTGACGTCGGCGCTGACGGGCGCGGGGCTGGATGAGTGGTGCACCTTTATCGAAGCGCATGTGAGGGACGCGGTGGTGGCGTAACGCGCGCGAGCAAGCGGACAAGACTCCGACGCCCGGGGCGGCACGACTGCCCCGGGCGCCTTCTCGTGCCTGGGACCGGTAGCGGCGGTAGCGCCGGGGACGAAGCGAGGCCGGGGGCCTGCCGGAGCGACCCTTCGGCGTCAGCATTCAGGAGGAAGCGAGGCCAGGTACCCCACCCGAGCGAGCATCAGCACGCCGCACGGGGAGAATCGGATGATCAGCCGCACAGTGACGCCCGGACGGGATTCCGCTCGGGCAAGTAGCGACAAGCGTGATGCCGTGAGCGAGGGTGGGGTACCTGGCCGAGCTACAGGCGTCGGAAGCCCCGTCGAGAGGTCCCCACGCCCCGCGATCGCGCCGGGCCCTGCTACTCGAACAGCCGCTCGATCGCCGCCCCGTACGGCGGCTCAAGCACGCCACGGTCCGTAACGATCGCGGTCACCCACTCGGCGGGGGTCACGTCGAACGCGGGGTTGAGCACCTGCGCACCGGAGGCCGCTGCCAGTTCCGCAGCCGGGCGTTGTTCGATGGGGATGAGATCGCCGGACGCGAGTGACGGATCGAACGTGCTCCGGGGCGCGGCGACGTAGAACGGAATGGCGTGGGCCCGTGCCAGCACCGCCAATCCGTAGGTGCCGATCTTGTTGGCCACGTCGCCGTTGGCCGCAATACGGTCGGCCCCCGTGAGCACCAGGTCGATCCCACCCTGGGCCATGATCGAGGCCGCCGCACTGTCGACGATAGCGCGCACGGGAACACCGCTGCGCGCTAGCTCCCAGGTCGTCAGCCGCGCCCCCTGCCGCAACGGTCGGGCCTCACACGCCACGACCCGCACCTGCTTTCCCTGCTCCAACGCCACGTAGACGGCCGCGAGCGCGGTGCCGATCCCGCCCGTCGCCAGCATGCCGGCATTGCAGTGAGTGAGGACCGTAGCGCCCGGCGGGATGAGCCCCGCCCCGGCCACGCCGATGGCGCGACACATCGCCGCGTCCTCGTCCCAGATACCCTGGGCCTCCTGGGTCAGGGCCGCAGCGACCGCAGAACCGTCGGCACCGGAGCCGAACAACTCGTCAGCCACGCGACGTGCCCGGTCGAGCGCCCAGCTCAGGTTGACCGCCGTCGGCCGGACCGCTGCGAGCCGCGCGGCGGCGGCTTCCACCCACTCCCGCGTGAGAGTGCCGCGCTCCGCCTCGCCCTGGGCGGCGGCCGCCAGGCCCATCACCGCAGCGATACCAATGAGCGGCGCGCCGCGAACCTTGAGCTCCTGGATCGCCGTGGCCATCTCGTCGACGGTCCCGACCTCGAGGTACACCTCCTCAGCCGGAAGGCGTGTCTGGTCGAGGAGGCGCACGCCGCCCGTCGGCAGCCACTCGATCACGCGCAGGTCCATCGTCACGTCTCCGTCTCGGAGCGTCCGCTCGAGGACGCTTCCCGCCGCCTGCGATGCCACATCTCAAGCAACACGGCGAACACCACGGCGCGCACTGCGACCCCGGCTCGCACGGACAAGGTGACCCGCGCCACGTACCCGCGCCCGCCTAGCGGCGCTCCCGGTGGCGCACGGCTCCGTCTCGCCGCGGGTCGGCAGCGCCACACCAGACGCCGTCGCGCCGCGCCACCGCGTGGACTCCGCCGAAGTAGGCGTTTCGCCCCCGGGAATCCCAGGGCGTGCGCGGCTCGCTGAGCACGAATCCCCGCCGCGCCAACACCCGCAATGCCGTGTCGGGGGCCGCGCGCCACTCCACGAACACGGCGCTGTCCGGAATCACATGCAGCCTGTGGGCGGCGACGGCCGCCTCGATGTCCATGCGCTCGTCGACCCACAACTGCGCTACCTGTGCCACCGCAGAGATGATACGGGCGCTCCCGGGGCTCCCCAGCGCGAGCACTGGCTCCCCGTCCCGTGCGAGGATCGTCGGACTCATCGACGAGTACGGCATCGCGTTGGGGCGCAGCGCGAACGGGTGCTCGGGATCGTCGAGCACGTACTCCCGCATGTAGTCGTTGTAGAGAAACCCCAGAGTGGAGTCGGCGGCCTTGGCGCCGAAGGCAAAGTTGATGCTGGCCGTCACCGCTACGGCCATCCCGTCACCGTCTGCTACCGAGAAGTGGGTCGTTTCACCGTATCCCAGCTCCATCAGCTCACGCACGCGCGCTTTGTCGATCTTCTCCAACACGTCGGCGTCGTAATCAAGCAAGTCGCCCACCGGCGTGTCGCGCCTCGTGCGATGGCCGATGCGCAGCGCCTGGGCCAGCAGGGGAATCCGAGCCGGCGATCCCTGTGCCAACGCCTGTGGGTGCGAGAGCTCCAGCAGGTTGAGGATCTGCAGCACGACCCAGCCTCCGCCGGGCGGGGGGAGGGTATACACGTCCCAGCCGCGGTATGACCCCTTCAGCGGATCGAGCTCCGCCGGCTGCGGCAGCTGCTGCAGGTCCTCGAGCGACAGCCACCCGCCGTTCGCGGCCATGTCGCTCGCAATGGCGCGCGCGATCTCCCCGTGATAGAAATCGTCGGCACCGTGCTGCGCGAGCCGCCGCAGCGTGCGCGCCAGCTGCGGCTGGCGGAACACGCTCCCCGCGGCGGGGGCGGCTCCCGCGTCGGTGAGAAACAGCACCCGGGCCGCCGGATTTGCGCGCAACTCGTCCGCGGCACCGGTCCACACGCGGCGCCGGAAGGGTCCCACCACGAATCCCTCCTCGGCGTAGCGGATGGCCGGCTCGAGGAGCTGCGCCCACTGGATTCGACCGCTGCCGTAGTGCCGCCAGGCGTACTCCAGAACCCTGACTGTGGTGGGGACCGTGGTGGCGCGGTACGAGACGATATCGGCTGGGTCCGCTTCGGCGGGCGTGGCCCGTGGCGCGTAGGAGGTCCCATTGATCACCACGGGGCGCGCGCCGGGCTGGTGCAACAGCATCTGGGTCTGCCCCCCGAGCCCCGACATGGCCGGCTCCGTCACCCCCAAGGCGAACGACATCGCGACCGCGGCGTCGACCGCGTTGCCCCCGGCCTGCAGAATCGCCGCTCCAGCCTCGGCTGCCTCGGGACTCGCCGCGGCGGCAACGCCAGTGCCCCCCCGGCCGGTATCGCAGCCCGCCAGCGCGACTGCAGCAGCGACCGCGACACCCCCTCCGGCCGATCTCACGCGGCCTCGCCACACCCACATCGCCGATCTCCCTTCATTCGTGACGATCACACCGCCCCCAGGTACCGCTCGCGCAGCACCGCCACGTGATGCCGCTCGTGCCCAGCCACGATGTACGGCACAGACCGCACCGTAAACTCCATCTCGTTGGCCACGCCGCGGCGCAGGGCGAGCTCGTCGTTCAGTGTGCCGAAGAAGGCGATACTCGCGTCCCGCACCGTGCAGAACTCACCCAGCAGATTGCCGAGCGGACGCTCGTCGAAGTTGGCGTTCGCCACGAAGTCGTTCTCTTCGAACCCGGGCAGCGGCGTGGCATCGTTGCGGCTGAAGCGCAGCGCCCGGTAGACGAACACGCGCTCCGTATCGGACAAGTGCCCGATGACCTGCTTCACGCTCCACTTCCCCGGGGCATAGCGGAACAGGGTCTGTTCCTCGCTCAGTCCCGCCAGCAGCTCGGTGGTCTCATCCCGCTGCCGTACCAGGTGCTCGACGATGTCGCCGTCGGGCACCAGGCGCACGTAGCGCTGGAAGTACTCGGGGTACTCGGCCACGTCGGGCCGCGCGATGCATGAAACGGTCATGAGAAACGGAGCTCCTTGCGGACGAGCGACCCCCTAATGAAACGCAGGACACGTTGCGGGGCCAGATGGCAGGGGAAACGGGAAATGTGCAGCGGGAAAGGTACGACAGGAGGGAGCGTGTGGTAGGATGGCAAGCGGCCCGACCACGCGCACCGCCAAACCCGCCAGCGGGCACGCAGCCGGGCCTGGGGGGGATCCCCCGGCGACCGGCCGGCCTAGGTGAAGACTATCTGGCCCCCCGCCGCCATCTCGTAGAACTCGCCCACCGTGATGATGTCGGTCAGGTGCGGGACGAAATCGTCCCTGCTCAGATCGAACATGTCCACCGAGGCCTTGCAGGCATAGATCCCGGCTCCAGTATCGGCGATCATCTCGATGAACTCAGCAATGGGCGGAATGTCCAACTCCTCCATCTTCTTCTTCATCATGTGGGTGACCATCGCCGACATTCCTGGGAATCCGCCGAGCCACGTCGCCATATGCAGCGCGGGGTTTCCGACGGTGGCCACCTTGATCTTGTCCTGCTTGTCCTTCGTGATGGCGTCCATCCCGAAGAAGGTGAAGAACACGTTGGCCTCGATCCCTTCCATCCGGGCACCGTTGGCCATGATGAGGCCAGGATATACGCCTTCCAGCGAGCCCTTCGAGATGATGATCGAGACCTTCTGGATCGTGTCGGGCACGGCCAACCCGGCCGGTGCCGACTCAGGCGTGGTTACGTTCGTCATGGTCGCGTCCCCTCTCGTTGACCCGCCGATCAGATGCAGCCGCGCGGCTTCGGGATCCCGCCAATCTTGGCGGCGAGCTTCGCCGGGCCCTTGGGAAACAGCCGGTACAGTTCCTTGATGGGCACGCCGGACTCCCTGCCCAGCAAGCGGATCGACGGCGCGTTGCCCATCTCCAGGTAGCTTTTTCGCATGAACTCCACGACCTGCCAGTGCCGGTCGGTCATCTCGGCGATCCCGTTGTCACGGGCGATCTCGGCCGCAATCTCCTTGGTCCACTGCTCAGATTTCTGCAGGAAGCCCTCGGCGTCCAGCTCAATCGTCTGTCCCGCAATCGTTGCCGTCATGGTGTTTCCCCCCTATCTCAAGCGACCCTCGCGGAGTCGTCACTGGTTTCCTTCGTTTCGGGAGCGCCCCCCTGCACCGGATGCCGCTCCGGTGGCGGGAGGTCAACGCGCTGCTTACCGCGCAGCGACATACGCGCGCGCACCCCGGGCATGTCCCGGCCGGGGAGCAGCATGTGCCAGTACACCCAGCGGAACCACATCTTGCCGACGTGATTCAGGCGCGACTCCTTCAGCAGCGAGAGCGGGCCCACGCCGGCGAAGGGGAACTTCCCCGGCAACGGCTGGATGTCGTAGTTGAAGTCGATGAGCACGGCCTTGTTGAAGCCGGTCTCGATGAAGCAGTTGGCGTGGCCGTCGAACGCCTCCTCGAGCGGCTCACCGGCCAGGTAGCGCCGCACGTTCTCCTCCAGCACCTCGGCCTGGAAGTGCGCCACGGAGCCGGCCTTCGAGGTGGGCAGGTTGGTGCCGTCGCCCAGCGCGAAGATGTTCTCCTTCACCTTCGCCTGCAGGGTGGCCGGGTCGGTGAACACGAAGTTGAGATCGTCGCCCAACCCCGGCGAGCGCCCCACATAGTCCGCGCCCATGTGGAGCGGGATGCTCACGAGCAGGTCGAACTCCTCCACCCGCTCGTCCCACGATACCAGCTTGCCGTTCTCGCCGTCCGCCTCGCCGGCGTTGAACGCGGTGACCAGCTCGATGCCCTTCTCATCCAGCAGATCCCCGAGTGCCTTGGCTGCGAGCGGTCGGGTGAACGCACCATCCAGCGGCGTGACGAGGACGATCTGCACCTTGTCCCGCATCCCTCTCTCCTGGAAGTGCCAGTCCGCCAGGAACACGAACTCCAGCGGGGCGATGGGGCACTTGATGGGCAACTCCACGATGTTCACCAGCAGGCGGCCGCCCTCCCACCGCTCGAGGGCCTGGTGCAGCTTGGTGGCGCCGTCGAGGGTGTAGAACTCGTGCATCGTGTCGCCCCACCCGGTGCCTGTGAGCCCCTCCGTCTCCCGAGGGGCGATGTTGGTGCCGGTGGCCACGATGAGCACGTCGTAGTCGAGCGTTCTCCCACCCTCCAGGTAGACCCTGTCTTCCTGCGGCTCGACTCGATCGATGGCCGCTTGGATGTACTCCACGCCCTTCCCCACCTGCGGGCGGCGCGGCTTGACCGTGTCTTCCGGCTGGTAGATCCCGAAGGGGACAAACAGCAGGCCGGGCTGGTAGACGTGCTGATTGTCCTGATCGACAATCGTGATCTGCAGCTCGCCGGCCCTGATGTCCGACCGGAAGCGTCTGCGCAGGCGGTTGGCCATGATGGTGCCGGCCGTCCCCGCGCCAAGGATCACGATGTGCTTCATGGGTCCCCCCAAATGCTCTCGGTTTGGGACTCCCTGCCGCCCTCGATGCGGCGCGGGGAGCCCTGTGCTTCACGCGCCATAAGAATGGCTAATAGATATATTACTATTTATAAATTAGTATGAAGGGATCTTTACGCGGCCGATCGCGGCCCGCGCTACACGAAGCTCGCGATCTCCTCCAGTGGCTTGCGCGAGATGTCGGGGACTACGGCGTCGTCGGCCGGGTGCCCCACCACCAGGAGCAGAAAGGGACGCTCCCTTGCCGGACGCCCCAGCACCTCGTTGAGGAAGCCCATGGGACTCGGGGTGTGCGTCAGGGTCGCCAGTCCCGCCCGGTGCAATGCCGCGATCAGGAGACCCGTGGCCAGCCCCACCGACTCGGTCACGTAGTAGTTCTGGCTGCGCCCACCATCGGGCTCCACGCCGTAGCGCTCGGCGAACACGGCGATGAGGTAGGGGGCTACCTCCAGGAAGGGCTTCTCTTCGTCGGTCCCCAGGGGCGCCAGAGCCTCGAGCCAGTCCGCCGGCGCCCGGTGCCGGTAGAACTCCCGCTCCTCCCGTTCCGCCGCCTCACGAATGCGCCGCTTGACCTCGCAGTCGGCCACCANNGGCTGGCGGTTCGCACCGCTGGGAGCGGTGCCGGCGGCGCGCAGGCAATCCTCGATCACTCGGCGCGGCACCGGGCGCTCGGAGTAGTGCCGCACGGTGCGCCGGCGGTTCATCTCCTCGTAGAACTCGCGGGCACGCCGTTCCATCTCCGCCACCGGGTACTCCCGATAGGCGGGCAGGGGCACGAATCGGGCTTTGCTCATGCCCGCTTCGCCGATAGGATCACCACCGGCTCCAGCGGCACATCCTGGTGCCCACCACGTCTGCCGGTGGCGACCTGTGCGATGTCGTCTACCACGTCCATCCCCTCCGTCACCCTGCCGAAGACGGCGTAGCCGAAGTCCCGCTCTCCGTGGTCCAGGAAGCCGTTATCCGCCAGGTTGATGAAGAACTGCGAGGTCGCGCTGTTGATGTCGGACGTGCGCGCCATGGAGAGCGTGCCGCGCTCGTTCTTCAGCCCGTTGTCGGCTTCGTTCTTGATGGGTTCGCGCGTCGGCTTGACCTCCATCGACTCCGTGAAGCCACCCCCTTGGATCATGAAACCTGGGATCACCCGGTGAAACAGCGTGCGATCGAAGTGTCCTGCATCCACGTATGCCAGGAAGTTCTCCACGCTGATCGGGGCGTGCTCTGTGTCGAGCTCGATCGTGATCGTCCCCTTGGTCGTCTCGATTACGACCATCTGCATCCTCCTCGTTTCGGGTGGAACGTCTCAGGTTGCCTTCGGTAGCCCACCGGTCACGCTCAGCACCCACCGCAGGCAGCGGTACGGCAGATCGACCGGCTGGCAGAGCATCATGGGGCAGCCGCCCGGGATGACCGCGACGCCGTGCCGCGCCAGCCAAACCGCGACAGGGCGACCCTGCCCCGCGCATCGAAGCATACGCCTTCGGCCTCGAGAAGATAACGCTGTGCGGCCTCCTCCCACCCAGGTGCCGCGCGGCGACTGATCTCGCCCCGCGCATTGACCACGCGGTGCCACGGCACGTCGGAGCCGTGTGGGAGGGCGTGCAGCGCGTAGCCGACCTGGCGGGCGTGCCCCGGCAGGCCTGCCAGGCGCGCGACCTCCCCGTACGTCGCCACCCGCCCTCGCGGGATCCGCCGCACGACGCGGTAAATGCACTGGTAGGTCCCCGCGCGGCTCACCCCGCGCTCACGCCCGCTGCGCCGTTCACCCAAAGCAAAACGGCCCCCGAGTCGCGATGACCCGGGGACCGCTCACCTCCGGTTATGCCCCCGGCCGTCAGCCGGTGTGGCAGAGCGTGCAGTACTTCACGTCCCTGCCTTCATGGTTGGCTGGGGCATCGGGGATGGCCTCCATGGCACCAGGCGTGTGGCACATCATGCACTGCTCGCGGCCCTGCACGCCGTGCGAGACCGGCATCGGGCTGGTCGTCAGCATCGGTGAGTCCGTTGCATGGCACCATAGGCAGATCTCGCTGACCCGGCCCTCATGGCTGGCCGGCACGTCGGGCACCGCCTCCATGGCACCAGCCGTGTGGCACATCAAGCAGTTGTCCCTCCCCGCCACATCGTGGCTCACCGGCTTGGGCATCGCCTCTTGCCCGAGCGCCGGTGTCGCGAGAACGCCGGCCACGAGCAGCGTGCCCACGGCGCTCACGAATCGCGCATAGCTCATGAATTCCCCTCCCCTGTTGGTGTCAACCAGTCCGCAGCACTGGCAGGCCAAGGGCGGCAGTCGCCGCCCTCGAGTCCTACGCCATCATACCCCAATGTGTCGCATCCGTGCCGCCGGCACTAGGGTCCGCCGGGCACATTGGCACCGTGGCACACCGTGCACGGCTGCGGGTTCTTGCTCCGCAAGCGCTGCGCGTTGAAGCCCGGACCGTGAGGGCTGATGCCGCGGTGGCACGTCACGCAGTAGTTCTCGGTGTGGCACGCAACGCAGCTCTCGAGGCTCTGGCGCGCCGCTTGCCCGTGGCCGGCGTTGAAGTTCTGCTGCCCGTCGTGGTAGCCCGTGTTTCGTGACTCGTCGGACGTCAGTCCAGCCGTCTGGTGGCAGTCCTGGCAGAACTGCCCCGGATTGTGGCACGAGCTGCACTCGGCAAACTGCGACCAGGCGTCGGCGGGGTGTGCCGCGATGTAGTCCGCCTGGTGGTAGCCGGGCGCCGGGTCCGCGGCACCGGGCCGGTGGCACCCCAGGCAGTCGGCACGAATGTGGCAACTGGCGCAAGTCTCCGGGGCCAGTGCGGCCGCGGCGGCGTGCTCCTCGACCCACGCACCGATGTGAGACGCCGGCTGCGGTGCCTGGACGTGGCACAGGCTGCACGGCGACTCGGGCGCCGACTGGTGCTCCGCCGCGATGCCGTGACAGCTGAGGCAGTTCGCGACCACAGCGCGCTCCACCGCCATAGCGGGGGCACCCGCGGCCTGGTGACACGCCGTGCAGTCTGCGGGTGGATGCGCCGCGTGCTGGAAGTTGGAGGCCGCGTAGTCCCCCGCGGCAGGCGGCTGGTAATCGACCGTGGGTTGCACCTGCCCGTTGTGGCAACCGGCGCAGAAGGAAGCATCCGGGAAGACGGCTCCCTCCCCTGCCACGCCGGAGTGGCACATGGTGCATGACGTGAACAGGGCGGCATGCCTCTCATGCGGGAACTGCAGCTGCAGCCCGAGCTCCGGAGCCGGCGCCGGTCCCGTTCCCGCGACGGCGGCGAAGACCAGCCCCGCGGCCAGCGTCATGAGGGTCTTCATTGTGCGCTCCGAGCTTCAGGAATGAGCAGGATCGACGGATGCAGCGTCGGCGTGTCTGGGCTCGAGCCGAAGTACAGCGTCAGGCCGAGGTTGATGCGCCACTGATTCCAATCGAACGCCGCGGCGTCGTTCTCGGGCCTCCGACGGTCCTCCCAGTAGTAGCGAGCCTCACCCATGAACCGCACGTCCGCCATGGGCATGTAGTCGACTCGGAGCGCGCCGTTCCATCCCTGGATATCGTTGTAGCGATACTCCAGCGGCCGCGTGAGGTATCCGCCGTGAGCCGTGATTACCAAGTCGTCGATCGGCGCCTCCCACGTAGCACGCAGGTCCACGCCGAGCTGCGTGGACCCGGTGCCGTTCTCGACCCAGTAGTTCCCGTCGAACCGCCACTGAGCGATCCCGGAGTAGGTCACGCCGAACTGGCCGCGCCACCCGTCGTCGGATACCTCTCCGTACCGCTCGGTGGCCTCTGCGTCCCCGTAGCTGAAGATCTCGCCCAGTCCGCGGAGCTCGAGCCCGCCGATGGGCCACCAGTAGATGCTGCCGAAGCCAGCGGTGTAGCCCACCGGACTGAAAGAGTTCCAAATCAGCCAGAGGGGGAAGTTGGGACGATAGCGACGCGCTCCCAGGCTCGCGCGGATGTTTCGCTTCGGGGTGGTATAGCCCAGCGTGACGTCGGCCGTCCCGATCACGTCCTGGCCGATGTCGTACTCCAGCCCACCCGTTACCGAGAAGCCTCGCTTGGGGTACCACGCCAGATCGAGCGCCGTGCGCTCCGCAAACAGGTAGTTCGCGTCGGAGCTTGCGTCGATCTCGCGGTGATAGAGCCAGCGGCCCTCGAACCCGCTGAGTCGCCAGCCGAGCCCGCCGCCTAGCACGTACTGGCGCTGGGGCGGCTGGAACTGGTCGAGCGGGTTAGCCCACTCGCTGCTCACCAGCAACGGTGCGCCCGGTGCCAGGCCCCAACCCCCGTACCCGAACAGCTCCAGCTTGCGATCGAACAGGCGGAGGTCTACCTCGCCCCCGTCGACCCCGATATAACCGAGTCGGGTGACCTGGTGGAACCGACCCAACACCACGGTGAGGAACCGGTTCTCATACTCGCCGTAAGCCTCGAGCAGTTGGGCCTCCGGCTTCACGGCAGGCCAGACGTCGGGATCGGCCAGGTCCGCGCCGGCACGCGCCTTGAGCCGGAAGCTCAACCCCCGTACCCCGAGCCCCCAAAGGGCGGCATCGAGCGTGCTCACGAGAGGCGCTCCCTGCTGCTCGTCGCCCGCAGTGTAGTAGTAGCATTCGGTCGTGGTGCCCTGGCCACAGTTCACGGCAAACCCGTTGAACTCGTAGCCGCCGGTAGCTCCGGTGCTCACGCTGTCGAACGGGACGCTGTCGAGCTGCCAGCCCCTGTACGCAACAGACTGGAACCAGGTGTCGAGGCGCACCTGGTAGCCCTGGGCGAGTAGCGGCGCCGTCCATACAGCCAGCCCCCCTACGGCGGCCGCCAGGCGGACGAAGGATCGTTTCATAACCCCTCCCCCCAACGGACTGTAGTGCGACTATAGTACGGCGCGGGCGTCCCTGAGTCCAGACCCGAGTGTTCCCATCCCGTTTGATTTTCCTTAAGGTTTCTTCATTGGGGGAAAGAGCCACGGGCGGGACGGCTCGCCGCCCCTCCTGTCTCTCTACTGGTACCCGAAGAGCATCGAGTACACGATCAGGGCGATCAGGATCAGCCCGATGCCGAGCGCGGTGAAGGCGAAGACCCGGAAGCCGTGTTCCAGCTGTTCAGGATACGGGTCGACCAGGTTCTGCTCCAGCTTCCCGTCCGCGACCAGCTTCTCATACTCCTCCGGTTTGTCCCGCTTGAGTTCATCGACCGGAACCCGACCGGTGAAGATCACGGGGTCCATGGGGAACTTGTCGGGCCGGAAGTGGGTGTTGAAGAAGTGCACGGTGAAGATGAACGCCACGGCCAGCAACGCCTCATCACTGTGGAGGATCGTGGCCACGTTCACCGACCAGCCCGGGATGACGATCGTGAAGAACTCGGGGAACCAGAGCAATAGAC
>JABAOF010031280.1_pt1 | contig 14964 bp, 9 predicted proteins | sample 7062171 | NCBI WGS metagenome assembly JABAOF01 (sample SAMN14538628, study PRJNA623070) | marine sediment metagenome | biome: marine biome [ENVO:00000428]; feature: marine pelagic biome [ENVO:01000023]; material: deep marine sediment [ENVO:00002113] | place: India: Gulf of Khambhat ...
CCACGCCGCTCAAGAAAGAGCAGGAGATTCTGGCTCCCGTTCTGAATAATTCGTTCGGTGATTATGACCAGTGAGTAAAAATGCAAAGTGCATTCATTTTAATGGATTTTTCATATTTTTTTTGACAAGACAGTGAATAATTTGATATAAATAAGAGTAACGAAGCATGTGGATTTTGCTTCTTATTATTTGAAACTTTTGATGGAGGTGTGATTGTTCGAGGTACAGGATTTTAAGTAAGGACCTTGTGCTGCAGAATATTTTTTTGCATTTCAATTAACGGCCTATGTTTAATCTTTTTGTAGGAGGATTATTATGTCTAAGAAACTGATTTATTTAGTGTCTGTCGTTTTGGTGCTCGGCTCTGTCAGTAACGCTGCGAGAGTCGAGTGGACAGACCTTGGTCCCGACCACCTCTGGAGCACTCCGACCAACTGGGATTCCAATAAAGTCCCCACATCTGCCGACGAGGTCTATATCGACGTACCGGCCGCAAAAGCGCCAAACGGCCCGGTTATTCAGGACGGCATCAATGCGAAGGCTCTCGGCCTGGGTTGTGAAGTGGCGGGGGAGCCAACGATGACGATGACGGGGGGAACTCTTGAGATATCAGATTGGATTTGGTGGGGTGATGGGTCAGAGTCCCACGGCACGTTTAATATGAGCGGCGGAACCATAACGGTTGCTAACGAGTTCGAGCTTGGATGGGGCAATGGTGAAGGTACCTGGAATATGACCGGTGGTACAGTCAACTGTGGAGAATTGATAGTTCCGACGGCCAGTGGAGCGGCGGGGCAACTGTACCTTCACGGTGGTACTGTTAATGTCGGCAGCACCGGCCTTGAAATGAACGCAAACGGCCTGATAGATGTCGGCGGAGGTACGTTAGTTTTAGAAGGTGACCTGACGGAGTTAATCAATGAGCTTATCGCCGCCGGCCAGATTACTTTCTTCGGTGGGGGAGGCCTTTCCAGTCTGGACTATGATGAAAGAAATCCCGGCAAGACGACGCTTACAGCCAGATGGACGGGAATGGCGTACAATCCCAAGCCGGCTGATGGTTCCTTCGTTGAGGATACGTGGGTGAACCTTGGCTGGTCGCCGGCAGATGCTGCGGTCTCGCATGATGTTTACTTCGGCGAAAATTTTGACGATGTGGACAGCGGCGCCGAAGGCGCGTTCTACGGAAATCAGACCTCAACGTTTTTTGTAGCCGGCTTTCCGGGATTTGCTTATCCGGATGGTCTTATTCCGGGCACAACTTATTACTGGCGGATCGATGAGATTGAGGCCGACGGTACAATACGCAGAGGCGATATCTGGAGCTTTACGGTCCCACCCAAGACTGCCTACCTCCCCGAGCCGGCTGATGGCGCCGAGTTTATAGACCCGAATGCAGACCTTAGCTGGACGGCGGGTTTCGGTGCAAAATTGCACACTGTATATTTCGGCGACAATTTTGACGATGTGAACAATGCCGCCGGAGGTCTTCCTCAGGGAGCTGCAACCTATGACCCCGGCCCGCTTAAATTGGCTAAGACTTACTACTGGCGGGTCGATGAGTTTGATGCCGTTGAGACATATAAAGGCGACGTCTGGAGCTTTACTACCCAGGGCGCTGTAGCCAGGCCTGAGCCTTCTAATGGCGCTGCGGATGTAAAGCAGACACAGATTATTAGCTGGTCGCCAAGTGCTTATGCTGCTTCGCATGAGTTATACTTCGGCACAGATAAAGGGGTCGTTCGTAATGCCGATACGGGTTCGCCGGAGTATAAAGGCGCCATTGACCTTGGTTTCGAGAGCTATGACCCAGGAAAACTACTGTGGAATACCACCTATTATTGGCGTGTTGACGAGGTCAATGACGTCAATCCCGACAGTCCGTGGGCAGGCCCTGTCTGGAGCTTTACGACAGCGGACTTCCTCGTTGTGGACGATTTCGAGAGCTACAATGACCTTAATCCCGATGAGCCCGGGAGTAACAGAATATTTTATGCCTGGATAGACGGATTAGACGACCCGACAAACGGTTCTGTCGTTGGTTATGATAATCCTCCTTTTACCGAGCAAACTATCGTTCACAGCGGCAGCCAGTCGATGCCGCTTTTCTACGACAACAGTGTTGGGTACTCTGAGGCGACTTTGACATTGACTTACCCACGTGACTGGACCGAAAACGGTGTTAGCAAATTAACAATCTGGTTCAGAGGCAGAGCGGATAACGCTGCCGAGACGATTTATGTTGCTCTCAACGGGAATGCGATAGTTAATAATGATGACCCTGCTGCCGCACAGGTAGAAACCTGGACGGAATGGAATATCGACCTGCAGGCATTTGCGGACCAGGGTGTGAACCTGACTAATGTCAATACGATTTCCCTTGGTCTTGGTAACAAAAACAACCCATTGGCCGGCGGTTCAGGTATGATGTACTTCGACGATATCCGTTTGTATCGTCCAGCTCCAGAATAGAAACCGTAAGCCGTGTGATTTAGCTGGCAATTAAGATTGTGTCGTTGATATAGCAGTCTTACATCAATTCGGGGCTTATACCGATTGATTTGGTATAGGCCCCATCTGTTTTTTATAAGAATTAAGATTGACCCATTACTCTCTTCTGTTGCTTCTTGTCTTTCGTTCGTTTCACCTTTCAAGATGCCGCAGCTAATACCCTTGTCTCAAGGACAATAAATCCTATAATTGTTGATTCGTGACGAAAAATGACCGAGCGGTATCACTTACCCAACAGTGGATGTTGATGATAGTAATTGCAAAACAGGCCTGGTACAAATGAGAACAGTAAGAGTTGCAATGTGTCAGATTTTTTCTCTTGACGGTGACCGCCGGGGCAATTTTAGCCGAGTCGAAAATGCAATCAGCCAGGCCAAAGATGCCGGAGCAGACATCGCCTGCTTTCCGGAAGCTGTTATACTGGGCTGGGTAAATCCCGATGCACATCAAAGAGCATATTCGATTCCGGGAAAAGATTCGGATTGCCTCTGCGAGCTGGCTAAAAATTATGATACTCATCTTTGTGTGGGACTGGCGGAAAAGAGCGATGAGAGCTTGTACGATTCGGTGGTACTGATTGATGACAATGGACAAATTCTTCTCAAGCATCGTAAGATTAATTTACTTTCAGAATTGATGAATCCGCCATATACTCCCGGCGAGGGTGTCTATACGGTCGAGACCAAATTCGGGAAGATTGGCTTGTTGATATGTGCAGATACACATAAAAATGAAATCTTAGAGCGTATGGCGGCGCTGAAACCGAACTTGCTTCTCGTTCCTTATGGCTACGCGGCCGAAGAGGATGAATGGCCTGGGCATGGCAAAGAGCTCGAGAAAGTGGTCAGGAACACAGCCAAGAAGACCGGGGCTTTTGTCGTTGGGACCAATCTTGTCGGCGAAATAACAAAAGGACCGTGGAAGGGCAGGATATATGGCGGCCACAGTATGGCCGTGGATAAGACAGGCCGGATAATTTCAATTGCCAAAGACTGGGACCGGGATATAAATATCGTCAGCATAAAAATAGGCCCATAAGTCTTATGTAATTTGCAGGTAGAAAACAGTTTTTTGTTTCCTTTATGGTGAAAGACAAATAAATTATAGACTTTCAGTATATGAAGTTACTCAGTGACAGAAGTTTTAACTCGTATTTGGTGAGGAAATGTGAGGTGATAATTATGAGGAATCTTTTCAAGTATTTCTGTTTAGTCCTGCTTTCCATCGGGTCAATTTTAATGTTTCCGGGGCAAAGCCGGGCAAAAGTAAAAGCCTGGGAGGGTACTATAACGATTCCCACTTACGGATGGGCCGAAGATGTAAATCCCAAGTTTTGGGCCCTCGAAGAAGAAGTGAAATTCTCGACCACGGTCAAAGGCTCTATCGTCTATCCTTATACGATGCAGGACCATCTTTTCAGAACCAAAGCAGATCGAACCTACAAAGCCTTATTCCTCGAAAACGAGTATTTGAAAGTTACCTGCCTTCCCGAGCTGGGCGGCCGTCTGCATTCAGTTTTCGATAAAACCGAGAATAAGGAGATGTTCCATCTAAATGACGTTATCAAGCCGGGTATGATAGCGATGCGCGGGGCCTGGATCAGCGGTGGTGTCGAATGGAACGCCGGGCCACACGGACACACTGTTACTATTTTGTCACCCGTTGATGCGCTTATCGGCCGAAACTCAGACGGCTCAGCCTACCTTGAAATTAACAATCTGGAAAAGAGCCTGCGAACCCGATGGACAGTGCGGGTGACTTTGCATCCGGGAAAGGCCTACCTGAATGAGCAGATTCGCATATTCAATCCGACAGATGCGATAAGCCCATACTATTTCTGGAACTGCACAGCTTTTCCCAATCAACCCGGTACGCGTTTTATCTATCCGATGACTCTTGGGACGGACCACAACGGAGTCAGGTTCTTTTCCTGGCCCATTCACAAAGGCAAGGATATATCTTGGCTGAAAAACTACGAAACCTCGTCTTCGGTTTTTTCTGTTGACTGTGTCTTTGATTTCTTTGGGGCATACGACGTAGATATGGACCGGGGGATTGTGCAGGTGGCCGACCACCTTGAACTAAGCGGGAAAAAAGCCTGGACATGGGGAACGTGGGACTTTGGTCTGGTGAGCCAGCAGAATCTGACTGATGACGATGGTCCGTATATAGAGGTCCAGAGCGGGCCGCTGCCGACCCAGTCCGATTACGGAATGTTGTTGCCGAGGCAAGAGGTCTCGTGGCAGGAATGGTGGTATCCTGTGCACGGATTCGGCGACGGCTTCGAATATGCAACAAAGGATATAGCCATTCAAACTATTCGCGAGGATGATAAGCTCAAATTACATATCCTCTCAACAGCTAATTTTTCAAAGGCCATCTGCACTCTTTCCCAGGGGCGTAACATACTTCTTAAGAAGACCGTGAACCTTACTCCCAAAAAACCTCGGATTCTAACGCTTAACAAAGAACCGAAATCGCCCATTGAAGTAACGATAAAGACAAGGAAAGGACAGGTTCTTGCTTCCTTTGCTACTCCTTTGCCGATTCCCAAGATTTCTCCTCCTGAAGTCTCGAAGTTGATGACAAAGCCGGACGAGCAGCTTACTTTAGAGGAAAAATATCTCAAAGGTCGAAAGTACGACCTGGCCACAAACCGTAAAAAGGCCCGCGAGTACTATGAAAAGGCACTGGATGAAGATGCCCGCTATTCGCCCGCTCTTCGGGCCGTTGCCATTCTTGATATCGAAGCGGGACTTTATGAGAAGGCGGCTCAACAATTAAAAACGGCCCTGAGCAGAGATGACAACGATGGATTATCGTGGTTCTTTTTGGGTGTGGGTCATTTAAGATTAGGTGATAAGGATGAGGCGCTCAGGTGCGCTTATAAGGCGGTAAGATGTCTTGGCATCGCCTCTCTCGGCCACGACCTGGCCGGCCGTGCTTATATGCGCTCGGGAGATTATTTAAAGGCCGTTAAAGCCTTCGAGAAAGCGGTTCAGCTAAATCCTAATGATACTAAAGCAAAGAACCATCTGCTTTTGGCCTTGTATGCTGCTGGAAATAAAAAATTGGCATACAGGAATGCGAAAGAAAGAATCGCCCGGAACCCGACGGATTTGGTGCCAAGAGCGCTAATAGCGCTGCAAAACAAAGGCCAGATGGAACGCTTCGTGCGTAAAGCAAGAGCTTTCACAGGAGAGGATGATTTTCAGATGTTGGAGACCAGTCTTGATTTTGGAGAATTAGGGCTGGCTAACGAAGCAGAAAGGCTGCTTTTGGCAGTGTGTGTCGAAGCAGTACCGGAAGATGAACGCAGCCCATTGCCAATCTATTATCTGGCCTATTTTGCATCGCTGCAGAAAGACCAAACAAAGGCCAAGGCATATCTCAACCAGGCTGCCGGGATTTACAGGGATTATATCTTTCCGTCCCGCCCCGAAGCGATTGAAGTATTTAAGTATGCCATCGAGGAAAATCCTGATGATGCTTATGCACATCTGCACATTGGAAATCTGTATTGTCACCTTGGCCGACTGTCTGAAGCAGTCCGGCACTGGCAAAGGGCGGCTAATCTGGATCCGTCCCTGAGTGTCGCATTTCGTAATCTGGGCCTTTATGCCTGGGCGGTGGAGAACGACCTGTCGAAGGCTGAAAAGTTTTATCGTAGTGCCATCGCTGCCCGGCCGAAAGACCAGACCTTATATCGAGACCTGGCGGATGTTCTCCTAGCGGCAAATAAGCGCCCAGAAGCGATAAAGGTTCTTGAATCAACGCCGTTTAAGATACTAAAACGGGCTGATATTATTATTGTGCTCGCTCAAGCTTATCTTGATGAACAAAGATACGGCAATGCTATTGATTTACTCGAATCTACGCCGTACTTTGTTAACTGGGAAGGCCAGACAATCACCTGGGATTTATTCAATAAAGCACATCTGGAACGAGGCAAGATACGCTTTGAAAATAAGAACTTCGAGGGGGCTTTGCAGGACTTTGAGGCGGCTCTGACCTATCCGGAAAACATAGGTGTCGGACGCTCGAACAGGCCACCGGAGGCCCCGGCACAGTACTGGCGGGGAAAGGCACTTCAAGCGCTTGGACGACTTGAAGCTGCACGTTCGGCCTGGAAGGAGGGCGCCGCCGGATACGCCCGTTCAGGGGAACAGAACAAATACCGAGAGCTATGTAAAGAGGCGCTTTCGGAGATAAAGTAAGCCGGTCGGTCAATAATGGAGAGGACAGAGAACAGAAGACAGACAATCTGACTTCTGATTTCTGGCTTCTGATTTCTGTAGTAAGGAGATAATATGGATTTGAGCGCTATTGGAATCGAAAGTAATTTTGGTCTCGTTGACTGGTGTATCGTCGTTGGCTATCTAATTATCATTGTAGCTGTCGGCGTTTATATAAAACGATATATCAGCAATGTGACGGATTTTATCGTTGCCGGCCGGGGCCTAAAAACCTTCCTGGCGATTGCCACAATGATCGGGACCGAGTTAGGTTTGGTCACGGTCATGTATTCCGCCCAGAAGGGATTTACCGGCGGCTTCGCAGCATTTCACATCGCATTAGCTGCTGCTATTGTCACTTTAGTTGTAGGTCTGACCGGGTTCATCGTGGTGCCGCTGCGAAGAATGAAGGTAATGACGATACCGGAATTTTATGAGAAGCGCTTCGGACGCGGTGTCCGCATTTTGGGTGGAACGATATTAGCCTTCTCCGGCATCCTCAATATGGGAATGTTCCTTAAAGCCGGTTCCATCTTTGTGATGGGCATAACCGGGATGACTGAGGATATTCACCTTAAGATTATAATGAGTGTCTTGCTGGGAATGGTGCTGCTTTATACCGCTCTGGGAGGGATGGTTTCAGTAGTGGTTCTTGATTATATACAGTTCGTAGTTTTATCGTTCAGCCTTTTGGCAACGAGTCTGTTATCCATCAGATATCTGGGCTGGGGCAACATTATTGAGACGGTAACCGAGCTAAAAGGCCAAGCGGGTTTTAATCCATTTGACAGTGAAGGTTTCGGTGTTTCTTACGTAGTGTGGATGTTTTTCCTCGGTCTGGTCAGTTGCGCGGTTTGGCAAACTGCCGTGATTCGGGCCTGCTCGGCGGATAATACACGCACTGTCAAGAAAATCTACACATGGGCTTCTATCGGATTTTTGATTCGTTTCCTGCTGCCCTACTTTTTTGGAATTTGTGCTTTTGTTTATATCGCCCAGCACGAGTCTTTGAAAAGCATTTTTATTCCGGATGCCGGCGAGGTAGATTCACAGGTAACTCTGATGGCAATGCCGGTGTTTCTAAGTCAAATACTTCCTGCGGGATTTATCGGGATTATTTCAGCGGGCATGTTAGCTGCATTTATGTCCACTCATGATAGTTACCTGCTGTGCTGGAGCTCGGTGCTGACCCAGGATGTGGTGGCGCCTTGGTTCAGGAAAGGATTGTCTTCAAATGCACGTTTATTGCTGGCACGAATTTTTATCGTAGCTATCGGTATTTTTATTCTGGTTTGGGGACTTTGGTATGATTTAGGGCAAGATTTGTGGGATTATATGGCAATTTCCGGGGCCATTTATTTTACCGGGGCCATTGCCTTATTGGTCTTTGGCCTTTACTGGAAACGAGCCAGTAAGGTCGGTGCATATTTAGCCTTGATATGCGGTTTTGGTGCCGTTTTAGGATTAAAGCCGGTTCAGGCTCTGGTGGGTATTGACCAATCCAGTGCGGTTGTGGGACTGATTGTTATAGCGCTTGCGATAGTGGTAATGGTGGTCGGCTCTTTGTTATTTCCCGACCGCAACAGGCCTTCATAACATAGGGAGTAAAGATATATGAATTTTTGGATAAACTTTTGGACAATCTTTTTTATAGTAAGTCTCGCCCTTTTTGCCGGCATGGCTATAGTCGTTTCAATTGGTGGTTTTTTTAACATTCGCTCACTTTTTAAAGGCCTGACGAATCGAGCTGACCAGCAGGAAGAAAACCCCCACAAAGATGATGGCTAAATCCGGTTTAAATATTATTTAATCGGCTTACTCGCTTGCTCAACAACCACATAGATATTGCTTCTTTATATGTAAAGAAGCCTGATATTACTTTGGCTTTTTGCTGAGTGTCACCGTTATATTGTGAAAATTTGCGAAACAGTTTTTTTGAAACAGACATTATTTGTTGAATAGGTTGGAATATGAAGATAAGTGCAAGTTACTGGATGTTCGAAGGTGGACTTGAGGTCGAAAAGCCAATAAGCGAAGCAATGCAAGAGGCAAAAGACTTAGGATTCGATGCGATTGAGCTTGTTATTGCCGGCAAAGGTGTTTTAACTCACCAAACCACTCAGGCCCAGTGTGAGGATATCGCGGCGGCTGCGAAAAAAATCGGTATCGAGATTTCGAGTATCGCCTCCGGTGAGAGCTGGACCTGTTCGCCTACCGCGAACGACCCCGATACGCGGAAGAGAATTATTGAGTTCACCCAAAAAGGTCTGCACATAGCAAAATGGCTCGGCACAGATGCATATCTTTTCGTTCCAGGTGCTGTAGATGTGTTCTTTTTACCTGACGCCGAAGTGATTCCCTACGATGTCTGCTACCAAAGAGCCAGTGAAGCGGTTAGACAGATTCTACCCAGTGCCAAAGAGACCGGCGTGGCAATATGTATTGAAAACGTTTGGAACAAGTTCTTGTTAAGCCCGTTGGAGATGCGGGACTTTATCGACAGCTTCAAATCAGAAATGGTGGGCGCATACTTTGATGTTGGCAACGTGCTGCTGACGGGTTATCCGGAACAGTGGATACGGATTCTTGGCAAGCGGATAAAACGGGTGCACGTAAAAGACTTTAAGCTTTCAGTAGGGACGGTTGAAGGCTTTGTCGATTTGTTAGAGGGTGACGTAAATTTCCAGATAGTCAAAGAAGCTCTTTTTGATATAGGCTATGACGGCTATGTTACGGCTGAACTGTTACCTTTTGAGCCGGGCAGACCCGAAAAAACAGCGCAAGCTATGAAAAAGATCTTCAAATAAAAAGCACAGGTTTGACAACCTGGCTCGGCGAAGCTGCGCCGGAGCAGGCCAGCCGTTCCTTATCGGAGTGATGGTGAAGAAAAGGTGGCTCAAGCCTGACAACACTACCTTTTGCACCTTTCGAAAGGTGAAAAAATATTTCAAAATTTTTGCACCCTTTTGAGGCCTCGTGCGTTTAGGTTAATAGAGGCCTAAACAACCGTAGAAAATAAAAATGTGCCGTTCAGACGAAGATTTAATGCTGAGCTGTCGTGATGGGGATGAAGGTGCATTTGAAGTGCTCTATCGCAGGTATGAGAAGCCCATATTTTCTTTTATATACCGCATAGTAATGAGTGCTGCCGATGCTGAAGAGCTTTGTCAAGAAACCTTCTTCAAGGTAGTACGAGCGAAAAAGAAGTATCAGGTAAGTGGGAAATTCAAAACATGGCTGTTTCGAATAGCTCTTAATTTGTGCCATGACAGGTTAAGAAGAATGAAATTCCGGTCTCATATATCTTTGGATGCTCCTGTTTTTTCTCAAGATAGCCAGGACATTCAACTACAACAATCAATCTGTCGTTCTTCGTCTGACCCTGTGAAATACGTTGAGAAAGATGAGATGAAAACATTGGTGCAACAGGCGTTCACAATGCTGCCGGAAAAAGAGCGTACTGTGGTTATCTTGAAGGAATATCATGCACTGAAATTCTCAGAGATAGCTGATATCATGAATTGTCCGGTCGGTACGGTGAAATCACTAAATCACAGAGGACACCAAAAGCTTATAAAGGTCTTATCAAAATACATAGATTAATATTATGACCAATCATAAGAGGTTTTGGTCGTTAAACACCTGGAATGATGTGAATAATAAATCTGAGAGGTTAGTTAGATGTCGAAATGCGAAGATGTTCAGAAAGAATTGGAAGCATTTTTAAGCAACGAAATAGACGAGCCCCAGAAAAGCCAGATACATAATCATCTGAAGGACTGCCGGAATTGTTCGCAGGCTTTACGACAATTGACAGGACTATCCGAAGTGCTTCAGAGCTGGGAGGGATTGGAACCATCGCCTTTGATGTACGAAAAGCTGAAGACACGGATAAAAACTTATGAATCTTTCTGGGCAAGGACTTTCACAAAGCCATTTGCAAGAAAAGTTGCTTTTCGATTTGCCGAAGTGGCGGCTGTCGTTGTTTTGACACTGTCAATAAGCCATTGGTTTGGGTTCCCGCGAAGCGGGGTCCCTGGCAAGCCTGCTCCGGAGATACAAGATGATTCAGCCACCATCAACTTTTATCTAAGAGAGCACCAGGATGTTGTTGCACGAACTGCCTCCTTGAGTCTCTCCCCACCAAAGCCGGCGCGGATGCGTGTGAGCCGACATGACATACTGTATTACGAATTTTTAGACGAGCGGCCTGAATTTATGCGTCCCGGCATAATTGTCAGAGGACCTTCATCTCAACGGCAAGTCCTTCCGATGGAAGCCCCCGCAATTTCCAATGGACATACACTCACACTTTCTGAAGCGCGTAAGGCTGTGGATTTCGAACTGGTGTCGCCACCCCGGCTTCACCCCGGCTATATGCTCGATAAGATAAGAAGAATCGAAGGCCGGGATACACTGCACCTGCTCTATACGGATGGCGTGAATACGTTATCTTTGTTCGAGCAGCCTTTAGACGGAGAACGCGGGCTTGGGCCGCAGGATTTCAGGGAGTATGCCGTATACTGCAACAAACAGCAGATTGGAGGGACTATTCTCGCCTGGAGAGATGATGCTCTTTCTTATGTATTAATCGGTAATGCGGAAATGTCACAATTGATGGATATGGCGCAATCAATCAGCGCCGCAAAATGAAAGGGGAGTAAGAATGAAAAAAATAGCTTTAATTCGATTAACAGTATGCCTGATTTCAGCAATCGTCCTTGGAATATCTGCTTTAACTTTGGCAGATATTGCATCAGGGATGGACAAACAGGCAGAGCGGCACTTTGAGAAGGCCAACGAGCTGTTGAAGCAAATGGATTACGAAGGCGCGATTGCCGAATACAGTAAAGTAGTCAATCTCTCATTGAACAGCAAAATTGCCCAGGATGCAGAATACTGGATCGGGCAGTCTCATTTCAGGGCTGGCCAGTTCGATGCCGCCGAAGAAACGTTTGCAAAGCTCATTGAAGCCTATCCGACAAGTGCCATCATCCCGGTTACAAAGCTTATGGTAGAGCGCGTCCAACAAGCGAAAAAAACTGAGGCGATAAGAAGCGCGATGAGCAAGACTGCTGAGCAGGGCTATATCGTTGATCCGAGCACCGGTGTGAAGTATACCAAAGTTGCAACTTTTGCAGGTAAAAACGATATTATCGTTGATACCATCGACTCAAATAAACTGGGCTTTATCCGGCTCTCGCCAAATGGTAAGTTTCTGCTTTACGGAAAGCTTGTCGTTCCAGTGGACGGCAGTGAACCTTTTGATTTAGTGGGTATGTCGGCAACTCGTACTACATGGTCACCGAACGGCAGGAATGTCGCTTTTTACTCAGGAGATGCTATCTGCATGGTTCCTGTCTCTCCGGAGACCGGCCGGCCGACGGGTCCTGTAAAAAAGCTCCTTGATGGCCGATATAAATGGGGAACTAAAGTTAGTTGGTCACCTGATGGTGAAAAGCTCGCTTTCAGCAGAGCGGGAGATAGGGAACAAGGAATCTTTGGTGGCGACATCTGGATCCTTTCGGTCAAGGACGGCTCGCTCTCGCAGACTACCAATGGTCCTGCCATTGAATATGGTCCTAAATGGTCTCCTGACGGTGAGACTATTGTATATGCAATGAGAGAGAGAGGTAATCGCCTTAGTTTTTGTTCGATCTCTGCTAAGGGTGGGATTCCCAAAAAGATTATTGAACCTGGAGGGAGGTGTATTCCATTTTGGTCACCGGACGGTAAATGGATTTTATACAAATTAGGAGAAATAATCCACCTTTTTGGCCTTAATGATAACCAGAAACTTAAAATGATCCCACCAAAGGAAGTAGGAGACTTCTTTTCATTGTCACCTGACGGCAAGAAGATGCTCTTCTACCGGCCTTCTTATGGTTACAAATACGATATCAAAGTCGTGTCCGCATCCGGCGGACCGCCCTTTGATCTTGGAAGGCAAATAACATTATATCCGGAGCATTTGTGGTCTCCCGACAGTAAGATGATAGTTGCGGAAGGAGGAAGCGAAGACAGCCGTTATGGCGTATGGATAAGCCCGCTTTCAGGTGGTGAGGAGGCATTTTTGGAAATGGACGTATCGGTCGACGGGAGACCTCTTCAAATTATCGCAATTTCCCCTAATCTTGAGAAGCTCGCCTTCAGTGTGGACCGGGACGATGGAACGGAGGACCTTTTTGTCGTCTCAATATCACTGAAAGATGCTCGGACGACGGGGCCAGCCCTCAAGGTATTCGATGGGCTGTACAGGGGATTTGGGACCAATGTGACAGCTTCGTGGTCGCTTGATGGCAGTAAACTCGCGGTGATTCACAGAGGGGATGTCTGGATGGCTTTCTCCAACGGAGATAAGGCGCTTCAAATCACAGTGACGCCGGAGATGGAAATCTGGCCTGGATGGTCACCTGATGGGAGCATGATCAATTATATTGCTGGAAACAAACGTATCTTTTATGTGAGACCTGTATCAGGAGGCAAGGCAACGAAAATACCGGGCGCTGATCGCACCAGTGTATGGTCTCCCGACAGCAAAAAGCTTGTGATTCAATCCGAAGGAATGATTTCCGTTGTATCTGTAGCAGACGGTGATACTCAACAGATTGCCACGATGAAGGATCTTAGCCTTGAACGGATCTTTTACTTTAGCTGGTCTCCAGACGGCAAATATATTGCCTGTGTTGGAAAACACATTGAGAAAGGCGACGCAGGTCCTATCTTCATAATCCCTGTTGAAGGAGGTAAAGCTTCCGCGCTTGTTAAAAATGACACCAGTTATAAATATTTGCTCCATTGGTCTCCTGATGGTAGATGGATATCTTACAACTCTGAGGGGCCTGTTAAAGTGCGTCCCGAAGGAACGATGTGGGAAACGGATTTTGAGGAGATTGTAAAAAAGGCATCACGCTAATTCAAGTTTATCAAAAACGACGAAAGTCAGAGGACAGAAAACAGAGGAAAGATTCTGATTTCTTACTTCTGATTTTTGGTTCCGCCATCTAAAATCTTATGGGCGCAATATTAAGACTTTGCGTCCATTTTTACTTTTTTACCAAACCGTGGCCGGCACAAGCCAACACAAAAAACTCAGAGCTGCTTTTGAAAAATTAAAGTTGAAGCTATCACCTCTTGGCCTCACTGGGATGTGATGGCGGTTAGAACACACTTACGGTTAGTGATAAATACCTGTAAAACGGACTGGAAGTAGGCAGCCGATTCAGGTATGATGACGATTTAAAAATCAAGTTGCAGGATTAAATTTTGGTCAGTTGGTGAACCCCGCCCGTCGAAGACGGGAGGGGGTGAATACTGGTTTTCGTTTTTCAAGGAATAATGATATGAAGAATCAAAAAGAGAATACCCAAGAGCAAAAAAGCAGAATATCACGTCGAGTTTTTATGAGTGGTTCTGCTGCGACAGCCGCGTCAATTACGATTGTCCCCCGATATGTGTTAGGAGGTTCGGGCTATGTGCCACCGAGCGAAAAGCTCAATATAGTCGGTATCGGAGTAGGGGGGCAGGGGAGATGGGACCTGGACAATGTGAGCAGCGAAAATATTGTCGCCCTTTGCGATGTGGATTGGGAGCGAGCGGCAGACACTTTCAAACAATATCCAAAGGCAAAAAGGTATCGTGATTTTCGAAAGATGCTGGAAAAGGAAAAGAACATCGATGCGGTGGTAGTTGCCACGCCCGACCATACGCACGCTGTTGCATCGATAGCGGCTATTAAAATGGGAAAGCATGTCTATTGTGAAAAGCCACTGACACGAACGGTATATGAGGCACGAGCAATAGCTAAAGCGGCCCGCGAAGCCGGCGTCGCGACTCAGATGGGAAATCAGGGGATGGCATTCGAGGGAAACCGCCTTATCAACGAATGGCTCTGGGACGGGGCAATAGGTCCGGTACGCGAGGTGCATGCCTGGTCCGACCGGCCGACACATAACGGTGAACTATTCTGGGCCCAGGGAGTTGACCGGCCTAAAGAGACGCCGCCCGTACCTTCGACCCTGGACTGGAATTTATGGCTGGGTCCAGCGCCTTACAGACCCTATCACCCCGCTTATGTACCCTTTAGCTGGCGCGGCTGGTGGGATTTTGGGTCGGGAGGATTGGGTGACATGGGTATTCATAATTTAGCCCCTGTTTTTTCCGCTCTGAAACTGGGAGCTCCGACGAGTGTGCATTCCAGTTCGACCTTGGTTTATAA
>JABAOF010016910.1_pt1 | contig 14954 bp, 11 predicted proteins | sample 7062171 | NCBI WGS metagenome assembly JABAOF01 (sample SAMN14538628, study PRJNA623070) | marine sediment metagenome | biome: marine biome [ENVO:00000428]; feature: marine pelagic biome [ENVO:01000023]; material: deep marine sediment [ENVO:00002113] | place: India: Gulf of Khambhat ...
TTCCTCCGCACTTGGCACGAATCGAATACAAGAGATACCCTGCCTTAACCGGCTATTCTATCGATTTGCGTTTGAAATATTGACTCTATCGAGACTCGGCGGATTTCCACACTTCAGTTAGAATTCGTTCATTCAGCAAACTCGAGATAGGTGAGCCGCCGCGAAGCCCCGCCTCCCCTGCCCTCGCATCCCTCACAATCCCCCGCGCAACCGGATAACCCAAGACCCCCATATATTGTGACTTATTTTTCTTGACACACAACCCCATTTCTCCTATACTTCCCCATCAAAAAGCGAGTTCTTATCACTTATCACTATCACTAGAGATCTGCCAGGAAAAGTTCCACTAGGTGCCGTTACCCAGTGTCCAACAGGTGTACAACCACTTGAATGTCGGAGGCCGGCGCATCCTAATCATCGGAGGAGCTACATGCTGCAAGGGCGGAGTAGGATCATGGCAAAAACCACTTGACATTGGTGCGAGACATATCAAAGATGGAATGGGAAGAAATATATGATGGCAGACAATTTGATCGTGTCAAAGGCCATCTTCCACCTTTGATAATCCAATTGATTACAGACCGAAGTACTTTTGACACGGGGACCAGTGGTTAGTCACTGGTCGCGCCACCGGAATCTTATCGCACCCAGAATGGGTGGGGAGTGATGCATGGCAATCACCATTTACGGGGCCGGCGCCATTGGCGGTCTCACAGGTGCCTATCTCGCGAAAGCGGGCGAAGACGTGCTCATGGTTGACAAGGTAGCTGAACATGTCGACGCGATGAACGGACAAGGACTCAAAATTACGGGGGCCGCCGAATTCGCGGTGCCAGTTCGAGCCTGTCTGCCGGAGGAGCTGCGGGGCCCGCTCGGAGTCGTATTCCTCGCCGTCAAGTCCCAGGACACCGAGGCTGCGCTCGACGTCATTGCGCCGCAGGTGGAATCAGACGCTGCCCTGGTGTCGTTGCAGAACGGAATGAACCCCCCTAGAATTGCGGCACGCATCGGCCCCGACAAGGTAGTTGCCTCCTTCGTCAACTTCGGAGCGGACTGGCAGGGCCCCGGTCACATCGAGGATGGGGGCCCTGGCAGCTTTTACCTCGGTGAGATAGACGGCAGTCGGACTGAGCGACTCGATACTCTCAAGCACCTACTCTCCAACGTTCGCCCTGTTCATATAACTGAGAATATCTTTGGCTATCTGTGGTCGAAGCAGATCGCCTGCTCGCTGCTTTTCGCCCAGGCCGTCACCGACGAGACGATGGCGGACGTGTACAGTGATCAGCGCTTCCAGGGGCTGCTGATCGAGTTGGTCGGCGAGGGAGTTGTCGTGGCCCACGCTGCCGGGGTCAGGTTAGAGAGCTTCGATACCTTTGAACCGCTGAAGATGCGGCCGAACAATGAAGCTGAAATGATCGAGGCTCGCGGTGTTCTCGATCGCTTTGCGGCTCGTTGCCGGAATCGGGTAAAGGTGCGCTCCGGTCCATGGCGCGACTTGGCGGTGCGCCGGCGCCCCACTGAAATAGATTACATGATTGGCTGGGTGATCTCCGAAGGGAAAAAACTCGGCATCAGAATGCCGCTGAACGAACGCCTTGTGGTTCAGGTGAAGGAGATCGAGCAGGGGAAACGCCAGCGGGGACTGCATAACCTCGAAGAGTTGGAGCAGATGCGGAAAACACAGAGCCAAAGCCAAAGGTGAATGTTGGAAAGCCTTTTGGGTCACCGATGTGAATCAGTCCGTCATCAGGATCAGGCTGGGGGCTTATAGCTGCCCAATATGGCATGTTTCCGGGTATTGCGAGACAAGACCAGCGGGCGATCTTCGCACTGGCAGAAAAATGGACAAATTGCAGAGGCATCCGGTAATAATCAGCATTTTCTGTTGGTGCGGAGCGAGTTGCAATGCCAATCTAAGTGAATTCATTCCTAGGAAGAAAGGAGGTGAGGCCTTCGATCAAGGAAAATTGAGTGGAAAGGGTGTTTGTCCATCAATTCGAAACCCCTAACGCAAAAGGAGGTATCCGATGAAATTGAGGAGGAAAAGTCTATTGGCCTGCATGGTGGTCGGCTGCGCATTAGTCCTCGTTGCGAGCAGCGCATTTGCCGCAGAGTGGAAAGTCCCGCCGAAGTGGAAGTTTCTCAAGTTTGCAGGCGGGGCAGCTGCGGGAAGCTGGACTCCGCTGTCCGCAAAGATTTGCGAGCTGATTAATCAGCAGATCCCTGGCGTCAATGCGAGCTCCACCCTGGGCGCGAGTTACGGCAATTTGACGGCGATAAACCAAGGGAAGATGCAGATGGCGTTGACCATGACCAACGCCTTNNTTACGGCCTGAGAGATCAAAAGGGAAAGGAGACCCCAGACATCCGTTTCCTCGGCTCTATGCACCACGGGGCCATCCATATCTTCGTCCCCAAAAAGAGCCCCATCAAGGACATCTCGGAGATCGCTAAGAAACCACTGCGAACTGTGGTCGGCCCCCGTAAGTCCTTCACTTGGATGTTTAATGATCTGCTACTCAGGGTTTACGGTTCTTCCGTTAAGGACCTGGAGGCGCGCGGAGGGACAGCCAGCAATGTCTACTACGGACCTGGGGTAAAGATGTTGAAGGATGGTCAAATCGACTACATGGCATTTCACACCGGGCTCAACGCGTCCATGGTCATGGAGGCTGCGACCAGCCCGGGGATCCGGTTCCTGAAGCTCAGCCCCGAGAAAAAGAAGGAAGTCATGACAGAACTTCTGGGCTCCACAGAAGTGGTAATCCCCAAGGACATGTACCCCGGGATCGACAAAGACTACCCCACATTCGGCTTCTACTTCCCCATTGTCGTGCACAAGGACATGCCTGAGGAACTGGCGTACCGCATTACCAAGGTCATCTGGGATAATCTGGAAGAGGTTCAGTCCGTTGGCGCTTTCGGGAAGGCCATCAAGCTGAAGACCGCTTTCATGGGGATGACCATTCCCATGCACCCCGGCGCGGAACGCTACTATAAGGAAAAAGGGATGACGGTTCCGCCACTGCCCAAAATGTAAGGAGGCATAGTGGACGGGGGTTACGGGAGACTGGAGGGTTGTGATTTTTCTCTCCGGGTTCCCGTGCCCCTTCTGTGACGAGTACTCCAGAACTCAAATGGGGAGCATGGGGCTCTGCGATCCACAAAGATAACAAATAGAGGGCAAGGGGTCAGCCCGAGGGTGGTTNNAATAAAAAGAGGATACCGTGAGCACGAGAGAGCACGACATCGAAGTGGCACGGGAAGTACTGGAGCGGATTGAGAAAGGGGTGGAGCGACAGACCGCCATCTTCGACTGGCTGCTGACTCAGAGACGTATGAGCTGGGGTATGGTGCTGGGTATTCTTATTTCAGGGCTGGCCATCACCTTTTCCCTCTATCAGTTCATAACGGGATATTTCCCGGCACCGCAAGCCCACCTGCACAGATCGATCCATCTCAATATGCTGCTCATTCTCGGCTTTTTGCTCTGGCCCCTGGGCAGAAAAGCGTGGAACGATAGGTTCCGTTTTCTCACCATTATCGATATTGCGTGTATTGTATTGGTCATCATCATCCAGGTCTGGATCTCTTACGATGTGGATGAATTTGTCTTCAAGGAAGGTAACCTGTCGGTGATGGACCAATGGCTGACCATGCTGTATCTGGCACTGGTTTTGGAAGTGACCCGGCGCAACGTGGGCTGGCCATTGGTTGCGGTAACCCTCTTTTTCATTGGACACACGCTGTTCTCCGATCTGTTCCCTGGCATACTCTACGGCCCTCCCAGCCCGGTGGAGTGGCTGGCCGAGATGCAGGTAATCCAGACCTATGGGTTGTTTGGCGTGCCCCTTGCGGCCATGTCGTCTTACGTGGCCCTTTTTATCATTTTCGCCGTGTTATTGCTCTTCTCGGGTGCAGGAAAGTTCTTCATCAAGGTAGCCCTGGCCTTGACGGGGAGACAGATCGGGGGACCTGCCAAGGCGGCGGTTGTGGCCAGTGCCATGATGGGAACGGTCTCCGGCAGCGTTATCGGGAACGTTGTGGGAACAGGCTCCTTTACCATTCCGCTGATGAAGCAGACCGGGTACCGAGCGCAGTTTGCAGGAGCGGTGGAGGCGGTTGCATCCAGTGGAGGTATGATCATGCCGCCTGTCATGGGAGTGGTGGCATTCATCATGGCCGAGTTCATGGGGATCCCATATATCAAGGTGGCCGCTGCTGCTGCTATTCCGGCATGCCTCTACTTCTTATCCCTCCTCCTGCAGGTGCACTTTGAAGGGGTAAGGTCCAACCTTCGTCCTCTGCCCAAGGAGATCCTGCCCGACCTGTGGCAAACCCTCAAAGGAGGATGGCATTTGCTTGTCCCCTTGGTGGTCATCGTTGGTTTTCTCGTGCTCGGCTACACCGTCATGAAGGCCGCCTTTTGGGGTGTGGTGTCTGTGTTCGGCTCGACGCTTCTCAAGAAGGAGACTCGCATGGATCCCCTGCGCCTACTGAGCGCGCTGGAGGTGAGCGCTAAGACCATTGCTCCCGTTACAGCAGCCTGTGCATCAGCAGGCATCATCATTGGCTGCATTTTCTCATCGGGTCTGGGAATGCGCTTCTCTACCGTGATCGTCCAACTGGCCGGGGATCAACTCTGGGTCGCACTCTTGTTCACCATGGTAGTCTCCATCGTCCTGGGGATGGGACTCACGGCGTCAGCTGTATACATCACCTTGGCGGCTCTCGTGATCCCTTCTTTGATCAAGATGGAGGTCTACCCCATGGCTGGACACATGTTCGCCCTGTACTATGGGGTCATCTCAGGCATCACGCCACCGGTGGCATTGGCGGCGTACGCGGGAGCAGGCATCGCAGGTTCTAACCCCATGCGTACGGGGTACACAGCATGCCGCATCGGGATCGCTGGGTTCATCGTACCCTTTATGTTTGTCTACAGACCGGAGCTCGTCCTGCACGGAGCACCTCTGCGCATTGTGTGGACTACCATTACATCGGTGCTCGGCATTGGCTGTCTGGCGGCGGCTGCCGAGGGCTGGCTTTCAACAGACCTCAATGTGCTCGAGCGGATGCTCTTGTTGGTGGCTTCGATCTCCTTTATTAACCCCCGCTTCACGACCACAGCAGCCGCTTTTGTGGTGCTAGCGGTGGTTATTCTCATGCAGCAGGCGAAAATATTCAGGCAAACGAGGAGCCTTGAGGGAGTGAAAGCCCGCGGTTCACTCTGGCTCCTTTTCCAACGCGTCTTTTCAAGGAGCGACCACCCATGACTCGCAGATCGTCCTTTCTGAACTGGATAGCGTTTCCGACAAGGAAGCTTTGGGCGAGTGACTTAATCAAGAGTCGTTGGTTGTTAGGATGACTTAGGCCTAAAAGGCAAACCACGTAGAAAGGAGAAGGCGGATGGGGACGGTCCGCTGGATACTATTTGTGGCGGTGTTCATTTTGCTTGTGGCGGCATGTAGGCTCAACTGGCACCAAAAGTACTTTAACTTCTTCGTATTAGCGCTGTGGTTGCTCAGCTACGTGATCATTGTCCTTTTCTGGCTCACGTGCAAATGGCAGGGTCTTCCAAGTACGGCATCGATGAACGAGGAGCAGGCGTTGAGTGAGCCAAAAGGATTGGCGGGAGAGGCATGAAGGGTTCTATGCCCCACTTAGCCTGCGCGGACATGACAAGGCAGCGGAAGGTGTCTAAGAGAGCTGGATCTGGCAGAGAAGTGTGAGGGGATGGTGAAATCGAGCCATGTTACGATAATCTGTTCTTGGTGTTTAGAACAGTCGGGAGGTCGGTTCCTGCCCGGGTGAGCGTCTTTCGTGACCTCGGTAGCCCGGAGCATCGTATATCCCGTCAATGAAGTACCAATGCCACTGAAAGTGCCAGAAGAAGTGAGACAAGTTTCGTAGAAGAGAGGTGTTCGCAATAGGGAGGAGACCATGACGAAATTGAGTTCTGAAAAGCTGGAGATTGCCAGGGCTGTGGAATCGCAGCAGGAGAAGTTCTGGAAGATGTCGAACGCCATCTGGAGCTATGCGGAGCTCGGGTTGGAGGAGTTCAAATCTTCCAAGCTCCTGGCCGACACGCTGGAGGCGGCCGGTTTCAAGGTGGATCGTGGTGTGGCGGGGATGCCCACAGCTTTTGTGGCAAGTTGGAGCCATGGGACGGGCAAGCCTGTCATCGGCTTTCTGGGGGAGTACGATGCTTTACCCATGCTATCGCAAAAGGTGGGCTCTCCTACGAAAGACCCCGTGGTTCCAGGTGCCCCAGGCCACGGGTGCAGCCACAACACCATGTGCACCATGCAAGCCCTGGCGGTCATCTCGCTGCAAGAGTTCATGCAGAAAAAGGGGTTGAACGGAACTGTGAAGGTCTTTGGTTCACCTGCTGAGGAGATCTTGGTCAGTCGTCCTTACATGGTCCGCGCCGGTTTGTTCAAGGATGTAGACGCGGTCATCGACTGCCACGGTGACAGCGCCTTTAAGGTTGCACACGGGATGGAAGGCACTGCCATGTATTCCTTCATCGTGACCTTCCATGGAAAGAGCTCTCATGCGGGCTCATTCCCATGGATGGGAAGGAGCGCCGCTGATGCTGTGGAGCTCATGCACGCGGGAACGGAACGTATGCGGGAGCATCTCCCCATCACCCAACGCATCCACTGGGTCACCGTTGAAGGTGGGGAGGCCCCCAATGTGGTTCCTGATCGGGCCAGCACCTGGTACTACATCCGCGATCTGGATGAAAACGTAGAGGGCAACTTCAAGTGGGCCATGGATTGTGCCAAGGGAGCGGCCCTGATGACTCAGACCACGCACGACCTCAAGGTGATAGCGGCGGTGCATCAACGATTTGGCAACAAGTCACTGGCTGAATTGGTCTTTGAAAACATCAAGGCCGTGGGAAAGCCCGACTATACCGAGGAGGAGGAGGCTTACGCGAGGGCCCTGCAAGAGGAGGCAGGCTTCCCTGTCAATGGGATGGACTATCCCCTGGAGTTGACATCTCCTGAGACAGGGCCCTTGCGAGGCGGTTCCAGCGATGTAGGCGATGTAACCCTGGTCGCTCCCACTGTGAGCATGCGTTTTCCTGCGCGCGTTCCTGGTTCCCCGTCCCATCACTGGACGGTGGTCTCGGCGGGGGCCACCTCCATCGCCCACAAGGGGATAACGGCAGGTGCCAAGGTGGCAGCCTTTTCTGCGTGTGACCTGCTCACTAGCCCAGATGTGGTGGCGAAGATCAGAGGCGAGTTTGAAGAGGTGGCGAGAGAGCGGCCATACAAGACATTTCTTCCGGATGGCTCCCAGCCGCCCTTTGGCCTGAATACCGCACTCATGGAAAAATACCGGAGCGCCATGGAACGATTCTACATAAGTCCTTGACGGAAAAGCAGGTCGTTAATGGCTCTTGCCCACTTCTGATATCATGGAGTGCGGGATCTTCTGCATCTCCTCTATCTCACCTCTCTCGAGCCCCATCGAGATGGAGCGATAGTACCGAGGGGCCCAAAGCAGAAAGGAGGATCCCATGCGGTTCAAAGGAAAAGTGGTGTTGGTCACCGGTGCAGGAAGGAACATCGGTGCTGTCATTGCCAGGGCTTTTGGGGCAGAAGGCGCCAGCGTGGCAGTCATTGACATCGATGGATCTTCTGCTCGTGAGACGGCGAGACAGATTAACGCCAACGGAGGAAAAGGGCACGCGTGGGAACTGGATGTGGGAAACGCCTCAGCCGTTGCTGAAACTGTCCGTCAGGTACGGAACGATCTCGGAGCAATCCAGATGTTGGTGAACAACGCCGCCATGGTGACGCGAACCCCCGACACCATCGCCACCGTACTGGAAGCGCCCCTGGAGATGTGGGAGGCGTTCTTTCGCGTAAACGTCACGGGGGCGTACCTGATGAGCCGGGAGGTAAGCCGCATCATGATTGGCGACAGAGTGCGCGGCCGGATCGTGAACATCACGTCGACGGCTTCTGAGTCTGCCCGGGTTGGCGCAGCTCACTATTGCTGCTCAAAGGCTGCTCTGGCCATGTTCACACGCGTGCTCGCCTTGGAACTGGCTCCTCATGGGATCACGGTGAACTCTGTATCTCCAGGCTACATTCAGGTTACCCAAGGGGTGCCGATGACACCTGGCAGAAAGGAATATAGGGAAGCCTTTCTCCGGGGAATACCGGTGAATCGGGCGGGGCGTCCCGAAGAAATCGCCAGGGCTGTCCTGTTTTTGGCCGAGGAGAACTCGGAGTACATCACAGGAGAGAACATAAGGGTTGATGGAGGGGCGCTGGCCGGTCGCTCTCACCTGCCCAGGAGTGCGTAGGCGACACTCGCCGACGGAGGAGAGGTTTTGCTTCTCAACCTCTCGTGGCAATGACTGGAGAGTTATCCATGTCACTATGAGTTCGGGGCATTGGCAGACAATCCTCAAAGCTCATGTGAAAGAACCCAACAACTCAATCCAGTGAAAGGAGACATACCATGTCCTATGAATACCTAGAACAAAATGTTATCCCGGTAAAACTGTCCAAGGTGGTTGGAAGAATTGAAGAGCGAGCGGTGGAGCTAAGTCAGAAAGACGAGGAACGGGCCATGCGTCTTCACAAGGAATCCATGGTCATAGATTTTCATAATCACTTAACAGTGCTTCCTGAGAACCTGCGAGACATGGAGCTATATGCGAGATCGGGACGACCTGCCACAGGATTTGAAGGGGTCAAAAATTCCGGGATGACCGCCTGTCTCTACGGTTTCGGGGGTTCTGCTGGAAGGCGTTCTTCGCCCACCCCCTGGCAGTTCAACGATGTGATCTGGGATATGGGCATCCGGCTGGCGGACATGGATCATCATCAGGACTTAGTGATGAGGGCATATTGTGTGAAGGATATTCTGGAAGCCAAGAAAAGCCGCAGGACCGCTGTTATTGGCCACATAGAGAACGCTCAAGTCATCGACAACGACCTGGACAGGCTGGACGTGCTCTATGGTCTCGGGGTCCGCGCCATGGGGCTGACGTACAATACCCGGACCACCATAGCCGATGGTTGCACCGAGAGGACCGATTGCGGGTTGAGCAGCTTTGGCTTCAAGGTTGTCGAAAGGATGAATCGCCTGGGAATGCTGATCGATCTTTCACACAGCTCCCCCATTTCATCGAAAGAGGTTATCGAGGCGTCGGCAGCTCCGTGCTGCTGTACCCACACTTTTGTGCGGGGAGTGTATGACAATCCGAGAGGCAAATCTGATGACCTCCTCACGCTACTGGCAGAGCGAGGCGGCTTGATCGGGGCCACGGCAGTGCCCAATCTTATCAGCAATAAGGAGGTCCAAACAGTCTTTGACGTCGTCGATCATGTTGATTACCTTGTGAAGCTAGTGGGCGTCGATCGTGTGGCCATAGGAACAGATGCCATGTTTGGGGACCATGTTGGCCTTCACAAGCACGTCCGTGGGATTATGGATATGACTGTCGCGCTCAGAGAATTGCCGGCGACACACATCGAATACATTGAGAACCCGGGTGAATGGCCCAACATAACGAGGGCGCTGGTGGCCCGGGGTTACGCGGACGATGAAATCCAAAAGATCATCGGAGGAAATGTCTTGCGACTCCTGGAGAAGACTATCGGGTAGCGATGAGAGATCGCCTCTTGTCCTGGTGACCAGGAGGGAAGATTGCCAGTCATAGACTCTTTTTTTGAGCACTGAGGGGCAACGCATGAAAATTCGTGTAATCCATGCCATTACGGGCGCGACCGAGGCTTGGCTGGAGCGGGAAGAGAGAATTCTTCGCTCATATGCTAAGCCGGACACGCAATTCGAGATCGTATCTATACAGCAGGGGGCCGCATCCATCGAATCCTACTTCGACATCTACATCGGCTCCTTGGACACACTGCGCCTAGTAAAGGAGGCAGAGGAGAAGGGATGCCATGGCATCATCATCACGTGCTTTGGAAACGCCAACGTAGATCCCGCTCGAGAGATCGTTAACATCCCAGTGGTGGGTTCGGGGCAGGCTTCCATGCTTCTGGCTGTTGGACTGGGACATCGGTTCTCAGTGATCGGGACCGTCGGCTCCGCAGCCGATCGGCACCGAATGGAAGCCATGAAGCTGGGCGTGGCATCCAAGCTCGCCTCCATACGCAGCATTGAAGCACCTGTTTTGAGCCTTCATGATGATTTTGATGCCACCCTGAATGCTATGCTGGACGCGGGCCGAAAGGCTATAGAGGATGATGGTGCTCAAGTGCTCATCCCGGGGTGCTTCGGGATGATTGGCCTTGCGGAGAAAATGCAGCAGGAGTTGGGCGTGCCAGTGGTGGATCCAGCAGGCGCCGCGGTCAAGCTGATCGAAACCCTGGTGGAATTGAAGCTCTCGCAGAGCAAGTTGGCCTTCCCGGTTCCGCCTCCCAAAAAGCGGGATTTCTAAATTACAAAGGCTTCAAACCCTAACAAGATTCCATACTAGGTTCCATTAACTGTCGACCGATAGCCACCTCCCAGGCTCGGAGAACGATTTCAAAGCCGGTCATCATATCCAGGAGACTGGAAGCGCCATAGTGTGGATGTCCCGATACAGAAGGGTTCATCCTGGCCGAGCTGTCCGGACAACGCTGACCTGAAGGTGATTTAACCAGAGCACGAGAAATCGCGATGCATCACCGCGTGAGGCTTCGACAGTGGGAACGGAAGACAATAACATCATGCGCTCTTCAAGGCATCCAGATTCATTTCAATGAGTTCCGAGGCATCCCTCAATCCATCCGAGACGCGGTTGGTCTGCTGCACCAGATGGGTGAAGAGGGCGCGATAGTCGGTGGAGTTCGGGGAGAGAGTCGCCAGGTGTTGGCTTTCGTATAGACAGGGAATCGACGTGCTCAGGGGTGTGAGCCCGTAGTGATCGAAACCGTACCTGTTTGCGATGGAGAAGTTGATGGGGTGCAGGATTCGGCTCAGCTTCATTTGCACCCTGTTGGCAAGCAGCACCTTCTGGTTTCCCTTCCAGGAAGTTGCCTTCTGGTTTTCTTTGCGTAGCTCGTGCAGAGTTTCATCCAGGGCCTGGGCATTCCGGAGCAACTGCTCGGCATATCTCCGGGGCCGCGAGAGATCCAACCGCCCCCCTACTGAGGAGGCGATGGTCTGCAGACGGTCCTTGAGTTCCCGGGCCACGCTCATATACTCGAAGGGGAAGACCGGCGTATTGCACAGGCGCACAACGTAGGCCACGTAAACCTTCATGGACTTGAGCATCAGTGACACATCCATCTTGTCAAGGGTCATTTCGTCGCTGTGATGCCACGGAGCAAGGTTGGCACCATGCCAGGCTTTTACCTGGTCCGGCGTGTACTCAGTTCGGCCGGTGACGGCTGGAACGCCGATGGTCATGAAAGACTGATCTCCTGTATGGGCGAGCCTCTTGCGTTGGGTGTCCATGCCCAGCACTTCCCGCTCGACTGCCTGGTGGAACCGTGCCAGTTCTGTGGAGCTGGAAGCTCTGTAGTGGCTGGTGTCCCTCATCCCGGGGGAGTCCACGTTGATGTAAGCTATACCGTTCTTGTCAAGCTCGTCCCAGTAGTTATCCACAAACCAACTGGAACCGACCATGGTACCCGTCTCGTGACACGACCAGAAGCCGATGCGGACGCTGCGCTTTAGCTCACGGCGGTGTAGGGCCAACGCCCGCACTATTTCGAGGACTGCAAAGTTGCCCGTGGCGTTGCAGGTCACACCACCGCCCCATGAGTCCATGTGGCCGCCAAGGACAATGAACTTATCCGGCTCCTCGCTACCCTCCAGCAATCCCAGAGTGTTCTGGGTTCGACACCACTCCTCGGGAGACTCGGCCCGTAGCCACACCCGGACGCTTCCCTTCTGGCACAAAGCGATCAGGTACTCCCCATCGGCCCGGGAAATTGTAATGGAGGGAATCCGGGGCATGTCCGCAAGGGTGGCAGGCGTGGGGTTACCCCAGGGGGGCTTGACCGATCCGTAAGCCAGGGTGTTGCTATCGGAAGGCCCCCAGTTAATCATGATCTGGGCGATGGAGCCATACTCAGCGGCAATTCGCTGTTTTTCCTGGCGTGGAGGCGAATAGGACAATTCAGATAGTGTTACCTTGCCATGTACGTCTTTGCCTTGGTAATCATCCACACCGCCGGAACCAACAAAGACAAGCTCGGCTTCTAAGCCCGAGGGGGTGGTGTTGGCGATATGCACGAAGGGGTTACACTGGATAACCCGCTTCTCCGGCTTAAGAACCACCAACTCGGCCGTGCCCGTGAAACCCACCAGCGCATCGAAATCGTGAATCTCCGCAGGCACGCCATAGGTAATCATGTGGTCCCTCAGATATTCGGCCATTCGTCTGCATTCTTCGGTTCCGGACATGCGCGTTGGAATCTCACCGGTGATTTTCTGAATGTGTCGGAACACTTCGTCACCGGAAAGTTCTCGGATGATCCTCTTTTCAAGATCCATGATCACACTCCTGTGGTTGTCAAAGACTCTCTATTTTTTCCTCCCCAATGAGATAATTCCGGAAGGACAAGCCCCCGTTGTTTTGGCCGTCCAATACGGCCAGTTCCTTGAGGTGCCCGCCTTGCCCAGGTGTGATATCCAGGAGGTCATGGGTGTTATTAAGGATAGTAATCTATCACACGCCGGATGAGTGTCAAGCTCTTTCGTGAAGACGTGAATCGATGGGGACATAGTGAGACCGTGGGCAATCACCAGATATGTGTTCCTAGATCTACCATCAAAGAGGAGCATATGAGGTATGGTGCGAACTTCCATAATCATAAGGCACGTGGAGGACGCGGGTTCACAAGTGGCCACTTTCCGCGGCGTCAAGTGTTCATCTAGTGCCCGCTTTGTTGCGTGCCTTTCGTGGCGCCACGATCCAGACAAGTACGCAGGCCACGTTGAGAAAGGCGATCACCATCAGGAATGGTATCGTATAGCGGCCTGTTACATCATACAGGTGGCCTCCCAACCAAGGGCCTAGACCCGCGCCACAGGTTATGGCCGTAGCGAATGTCCCGTATATGGAACCCACGCGTTTCCCATGAAAGACGTCCGCGGTGATTGATGGCATGACTGAGTTACGAAACCCGTTGCCGAAACCATAACAGAGCACAAAGACCGCAAGGGGCATAGTGTGGGACGGCTCCCTAATTCTCAGCAGCATGATAATGCCTGTGATCAAAAACGACACCCCCACGGTGAAGGATTGTTCTCGTCCGATGCGGTCCGACAGTGCTCCTCCGCAAAACACTCCCAGGGCTCGTATGAGGCCTACGGAGGCAAAAATCATGGCTGCCACCTTCTTGGTAAACCCCACGTCCACCAAATAGGCGATCTGATGCATATCCACCATGTTGATCATGGCGCTGAAAAAGAAAGCAAAGAAAAGGAGCCAGTACCTGGAGGTGCGAACAGCACTGCTTACCGTCCAGGACTCCAGTCCCAAACCTTTGGATGCATGCCCCTCCTGTTCCTCTACAGGTTCCTTTTCGAGTGTCTCCCCATCGGGTGCGAGGCCCATGTCGTCAGGCCTGAGGCGTTGAAAAAAGGCGGTCAGAGGGCAGAGCACCAGAAATATCATCAACGCGATGAGGGCGCATCCGTCCCGCCAGCCGAATCGGGAGAGACTGTGCTGCACCAGCGGGATGATGAGGACAGAGCCTATGCCGATACCTGAGCCAGCCAAGCCCATGGCAGTTCCCCTCTTTTTGATGAACCAGTTGGAGATAATCGCCGTGTGAGGGGTCATGGCGATCATGATCCTGCCGAGGGCCATGACGAGTCCATAGAATACATAGAAGTGCCAGAGTTCCTGGAGCCCGCCAAGCCGCCACATACCGAAGGCCATAATGGCCGCCCCGGAGGGGAGGAGAATTCTGGGACCGTACCTGTCGACCAAGGCTCCCACCGCCGGGAGGCCGACACCAGCCACCAACATATGCAGCGCAAAGGCACCGCTTATCGCGCCTCGACTCCAGCCATACTCTTCCAGGATGGCCACTAGAAAAACGGAGAAAGAGGCTCGAGACCCGTAGCCTACAGCAAGGGTGATAAAAGATATCGCCACAATAACCCACCCGTAAAAAAACGGGATCTTTTTCAACCGCTCCACTCCCCCTTGGGTCATTCCGGCTTCCCTTCTGTGAGCTGACCAATAGATTACCTCCCCATCAACAAGATGTAAATCTAGAATACCTCCACATATGCATGGAAATCATCCACTCAAGTCAAAGACCGCAAACATAAGCGGAAACACAAACATGCTCTTCATATGAGCAATTGTTAGAACTTCATGGTTTCTTAATGTGTGCTTCTAAGATGGTCACGTGCCAAGCCACTTTGCGCTGGAAGGTATTTTGAACAAAAAAGGTTCTTGATCTGTTTTCGTCCGACGAGCCGAGGCTACTAACAAGGATCTTATCGTTGTGTTTCCAGGTACGAGGCGGTTTTTGCACTGAACCAAGGATGATCGTCAACACCACCGACCAAATCCTATACAGCCAACGGACATCCATCTTTGCCATTCCATTCCCTGTTGATTGGCCGGTATGTGGCTGAAGGGCCCATATACTATATTGNNTTAAATCCTCCAGAGGAGGTCCGCAAAGCGGCATTTAACAGGGTAAATTTTGAAACATTTGAACAGGTCTATGAAGAGCGCTTTGAAAGGCAGTATGGCTTTTTCCGATCTTATGTGAGAAAGGTGATTTATCGCTATCTTGATTGCGGTATCCTGCACAATGGCTTTGCTCGTGTGAAATGTGGAGACTGTGGCCATGAGTATCTTTTGGCATTTTCTTGCAAGCGTCGGCACTTCTGTCCATCCTGCCATCAGAAGAGGGTGATTGAATTCGGAGAATGGCTCTGCCAAGAAGTGATCAAGGCAGTCCCTCACCGCCATTTCATCTTCAGCATACCCAAAA
>JABAOF010013278.1_pt1 | contig 14952 bp, 9 predicted proteins | sample 7062171 | NCBI WGS metagenome assembly JABAOF01 (sample SAMN14538628, study PRJNA623070) | marine sediment metagenome | biome: marine biome [ENVO:00000428]; feature: marine pelagic biome [ENVO:01000023]; material: deep marine sediment [ENVO:00002113] | place: India: Gulf of Khambhat ...
GCTTAATTAACTACCGGACTATTGTTATTAGAAATGGAACTTATAACGAGAAAATATTTATACAACACAATTGGATTGAATTGTTAGGAGAAGATAAAAACAAAACCATCATTACACAATCTATTGCACGTGATATATGGCGTTGCAATCATGCAGATGATTGGGGGGTAGCAACACTAAATATAAGTGGAAGTGATATAATCATTAAAAACTTAACCATTCAAAATACCTATGGTTTTGAAAATAATACAAGCGTTGTGCGCTGTGCTTCAGATACTGTCGATAACTATGTAAAGAAAATAAGAAAAGATGGGCATCAAATGGCACTGCGAACATTTGCTACTACTCGTTTACAAATTATTAATTGTAATTTAAAAGCTTTTGGTGGCGATACTGTAAGTCCGTGGAATGTAACTGAAGGTATGTTTTATTTTAAAGATTGTACCATGATGGGCGGTGTTGATTTTTATTGCCCACGGGGGTGGGCCTATGCAGAGAATTGCACTTTTATTGCCACTACCGGACCGGCCTGTATTTGGCATGATGGCTCTGCCAATGAAGATGCCAAAACTGTATTAAAAAATTGCCGGTTTAAAGGATATGATGGTTTTATATTAGGCAGGTTTCATAGAGATGCACAATTTTATTTAATTGATTGTCACTTCGCAGCAAATATGGCTAACAAACCCATTTATTTGGTGCCTACTAACAATATTATACAATGGGGCTATTGGGTGTATTACAATAACTGTCATAAAGCCGGTGGCGATTATGCCTGGTTTAAAAATAATTTACAAACAGCAAAAGGGGCACCACTTGCTAAAAATATTAATGCACATTGGATATTTGGGGATAAATGGAATCCAATTTTAAATTAAAAGCGTATGCAACTATCTAAAAAAACACTGGCTTCTATTCGAAAAAATAACAAACTATCGTTGCCGCATGAAGCCATATTTTCATTGCCTGAAAAAATAATTCAGTTTGGCACGGGTGTGCTGTTAAGAGGCTTACCTGATTATTTTGTGGATAAAGCAAATAAGAAAGGTATCTTTAATGGAAGAATAGTAGTAGTAAAATCAACCAATTCCGGAAATGCTGATGCATTTGCCGAGCAAGATGGATTATACACGATTGCTGTTAGAGGTATTGAAAACAATGCTACTATTCAGGAATATTGGTTAAATGCTGCCATTAGCAGGGTTTTAAATGCTAATGATGCTTGGAACGAAATTTTATCTTGTGCTGCTAATTCTGAAATGCAGATTGTTATTTCAAATACAACGGAGGTGGGTATTACATTGCTTCCCAAAGATGGTATTTTTGCTGCACCACCTGTTTCTTATCCCGGGAAATTACTTGCTTTCTTATATCACCGGTACACTATTTTCAATGGAAGGCCCGAAAGTGGAATGGTCATCATTCCCACAGAATTGATTGTAAATAATGGAAAAAAGTTAAAACAAATTGTGCTTGAATTAGCGAAAATAAACCGCTTAAAAGATGAATTTATTCAGTGGCTTCAGGATGCCAATGATTTTTGTGACTCGCTGGTTGATAGAATTGTTCCCGGTAAATTACCTGAACAGGATGCAGATCTTGCTGCTCAACAATTAGGCTATCAGGATGATTTAATGATTATGAGTGAAGCATATCGTTTATGGGCAATTGAAACATCGAGTGATAGAACTAAATCAATATTATCTTTTGCTGCAGCCGATAATGGTGTAATTATAGATGATGATATTTCCATGTATAGAGAATTAAAATTGCGTTTGTTGAATGGTACACACACTTTTTCGTGCGGATTAGCATTTCTTGCCGGCTTTGATACTGTGAAAGATGCTATGGATATTTCAGTAATGGCTTCCTTTATCACGAATTTAATGTTGTATGAAATTACACCCGTTATTCTGAGTGAAAAATTAACCCAGCACAAAGCCAAACAATTTGCATTGCAGGTTCTGGATCGTTTCAGAAATCCTGCTATTGCCCACCATTGGTTTAGTATTACCATGCAGTATACTTCTAAAATGAAGATGCGAAATGTGCCTTTAATAACAAAGTATTTACAACAGTTTAAAACTGTTCCGCCTTTAATGGCTTTGGGTTTTGCGGGTTATTTATATTTCATGAAAACTGAATTGAATACATTAGAGCAACCCGTTCAGCTACAACACAATCAACAATTAATTGTTCAGGATGATTTTGCATTGCAATTAAATAAGCTTTGGAATGAAGTTGGCAGTATCGATGAGTTAGTTCAAACTGTTTTAACAGATGTACATTTTATGGGAATGGATGCAACTACCAGTAATACTTTTGCCATTCAGGTAAAAGCTTTCTTAACAGAATTAATGGAAGGAAAAGTATTAGAGGTATTAAAAAATAGTTTGCAGCAACAAAATGCAAATGCTGTTATTTAAATATAATTGTTATGAAAAATTCTGTTATAAAAATTCATCCAAAAGATAATGTGATCGTTGCTTTACGCGATTTGAAAAATGGCGAAACAGTATCCTTTCAAGGTGAAAAATATACCTTAATTGAGAATATACCTGCTAAGCATAAGTTTTTTATACATGATATGCAACCCGGCGATGCTGCTTTTATGTATGGCGTATTGGTTGGTAAGGCCCAACAATTTATACCTGCAAGGTCATTAATGACTACCGGCAATTTGAAACATGCAGCAGAGCCTTATGCTTACAGGGAAGGCCATTATCAGTGGCATCCACCGGATGTTTCTGCATTTAAAAATGTAACCTTTAATGGCTATCATAGAAGCGATGGAAGTGTAGGAACAGCCAATTATTGGTTATTTATACCTACTGTATTTTGTGAAAACAGGAATTTGGATGTAATTAAAGATGCATTACAGGAATCTTTGGGATATGCAGTAACTGATCAATACAAAAACTTTACCAGGCATTTGATAGCAGCCTATCAAAATAATGAATCTATTGATGACATTACTTTTGAAACTATTTCAAAGCCTGCTGTAAACCGCTTGTTTAAAAATGTTGATGGCATTAAATTCCTCAATCACCAGGGCGGTTGTGGCGGTATACGGCAAGATGCAGCCGTGCTTGGTAAATTATTAGCAGCCTATTCCAATCATCCAAATGTAGGTGGCGTAACCGTAATAAGTTTAGGTTGCCAAAATCTTCAATTAAAGGAATTATTATCAGAAATTAAATCCTATACCCCCAACTTCGAAAAACCACTTTTTGTTTTTGAACAGCAGCAAATTGGTAATAATAGCAAACTAATTGCTGAAGCCATTCGAGCAACTTTTAAAGGGCTGATGCAAATCAATGAAATTGGTAGAAAGCCTGCACCGTTGTCTAAACTTACATTGGGTGTTAAATGTGGTGGAAGTGATGGATTCAGTGGTATTTCTGCAAACCCGGCAGTTGGTTATTGTGCCGATCTGTTGGTTGCTTTGGGAGGCAAAGTTTTGTTGGCCGAATTTCCTGAATTGTGTGGAGTAGAGCAAGAGTTGATTGATAGGATGAACAATGAAACCATAGCCAAAAAATTTATTGATTTAATGCAATCATATAGTGCCGCTGCATTAAAAGTGGGTTCTGGTTTTCATATGAATCCATCTCCGGGAAATATCAAAGACGGCTTGATAACAGATGCTATTAAAAGTGCAGGCGCTGCCAAAAAGGGAGGCACATCACCCATTGTAGACGTACTCGATTATACTGAAAAAGCTGTTAAACCCGGATTGAGTTTGGTTTGCACACCGGGTAATGATGTGGAAGCAACTACCGGAAAAGCGGCCAGTGGTGCTAATTTAATTTTATTTACTACAGGCTTGGGTACGCCAACCGGCAATCCAGTTTGTCCCGTTATTAAAGTATCCAGTAATACCGCTTTAGCACAAAAAATGCAAGATATTATCGATATTAATACCGGCCCCGTTATTGAAGGTGATTTAACAATTGAACAAATGGGTACACAAATTTTAGAATATTGTATTAAAGCAGCCAGTGGTGAAGTAATACCAAAAGCAGTTTTACTAAATCAGGATGACTTTATTCCCTGGAAGCGGGGTGTAAGTTTGTAATACAATCTTACATCGTGTATTACAGATGAATAAAAAATTACGATTAATTGAAAGTATAAATACAAGAATATGAAACAGTTCTTAGATGAAGAATTTTTATTACATAATAAAACGGCAGTAAAACTATACCATGAATTTGCCAAATCAATGCCTATCATTGATTATCATTGCCATTTGTCTCCACAACAAATTGCAGACGATGTTAGGTTTAAAAATATTACACAAATTTGGCTATATGGTGATCATTATAAATGGAGAGCCATGCGCACCAATGGTGTGGATGAGCAATTTTGCACAGGCAATGCTTCTGATAAAGATAAATTTACGCAATGGGCTGCTACTGTTCCTTACACCTTACGAAATCCATTGTATCATTGGACGCACTTGGAACTGAAACGTTATTTTGGCGTTACTGAAATATTGAACGAACATTCTGCAGATCGTATTTATGAACGATGCACGGCTTTGTTACAGCAACCTGATTATTCAGTAAAAAGTTTGTTGCGTAAAATGAATATATATACCGTATGTACTACCGATGATCCTGTAGATACACTTGAATATCACCAGAAGTTAAAAAATGATGGCTTCGAAATTCCTATCTTACCTGCATTTCGTCCTGATAACGCCATGAACGTGGCAGATCCCGAAAAGTTCAATAGTTATCTTAAAAAATTAGAAGGGGTAACCAATATTTCAATTTCTTCATTCGATGATTTTTTATTTGCATTACAAAATAGACATGATTTTTTTGCTTCAATGGGTTGTGGTGTAAGTGATCATGGGTTAGAAGAAATTTATGCAGAAGATTTTACAGGTTCTGAAATTGACAGTATTTTCAATAAAGTACATTCAGGCAAACATTTAAATGATTTGGAACAGCGTAAGTTTAAATCTGCTATGTTGGTTCATTTTGCAGAATGGAATTGGGAAAAAGGATGGATACAACAATATCATCTGGGAGCATTACGCAACAATAATTCTCGTATGTTAGCCACATTAGGCCCCGATACCGGTTGGGATTCTATTGGTGATTTTCAACAAGGAAAAAACTTATCTAAGTTTCTTGGAAAATTAGATAACGATGACCGATTGGCGAAAACCATTTTATACAACTTAAATCCTGCCGACAATGAATTAATGGCAACAATGGTGGGCAATTTTAATGATGGCTCTGTTGCAGGTAAAATTCAGTTCGGTGCTGCATGGTGGTTTCTTGATCAAAAAGACGGAATGGTGAAACAAATGAATGCACTATCAAATATGGGTTTGTTAAGTCGTTTTGTGGGTATGCTTACAGATTCAAGGAGTTTTTTATCTTATCCGCGGCATGAATATTTCAGAAGAATTTTATGTAATTTGTTTGGAGAAGAAATTGAAAATGGTGAACTGCCGAATGATATTCCATGGATTGGAAAAGTTATTCAGGACATTTGCTTTTACAATGCTAAAAATTATTTTAACTGGTAAAAAACGAATAATGGAATTTGAATTTACATTACACTTCTCTTGCTCATTAAAACTTTGTTGTCAATTTGTTTAGTATAATACTTTTATGAAAAAAATATTGTGCTTTGGTGAATTATTATTAAGAATGTCGCCCCAATCAAATGGCGTTTGGTTACAGCAACATAAACTGCCTGTTTATGTGGGTGGAGCTGAATTAAATGTGGCATATGCGCTGGCTCAATGGAATATGCCGGTAGCTTATTGTACTGCATTGCCGGATAATTTTTTAGCGAAAGATATTATTCAGGGTTTAAAGAATGATGGCATTGATACCACCCATATTCAGATGCAAGGTAAACGGATAGGGCTTTACTTTCTAGAACAGGGTACTGATGTTAAAAATAAACACGTTTATTTTGATCGGGAATTTTCTTCATTTGTTACTTTACAGCCCGGTACCATTCATTGGGAAAAAGTGCTTGAAGAAATTAACTGGCTACATTTTTCAGCCATTGTTCCTGCATTAAATGATACTGTTGTAAAGGTTTGTGAAGAAATGTTGCAAGTAGCTTCGCAAAAAAATATAACTATTTCACTGGATTTAAATTTTAGAGCATCGCTTTGGCAAAATAATCGAAATCCGGCAAATATTGTTCCTGTTTTGGCTAAGTACTGCAACGTGATAATGGGTAATATTTGGTCGGCTAATACTTTATTAGGTGCCCCGCTTCAACTATCAGGGCAAGAAGATGTTGAAAAGTCAGCCTATCTTACGCATGCAGTTTCAACTGCTGAATATATTTTGCAGCATTTTCCTAAATGCTATACCATTGCCAATACATTTCGTTTCGACACATTCAATGGAGGCATACAATACTATGGTACATTGTACACAAATGGACAATTATATGTTTCAGCTAATATGCATTGTACAAGTGTAAAAGATAGAGTAGGCAGTGGCGATTGTTTTATGGCAGGATTAATTTTTGGGTTAATTCAACAGAAAGACCCACAAACTATCCTCAATTTTGCTGCAGCTGCTGCATTTGGTAAATTGCAGGAAGTGGGCGATACTACCCGACAAACTATTGCAGACATACAAAAAACAATACAACAATATGCACAATCGTAAACAAGCAGCTTCTATCATTACATCACAAGGTATATTGCCGCTATACTATCATGCTGATGCAGAATTAACCATTGCTATTGCGCATGCATTATACAAAGGTGGTATAAGAGCTATTGAATTTACCAATAGGGGCGAAAATGCGTTGCAAAATTTTAAAATACTGGTATCAGAGCGTAATCGCACTATGCCAGACTTATTATTATGTATAGGAACAATTACCACGCCACAGGATGCAAATTTATTTATTGAAGCAGGTGCTGATGTATTGATTAGCCCGGTGTTTGATGCTGATGTTTCTGATGTGGCCTACATCAACAAAATATTATGGATTCCGGGATGTATGACACCTACCGAAATTCATATTGCATATTCAGCAGGATGGTCTTTATTAAAACTTTTTCCGGGTAATGTTTTACAGCCTCATTATATACAGGCAATTCGACCATTATTTCCCTCCATCGATTTTTTGGTTACCGGAGGTGTTGAAACCGATGCAGAAAATATAAGGGCATGGCTAAAAGCCGGTGCCGTTGGTGTAGGTATGGGAAGTAAACTGATTACATCTGCTTTCATTCAAGAAAAAAAATTTGATGCGCTTACCAGCTTGGTTCAAGATATACTTTACATCATTCAACAATTTAAACAAACTGCATGATAAAGAATAAAATTGGTAAATATCGGTGGACTATTGTTGCATTACTCTTTTTTTCTACAACCATCAACTATATGGATCGTCAGGTAATTGGGTATTTGAAACCTATTTTATCAGATAAATATGGATGGTCGAATTCTGATTTTGCAATGATTACTGCCTGGTTTACTGCTTTATATGCAGGTGTAACAGTTTTTGCAGGCGCCATTATAGATAAAATTGGTACCAAATTAGGATTGGCGCTTTCTTTGAGTTTCTGGTCTGTTATGGGTATGCTCAATGCTTTATGTGGCGGTGCAGTTTATCAACATGTAATTGTAAGAAGTTTATTTGGTATTGGTGAAGCCGGTAATTTCCCTGCTTCTATTAAAACAGTAGCCGAATGGTTCCCCCAAAAAGAACGAGCACTTGCAACTGGAATCTTTAATAGTGGCGCCAATGTAGGTGCAATGATTGCTGCATTACTCGTTCCCTTGTTAGCTGCAAATACCTGGTTCAATGGTCAGGTAGAAGGCTGGCGCATGGCATTTTTATTTACGGGTGCCATTGGTTTAATCTGGTTAATATTTTGGTTTGTATTGTATAATACACCGGCAAAGCAAAAAAAATTATCTGAAGCTGAATTTGCATATATACATAGTGATGATATACCAAGTAGCAGTGATGATGTAATAAAAGAAAAAATACCATGGATAAAATTGCTGACTTACCGGCAAACCTGGTCATTTTTTATAGGAAAATTTTTGACGGATGGTGTTTGGTGGTTTTTATTATTCTGGTTACCTGATTATATGAAAAAGCAATTTAACATGCAAGGTGAAGCAATTATGTTGCCATTATTCACAGTTTATGGAGTGGCTATTATAGGAAGTGTAGCCGGCGGGGGATTCCCGATGTATTTTATTAATAAAGGTATGGAAACCTTTAAAGCCAGAATGAAAGCAATGTTGCTCATTGCTTTGTTGCCAATTGTTTTAATTGCAACACAATATTTTGGTGATGTTGCTTTGTTTGGTAATAACGCATATATCTATGCGCTCATCGTAATTTGTATTGCTGCTGCGGCACATCAGGCATGGTCGGCCAATATATTTACAACTGTATCCGATTTGTTTCCTAAAAAAGCAGTGGGATCAGTTACAGGAATTGGTGGTTTAGCAGGTGGGATAGGAGGTGTATTAATGCAATTGTTAGCAGGCTGGTTAACAGATGCTTTTAAAAACAATCCACAATCTGCTTATTTAATTTTATTTTTGGTATGTGCCTTTGCTTACATTTTTGCTTGGTCAATCATGAAAGTGTTGGTACCCCGATTTAAACCGATTACCGATTTGTAAATGTTACAGCTATGCGTTCATCATTTTTTCTCCTTGTAATTTTTTGTCAAATAACTTTTATGCTCTCAGCGCAACAACGTATTTATTTATACAACAACAATGAAACAGGTATTGTAAATAACGGATTCGATTCTGTTAGGCCATATATGGAATATTACCGGGCAATTGGTTCAGGCTCAGCAAAAACAGCCATTTTGATTTGTCCGGGTGGTGCTTACACACACCTGGCTTGGGAAAAAGAAGGTGTATTGCCGGCACATTTTTTTAATACACATGGTATTGATGTATTTGTATTGCATTATCGATTAAACAATGAAGCACAACAAGGGCATCGATATCCGGCGCAATACAATGATGCAAATAAGGCTTTGCATTATATTGATGAACATGCTGCAACATTTGGTATCCGGAAGGACAGAATTGGCGTTATGGGTTTCTCTGCAGGCGGTCATTTAGCAGCTACCATTTCTACCTTAAATCCAATGAATGCAAATACAATTACTCCGGCTTTTTCAATTTTGGTATATCCTGTTATTACAATGGAATCTCCTTTTGTTCATGCCTACAGCCGAAAAATGCTTTTAGGTGAACACCCTGCTGCTCAGGCTTTAATGGATAGCTTATCTGCAGAAAAAAATATCACTGCAAAAACACCTCCTGCTATCCTTTTTCATGCCAATGATGATACTTCGGTTCCCGTTCAAAACAGTTTAATGTATTATGAGCAATTGCATGCGCATCATGTTCGAGCCTCACTTTTTATTTATGATCATGGTGGACATGGTTTTGGTATGGCACAGCAAGACCCCTGGTTAAATCAATGGCCCAATCAGGTAATGGGGTGGTTGCAGGCACTGCATTTTGATTAATTTTAATATTATAGTTACTGTCTGATTTTTTATTCTTATAGAAGAATTAGTCGCTTATTTAACTAATGCTTGCGCTGTACATTCAGGCATTTAAGTTCTTCTTTTTTTCTTTAAACTCCTTATTTTATTTTCACTTAAATCGTAGTGCAATTCCTTAGCATTGCTTTTTACCACCTAAGGGTCATTTTATTTTTCTTAATCAATAATTAATTATAGTTTAAGCAAATTATAATTTTGTTTAAGGCGATGGAATGCTTGTCTGGCAATAACTTCACGCCTTGTGTTAAATAAAAATTATTTAACGTTTTTATGATAAACAATGCAGCTTATTTATATTATTGACGCTCATTTTATAATTAACACAACTTGACTGTAACTGTTTTTGAATAGAAAATTTTTAGAAATATATTCTTTGCAATGCATGCATGCAGTTTTTATAATAGCCAAGCATTCATTGTTTTGAATGATTTACCCAAATGCAACATTTTTAAACCAAACATCAAAAACCATGAGAAAATTTCTGACGTTTTTCCTGTGCCTCATTGTGGCTTCCAGCTCACTATGGGCGCAAACTAGAACGATTAAAGGTAAAATTGTAGACGAAAAGGGTACTCCGTTACCAGGCGTTTCAATTTTAGTGAAAGGTACCCAGTTAGGTACCAGTTCAAATGCCGATGGTACCTTTAGTATTAAAGTACCTGAGTCTGCCAAAACACTTTCTTTTTCGGCTATTAATTTTGCCGCATTGCAATTACCCATTCGTGAAAATATGATGGTACAAATGCAGTCCGGCTCATCTGATTTGTCAGAAGTGGTAGTAGTAGCTTATGGTACTACTAAAAAAACAAATGTAACTGGTGCTGTAGCAACTTTAAAAGGAGATGTTGTTGCTGACAAACCGTTTACATCTGTTGATAAAGCATTACAAGGAAATGTTGCCGGTTTACAGTCTACCTCATCATCCGGTGCACCGGGTTCCGCCACTGATATCCGCATTCGTGGTATTGGTTCTATCAATGCCAGTGCATCACCGCTTTGGGTAATTGATGGCGTTATTGCATCAACAGGCGATTTTACTGTAAATACTACAACAGCTAATGTCTTGAGTTCTCTTAATCCGGATGATATTGAAAGTATTACGGTGTTAAAAGATGCTGCGGCTACTTCCATTTATGGTTCACGTGCTGCTAATGGTGTTATTTTAGTAACTACCAAAAAAGGTAAAGCCGGACAAACCAGATTGAATTTTAGTACTGAAATTGGAGATAATACCCGAGCATACAATCCAAGTGTAAAACCATTAACAACTTCACAAGAAGTGACTGTTTATCAACAAGCATTAATCAATGCCGGTTATGCAGCTAATAATACAGGTGCAAATGCCATCATTTATGATCCTGTAAATGGTTTTGGAGTTGATTCAACTGTAAATACCAACTGGTTTAATGTGGTTAATCAGCCCCATGCTACTCAGCAACAATACAATTTGAGTTTAAGTGGCGGGAACGATAAAACACAGTTTTATGCCAGTGGTGGTTATTTTAATCAGGATGGTACCACGTTGAATACTTATTTTAAAAGGTACAATGGTAGTATTTCTGTAACGCACCATGCAACAGATAAAATTACTTTTGCTACTGGTTTAAATGGAAGTACCAGCGAACAGTCAACTCCTAACAACGGAGGTGCTTTTGCAAATCCGGTTTTAGAATCTTTCTTTTTATTACCCTGGTATAGCCCTCGTAATGCTGATGGTTCATTAAAATACAATGATGCTGCCGGTGAATTTCCTCTTCATGGTGGCATCTATAATCCCCTCGTTCAGGGAACCTATAATAAGAACACAGCTAAACAAACCACCTTAAGAGGATATGTTTCAGGTGAATTTCAGATATTAAAAAACTTAAAATTTACCAGCCGTTACTCTGGTGAATACTTTACCATTCAGGAAGATCAATATAGAAACCCATTTTATGGTGATGGGTACTCACATGGTGGTGATGCATTTTCTGCCTATACTAGAGTATTTGACTGGACATGGAGTAATTTTGCTGACTTTAGGCAAAATTTGAACAAAGCAAATGATGTTTATTTTGATGCCAAATTAGGTTACGAGGCACAGCAATATAACTATTACACTTTACAGGCAAGGGCACAGGGCTTCCCTGGAACACTTGCTTTACAATATCTTGCATCTGCAGCTACTCCTACCAGAGCCTATGCTCTTCCAAGTGGGAATGCTACAAATTCAATTTTCTCAAATGCTGATTTTAACTACAAAAATCGTTATGTAATTAGTGGAAGTTTTCGTAGAGATGGGTCATCTGTATTTGGGGTAAATAATCGTTATGGTGATTTCTTCTCCATTGGTGCTACCTGGAATGTGAATGAAGAAAACTTCATGAAAAATATTGCATGGATAAATTTATTAAAATTGCGTACCTCTTATGGCTCTAATGGTAACTCATTAGGCTTCGGTAATTATCAGGCTTTAGCTACTTATGGTTATGGAAATAACTATACAGGTATACCTGGAAGCGCCCCTTCAAATATTGGCAATCCGAACCTGACCTGGGAAAAAAATAAGCCTTTCGACGTGGGTGTTGATTTTAGTATATTCAAAGACAGATTATTTGGAACTGTTGATTTTTATAGTAGAACTACATCTGATTTGTTGGCCAATACAACTTTATCTCCAACCTCCGGTTTCCCTGGTGGTCAGTTAAGTAATGTTGGTAGTGTAAAAAATCAGGGTATAGAAATAACTGTGGGTGGTAAACCGATTGTCACAAAGAATTTCTCCTGGACTGTAACATTTAATTTTGCCCACAATAAAAATACTGTTGAGTCATTATTCCAAAATAAATCAATCAGTTCCGGTGCATTTTACTATACTGTTGGCCATGATTTACAAGAGTTTTACTTGCGTCAATATGCCGGGGTAGATCCTACAAATGGCGATCCTAACTGGTATACAGATGCCTCACGTAAAACAAAAACCAATAATTATGCAGCTACACAATTGGCTTTAACCGGCATGTCGGCTGCTCCAAAATATTATGGTTCATTTACCAACAGTTTTACTTATAAAAACTTCTCATTAGATGCACAATTGTTTTATAATTACGGTAATTATTTATTTGATCAGTGGGGGTCTTATTTAAACAGTGATGGTGCATATTATGGTGCCTTCAATCAAATGAACAGCCAGTTAAATGCATGGAAAAAACCTGGTGACATAACCAGAGTTCCAAAAATAATTTATGGTGGAAATAAAAATGGATACAGAATATCTACCAGGTATTTATATAAGGGAGACTATGTGCGATTAAGAAATATACAATTGAATTATATGCTTCCATCATCATTAATCAAAAGGGCACATTTAACTAATGTAACGGTTTATATAAGTGGTACCAATTTGTTGACTTTTGGTGTTGATAAAAATGTTCCTTTTGATCCTGAAACTGGTATTAATGGAACCGGTAATTTGGATGTATTTATACCTAAAACAATATCGGGTGGTATAAAAATTGGTTTATAACAATTTTATATTAAATAATGCAATAGCATAATTATTTAATTAAATTAAAATATTATTATAATGAAAAACATAATTCAAAGATTTTCCATTACAGCCTGTACAGTTGCAATACTATTATCGGGCTGCAGTAAAAACTTTATTAATAAATCGCCCAATGATTCTGTTCCTGCCAGTCAAGCTTTAAATACTCAATCAGGGTTGGCTGATGCATTAAATGGTGCCTATTCTGGTTTGAGAGCTGTATCACTATATGGTAGAGATTTTCCAATTATAGGTGATTTACAAGCAGATAATACGTATGTTGAAACAAAAAATGCTGGTAGATATTTACCCCAGTATAATTACAGTGTGGTATCTAGTGATGTTGTGGAGGGTGAAATGTGGAATCAGGCATATATAGATATTTTACGCGTAAATAATATTATTGATGCCAATGTAACAGGACCAAATGTTGCAGCTATTAAAGCACAGGCTTATGCTATAAGAGGTTTATTATATTTTAAATTGGTAAATATTTATGGTAAACCTTATACAGTAGATTCAACCTCATTAGGAGTGCCAATTATTCTGCACTTTAATCCTAATTTATTTCCTGCAAGAAATAAAGTGAGTGAAGTGTACAGCCAAATAGTGAGTGATTTTAAAATGGCCATGGCTGCTGCTCCTGCTTATAGTTCCTCTGTTAGAATAAGCAAATATGCTGCAGAGGCATTATTGGCAAGAACCTATTTGTATATGGGTGATAATACCGATGCTAAAACTGCAGCCGTAGATGTAATTAATAATAGTCCCTTTACTTTGGTTACTGCTTCAAGCTATGGTGCATATTGGCAAAATCCTGCTGCAAGAACTGATGCTGTTGAAACCATGTTTGAAGTGGATTGTGATGCAATCAATAATAATGGTTTTGATGATTTAGGTGCGATGTATTATAATGGTTATAATGATATTTATTGCTCCAGTCAGTTATATAACCTATATTCAGCAACAGATGTTCGTAAGAGTTTATTAATGCCACACAATACAAAAAGTGGCTCTCCTGCTTATATGGTATTGAAATTTCCAAATGCACAAAACACTGATCGTGATAATTTAAAAGTAATTCGCTTAAGTGAAGTGTATTTGATTGCTGCAGAAGCTTCATTGCCCAATAACGAACCGGATGCATTAAAATACTTAAATGCATTACTGGCGCAGCGTGATCCTTTAGCAGCGCCCTATGTTCTCACAGGTCCATTATTGTTACAGGCAATTGTTACAGAACGCAGAAAAGAGTTGGCATTTGAAGGCGACAGATTATACGATATGAATCGTTTGCAATTACCCATTGCCAGAGCCAGTAACCCGGGTGCAATACCGGCAGGACCTTCTAATATCAATTTAAATATTCCTTATCCTGATAACAGAAGAGTTGCACCAATTCCACAACAGGAAATGACTGCAAATCCCAATATTGTACAAAACCCTGGTTATTAATTGCAGTGGCATTTATGCAATAGGTATAATTTATACTTTTAACAAGGAAGAGGCTGTATCAAAAGCGCTTTTGATACAGCCTCTTTGGTTATTTATAATAAATATCTTTCGATGGAAACTAACAAAAGGAATAGCTCAATTTTATTATCATTTATTTTCATCGCATTACCCTACATTATATTTGGATTTTACGGGTTGATGTTATGGTTAAGATAGTCATTGCGCCAGTGTTGCCTGTGTATCTTTTTGAAAGATAATTGACCCTCTCGAAAATAAATCATGGAGTATATGTATTTATAGCAATGTAAATAACGGCTGGTGTTAATTAGTATAAATTTATTAATTATTTAATGTTACAAAGAACAAAAAATGATACAACCCTTCCTATTTAGTCAACCCTCAAAAAGTAATTTTC
>JABAOF010018967.1_pt1 | contig 14949 bp, 10 predicted proteins | sample 7062171 | NCBI WGS metagenome assembly JABAOF01 (sample SAMN14538628, study PRJNA623070) | marine sediment metagenome | biome: marine biome [ENVO:00000428]; feature: marine pelagic biome [ENVO:01000023]; material: deep marine sediment [ENVO:00002113] | place: India: Gulf of Khambhat ...
GCGTGTGTCGGCCTCCGCGGCTCGGGTCTCGAGCAGGGCGAGTGAGCCGCAGCCGAAGATGATTAGCAGGATTAAAGGCACAATCAGCAGCCAGCGCGTTAGTTCTCGCAGCTGCTTCTGTGTCTCTTCGTCCTCAAGCAGTTCCTTATTCAACCACACGCCCTACTACCTCATCGTTCTCTTCAAATGCGTATTAGCCTCAAGCACCTCTTGCACTTCGAGGCTACCGCGGTACCTATTCTCCTCATAAGGCTGTCGCTTGAAGGTATCCCCCTCAAGCGACAACATACCTCAACACTCTCAATAACCAACTCACTTGATAAACCTAACCATAGACACCTTTACACGCTGTGAGATCCTGGGTCTTCCGGCAGGAACACCGTGAAAGTCGTTCCCCAACCAAGCTCGCTCTCAACCTCAATCGTCCCACCATGCCTGGACACAATGCCATAACTTACCGAGAGCCCTAAACCTGTACCCTCGCCTTCAGGTTTGGTGGTAAAGAAGGGATCAAATATTCGGGTGAGGTTTTGTTTCGGAATCCCCGTCCCAGTGTCCTGGATACCAATGGCAACCTTACCGCCCGACTGGTTCAAGCTAATGCGGAGGGATCCACCATGTTGCATCGCTTGAACAGCATTGGTGATCAGGTTGATCAACACTTGCTCTATCTGCTGTGCGTCGTAGGCCATCATGACCGGCTGATCTGGTAATTCAACGGAGACCTCGATTTTTCCCTTACGCGTTAGATACTCAGTCAAACGCAGAGAGGATTGGATGGTCTCTCTCATATCACGACGCTGCATCTCGGGAGTGGATTGACGGGCAAACTTTAATAAATCGGTGACTATGGTACTTGCCCTGCTGGCGCTATCGCGAATGGTTGTTAGTTGAGCTCTCGTGCTGGGATCAAGACCGACTTCCTCGTGTAATTCTTCTGCCAAGCCTTTAATTACTGCCAATGGATTCTTCACATCGTGAACAATCCCTGCTGTCAATTGACCTACAGAGGCCAGTTTTTCCGATTGGACCAGTTGCGCTTGTGCGCTTTGTAATCGAGCGTTAATCTCGGCTAATTCCTCGTTTCGCTCCATAGTTTCTGCATATAAGCGTGCTGCCTCAGCCGTACGCTCCCGCAATCTGAAGGTCATCGTATCAAACGCATTCGCCAACTCCCCGATCTCATCCGCTCGTTGGAAACCGGAGCTTTGTTCCAGATCTCCTGCCGCCACTGACTGGGAGATAGATCTCAGACGGAGGATCGGTTTGGCGATGCTTTGAGCCAATATATAGCCAATGATGATCGTTGCCACAGTACCCAAGGAAAAGAGAAAACTGAAGGTGTTACGGCTGGTGGCCATAGTTGTCACGATGTAATTGCTAGGAAGTATTACACTAAGTATGCCCATATCCTGTTGTCGAACGATCAAGGAAGCGTCGACGGCTTGGTAGTCGCGGCCATATAACTCAAGCTCACGTGTTGTTGAGGTTGCCGATGTCAAATCCGTGGGATCAAGCTCTAGAAGTTGAAAACCCTTATCAGGTTCGACGAGTGTCGTAGCTATGAATTTTCCACTCCTGTCCAGTATCGTGACATCAGCCAAGGATTGGGATTTCAGATCAGCGAGCAACGATTCAAGACGCGTACCAACCAACAACAACCCAACCATGTGCCCAGAATCATCTCGTACTGGAGCATTGGTAAAGAGGTACGGTCCAAAGGAAGTTACCATCAGATCAGCGTACTTGTCCCCAACTTCATCGACCATCCCAGCGAGACCTTTCACCACCATCTCGAATCCTGAAAAGTCCTGACCTGAGGAAACGAGGTATTGGCTCGTGTCGGGCTCCAATGCCAAAGTCATAATCTCTTCACCGAGGGGATCGATAACCGAGATCGCTTCAATACGGTTATTCAACGCGATCGGCCAAAGCATGTCCTGTAATCGATCCACATCACGAGCCGTGATCGCTTCCGGAACGCCCTCCATGAAGGCCATCAGACGTAGATCTTCAAGGTGATTCCTCTCCCGGCGGACGATTCCGTCCGCGACCACACGGCTGGCCTCGAAAAGTTGGTTGACGAAACGCTCACGGATGGAGGAAGTCACCAAGCTGGTCACGATGAATACCCCTACCATGGCAACCACTATCGTCAGCAGGACATAAGGGACGATCAACTTGGCACGTAAGCTCGAAAGGGCATCCAGCAGGGAATCGAGGAAAGTTTTTCGCTCGTCTTCGTCTTCCTTATGCCTAGGTGGTTGATCTAAAAGACCTTCTCTTATTTCCATTTTCCCCTCACGCTAACTGAGGAGCGAGGACAAAAATCCTTCGCCCACCAGCATGCTTAGCTTGGTACATGGCTTGGTCGACCGCAGCGATAAACTCCTCCACAGATCCGAAAGAGGTCGACCACTGCGCCACACCAGCGCTAACCGACAATATCCGCCCCCGAAAAGTTGTGCTGGTGATACGACCGCAAACACGTTGTGCAACGAGTGTGGCTGCGTCGAGATCAGCCTCGGGGAGCAGGATTACGAATTCATCACCTCCGAAACGAACCGGAAGATCAACAGAACGGATCTGACTCCGGATCGCATCAGCGACTAATTTGAGCACTTTATCACCGGCAGCGTGTCCGAATGTGTCATTGGTGACTTTGAGCCCGTCAAGATCGATCATGATTAATGAAAGGGGACGGGCGTACCGACGCGCACGTTCCATCTCAACAACCAGTGATTCATCCAATTTATGACGGTTATAAAGACCGGTCAGCGGATCTGTCATGGCTAATCGTTGCACTTCCGCAAACAGGCGCTTATTTTCTTTGACCAAACGGCGGTGCTCCAGCGCTCGTTTCAAAGAGAGTTCAAGATCGGCTAACGACTCAAGAGGTTTTGTCAAATAGTCGTACACGCCTGCCCGAAGGGCTTCTACAGCCGTTTCGATCGTGGCGCCTCCGGTTAGAATGACAGCCTGCAAATCAGGGTCGATGTCTTGTGCCACTTGAACAACATCCAAGCCAGTATGTTTAGGCATGTAGAGATCAAGAAGGAGGACATCGAAGGGTCCCATTTTCAAGGCTTCGATCGCTTCTTGACCATCCTCTGCTTCAACTACCGAAAGATCCATCTTCTCTGCACGCCGAACCAATATACGGCGGAAATCCGGATCATCATCAGCGATCAGAATACGTTCCTTGGAGTTGTTGCTGTGATTAATTTCCTGCAACCAGTCACCTCCGTGCGTTAATTCTGGCCCATGAAATACCGCGTTCGACCAGCCAGGCTTCCTTTTAATGCCTGGGAATCCACTCCCATCATACATAAGAAGCCTTTCCGCAGACCTTTCAATCTCCCTACATCCATAGCTGTCCAGTGGGGTGAATTCATAACTTCTCTCAAGCGCTATCAAAATCCAAACACACCTCCTCATAGGAACGAACTAGAGAAACCAGATGTTATGAGTTGAAAACGAGCAATTGCAACACCCAAGGAGACGGTTGCAAGGCGTGGACCAGACAAGTACAAACTATCTCCCTGCTGGGGAGGGCTCGGGCGTTATGAATTAGTAGAAATGTAGTTGCACCAGTTAGGGTACGATTACAGGGCAGGATAAAGCCTGAGGCGAAACATACAGCTCATGATAGAAATGTAGCCGCACTTATTTAGGTTCGATTAATAGCCCCGATTCACGCCCATGGGTACACAACACATTGAAACGTTTGGGCATAAAAACAACATCCACTGAAGTGCCATGGTGCCAAAGCCTCCTAGTACCCACCAACTGGATACCACCCCGCGAGCTTAAAGCTCAGTTGAAAGGATTTTTTTTAATGTATACACCGATAAATCGGTGAATTGAGATTATTAATAGCAAAGGGGCTGCCATGATAGGGCAGCCCCAAAAACTCGCACATCCAGCGGTTTCTAACAGTCCATCCCACAGCCAGCGGATGTGTTGGTCTTCGTTGGTGTCGGTGTCTTCGTCCTCGTAGGTCCAGGTGTCATGGTGATCGTGGGTGTCGGTCCTATTGGCGTGATCGTTCTTGTACGAGTCGGAGTAATTGTCGGTGGTGCCACAAGGGTATTGTCCCCCGAGATCGTACATGAACCCCAACCTGGGTAGTTGAAGGTCAATTCTGCTTTGAAGTATCCGGCAAAGGGTTGACCGTTCAAGTTGAAGTCAGCTTCCCACCACTCATAGTCACCACCTACAAGCGGGATCGATGGTGCCGAGGCTGAGACGGGTGAATTGTACGAGTTGGTGCCGTAATAACGGTTGCCCTGGAACCGGAAGTAATCGAAGTACATCGGCGGAGCGTAAGCTGTGTTCCACCACAGTGTCGAGTAAGTCAGATACGCCGTTGCGACGTTGTTGTTAACCACCCTCACCTCAAAGTCATCACCATTACCACGCGTGCTACTAATAAAGATGTTATCGCAATCCGGTGTGGGCGTTATGGTCGGTGTTCGTGTAATCGTTGGCGTAAGTGTGATGGTCGGCGTACGGGTGATGGTCGGGGTCTGTGTGATGGTCGGTGTGTTAGTGGGGGTTGGCTGAGGCACATTTAACGACGCCGAAACATCACATCGATAATCAAAGGTCAGATTCACCGTGAAATTACCCCACAAAACTCCACCAGGAACGTTATTAAAATCTGCTCGCCAGACGCGATTTGTCCCGGGAGGGTGAGTCCAATCCGTCGGAACGGCAGGACTTGCACCGGTCGGCGAGTCATAATCATTACCATCGTAATAGGTAGTCCAGTCGTATTGGAAATAGTTCACATATTGGTTGCCGGAGAGTTCCGTCCAGGTCATTGAAGAACCGGAGAGGAAGATCGAAGATGGATTGTCGTTCCTGACCCTCACGCGCAAATCGTCACCCTGAACCCAGATGGAGCTGATGTAGATGTCATTGCAGTCCGGTGTCGGTGTGATGGTCGGTGTGGGTGAATTCGTCGCCGTTGGTGGAGCGCCGATGTTGAGGTCGGCAAAAAGATCACAAAAATAATTTTCGGTAATTCGGAAAGTCAGGATCACGGCGAAGTATCCATAATAGTCAACGGGAAAGTTGTTGAAATCCCCCTCCCACCAATCCGTATTGCCACCGCCCACGAAAGGTATGGATGGAGCTGAGGCATAGGTTGGAGAACTAAAGGAATCCCCGTTGTAGTATTGAATGTCGTTCCACTCGGCTTTGTTATAGTACATCGAAGGTGATAAATCTGTAGGCCAATAAAAAGTTGAGTTAACCAGGTTGGCATCAAAGATGAAATCGTTCCGCAATTGAACCTCAAAGTCATCACCATTGATGCGAGTTTGAATGACGGATAGGTTGCCGCAGTCTGGGGTTTCGGTGGGTGTATTGGTTATTGTCGGCGTCAAGGTCTCGGTTGGGGTGTCGGTGATGGTTGGGGTTAATGTCTCCGTCGGTGTGAAAGAAGGCAGTGCGATTGTCGCCGGGAGGCCTACCACCCTGGCTACACGGAACTGCTCAACGATCCCTTCACGCCGAGCTGTGAGGTGCATCTGCGGCCACCAAGTGCTGAGGAAAGGGGTGATCAGAGGATGATCAAAATCGACCGTCACCGATACGCGATCGCCAGGTCCACCAGCATCCTCTGTGGGTTGACAATCAGCAGGTATTGCCGTATCCGGATCGGACGGGAAATACACCACACCACCCTTATTTGAACATACCGTTACTTTGAAAAACCCAGGTTGTCCTTGAGTAGCCGCCCCATTTCGCCAGATCGACGCCGAACCGGCATGGGCAGCATCTTTGATCGATGGGATGCGGGCGCCGTCCTCCTCACCCTGTTCGTCACAGATTCCACCTGGGTAACCTGAGCAATAGAGGTCATTAAATTCACCCGTAACCGCATAACGTACGCCGAAGCGCGCACCATTCTCCACCGCGATCCATGCGTGTAACAACCTCGCCAATTCAATGATCGTAAATATGACCAGAAGCATCAATGGCAAGATGAGGGCGAACTCAACTAAACCCTGTCCCCTCCTACGCAGACGTGTTTTATTTAATTTGGGCATTATGCCTGCTCCATTTAAATATCTATATGATCAGTCCGCTCCCCTGAGTAGGTCTTAGCGCTCCTCGACACACATAGTCTATCGCCCTATTCCGTTAATTGATCCTTACAGACTCCTTACAGAGACGCCCAAGAAATCAGTACCGGAGTCATCCAATGTTTACTGTTTGATTTCTGAAAACCCGCGTCCCGGAGGAATATAGGTGAGAGGGTAGATAGAGGTAATTTTTGATGCACGTCTTTATTGACAAAACACTTTAGAACCCTATTCTTTAGATATCAGTTAGATACACGTATCCTTGGTGTAGAGTCAAAAATCGTGAATTGCCCCTACGATGGCTCGAAAACCTCACATATCTCATTTCAGAAACTTGTAAGCATTCTTTGGGAAGACAGGATTGATACAAAGAGAGGTGTCATCCTGAGGAGCGTTTCGATGTATCTTATGTTAAATTCCGCGACGAAGAGTCTCCTAATTAGGGCAGGAAGCTGGTGTATTTAGAAACGAGATACTTCGCGGAGTTTATTCCTTCGACAGTTATATGTCGCCAGCTGGGTAAAGCCGAGGGGCTCAGAAGAACATTTCTATGGAGGCAGAGGCGTACGGCTGTGGGCTTCTTCAAATCCAGCTACATAATCATCTTTGTAGACCCTAACTCCCTCAACAAGACTAATTCACAGGTTGCTTCCAATCAAAACTCACCGAAAGCACCATGACGACGGGGAATTATCTAAGTATTTGGAAACGAAGTGCATCGGCACCATTGCACCCCGGTGTAAGGTACTTGAATGCATAAGATGTATGTACCCAAGCGTCCAAGTACCTTATGAAGTCATTTAGTTCTATGGCTGTAAGCAATCGCCTGGGAAAGATAGATTTTAGAGTTCCAATCTATATCCAAATCCTCGAACCGTGACCAACCNNCTTAATAACCAAATATACCTTCTTAATGCACTTCCCCCACCTTGACGGTATTCTCCCCATACCTCGGTGGCTAATTCATTCTGCCCCACTGCTTCCCCAGCTCGCTTGGTTAGGTATGCCAGCAGTCGAAACTCGGTCGGAGTTAATTTCAATGTTTCCGCATCCAACTGAACCTCACGTTTACGCATATCGACCATTAGCTTGCCTACATGATAAACCGCTACCTCCCCTTCCCGCTGTTCTGAAGTTCTCATTAAGATCGCCCGCATCCTGGCCGATAGCTCTTCCAGACTGAATGGCTTGGTAACATAGTCATCAACGCCTAACTTAAACCCTCGCAACTTATCTGATTCTGCAGCTTTAGCGGTCAACATGATGATAGGTATCCTAGAAAGCTCGCGGATGCGAGCACATGCCTCCCAACCGTCCATTCCAGGCATCATAATGTCTAGCACGACAAGATCTGGACGCTCATCGTAAAAGATACGCAGACCCTTCAAACCCCGATCTGCGGTAAATACTTCGTATCCTTCACGCTCAAGATACTCTTTTAGGAAACGCAACAAAGTCTTGTCATCATCGACAACCAAGACACGAATTGGCACGGTTTCCCTCCACGAATTGTTGAAAGAAATGGTTATTCTAAAACGATCCAACCTTGAGCCCTCAGTGATAATATTTATCACTGAGAGGCGCTATCAATCAGCTTGAGCTAACCAGAATACGATCCGCGCACCACCCATTGGGCTTTCTTCTATACGAATCCCTCCGTTCATGATCTCAATCAGACGTTGAACCATTGGCAAACCTAATCCATACCCGTACACTTCTCTTGAATCACTAGTATCGCCTCGATGGAACATCTCAAAAATACGTTCCCGTTCATCAGGGTGTATTCCAGGTCCAGAGTCAGATACTGCCACATAAACCTTATTTTCTTCTGCCCATCCTTCAACAACAATCTCCCCCTCCGGGGCATATTTTAGTGCGTTGTCAATCAAGTGAAAAAAAACGCTCTCCATAGCGTGATCATCGGCGATCACTGCAGGTAAATCCTGTGGAAATTGGAGGTTCAACCGTTCAATGTAACCAGTCTCCGTAAACCAATTGTTGACCTTCGATGCGATAGCCTCAACCGCCAATTCGGTAAGCTGGAGTGGAAATCGTCCAGCTTCAAGAGAAGACAAATCAAGAATCGTCTCGACAAATCGTGATAATCGTTGTGTCTCTGCTTGTACTAAATGCAAGGCTTCACGTACTGAGGCTGTCACACCTTTATCCTTATGAAGAATCAACTCGATACCACTTCGAATGTTGGTTAAAGGTGCGCGCAGCTCATGAGAAACAAGAGCGACAAATTCAGTTTTCATACGATCGAGCACCTTTAGCTCTTCAAGTAAATCCTCAAGCTCCGCAACAGTGCTTTCCAGTTCGCTGGTGCGAGNNCTCTTCAAGTAAATCCTCAAGCTCCGCAACAGTGCTCTCCAGTTCGCTGGTACGAGCTTGAACCTTTTCCTCAAGCTCCACATTAAGTGCTTCCAGATCGGCTCTTGCGGTAGCGATTTCCTCCAGTGCGTTTCGTAACTCGTTCTCACGCTCACGGATGGAGGTTAAATCGTGTGCTGTTCCGGCCAACAACTTTCGTGAGCTCCGTACGTCTTCGACTGGTACCAGGGACAGCAATACCGGAAAATGGGTTCCATTCAGACGCCGAAATGAGATCTCTCCACTCCAGCCACCATCCAAAGCTTGACTAACAACATCTACACCACCCTCGTCAATGATGGCAAAGCGGTCAAAACGAACGTGTTCACCTGGATCATCTTCCCGTCCAAGGATGTGATTGAAAGCCGGGTTCGAGAACAGGATCCTTCCATCCTCTTGGCAGATAAACGCGTAATCAGCAGAGGAATTGACCATCGTCGCATATTGACGCATTTCGAAATGCCCTGCAATGATACCTTGACGACCTACGAGCAGTAAGCTCAATATGACCGAAGCGCCAATTGCAATCCAATCAACCTCACCCGTTAACCACCAGTTAAATGCAGTAAGACCGACAACCGCGTAGGTGAAAGCGATCGGAAGGAGCGGTTCAAGTCTGGCAGAAAATCCTTGGCTTCCTCTCCTCTGTTCTTGATGTTGGTCGCCGATTGTAACTTTGATAACGAGATGTGATGCCAGAGCGAGAAAAGCGTTGCTCGCTAACCACCCCCCCTCAATCAAACCCACCCCAACTACCCCTCCCAGAAGAAAACGGTAACCATCCGCAAGGTCACTGACAGCGATTAAAAAGAAGGCTAAGCCTAGTGATAAAAAGGATCCTCTCTCATGGGGGTGATTTGCGAGAAGGATAAGTCTCAACAACAAAACAAGCAACAATGAATCAAAAACAGGGAAAATGGTCGACCAAAAAATATGAACCGAATTTCCTATACCGATGTTGAGAATCGGACCAATGAAAATCAACCAGGAAAGAGCGAGCACTGCTAGACTGAGGATGATTTGATCAAGCAGATCACGAAAACGGCCAAAACGTTCGGGAGGTGAGACAGGATATACTGTAAGGGATGTCAACGCTGCGAGATAGCCAGCAAATCGAAGCAGATCACCCACAGATGGTGTGAGTAGTGGAGTGCCCCTCGCAACCCAGGCTACGCTCTCGATCGCATCGGCGGAAACCCACAATGTCAATGAAATGTACAGATAGCGCCAAGATTTTCGCTCATCGAATAATTGTAGATTTTGAACAGCTGAACCGGAACTGAGTGCTGCTACAGCTCGCGCAGCCAAGATTAATAGAGCAGTAATTGGACCTAGAATTGGTGCGGAACGGGCGATCAATATCAGAAGCAGATAGAAAAGTACTGCCGCTGCTATATAAATCGGACCACCCTTAACCAGGCGAACCCTTAGATGTTCTATCGTTTCCATCATTTCGATTGTATGTTACACGCGAGGAAGGGGCAAGATAACCGAAGACACATTGCGGCCCCACGAAAGCGGGGCCGCAACAATTGATTTTGTGTAAGAACTCAACAATCCATTCCACATCCTGGAGTCGTTGGTGTCGCCTCATCTGTAGGGGTTCGCGTCCTTGTCGGTCCGGTGGTGCGGGTCGGGGTACGTGTGGGTGATGGACCCCAGGTCGCGGTACGAGTTGGGGTCCTGCTTGGTCGCGGCGTCATAGTTCTTGTACGTGTTGGAGAAGGTCCCCATGTAGCAGTGCGTGTTGGCGTCGGTGTTGGTGGTCGTGCCTCCCATATGCTACGAGAAATCTGACAGATGCCCCAATCTGGATACTCAAACCTTAGGGTCAGTGTGAAAGAACCGTAGATCCCTTCGGGTGGCTCACCGTCAAAATCAGCCCTCCAGGTCTCATCGCTGTTTCCACCGAGCCACACCCATGTTCCACCTACTGTTGTAGGTGAAGTAAAATCATTACCATCATAATATTGATCTGGGAACCTGAACCAGTCGACATAGCCATAGGGAAGGTCATCCCAACGGAGGCGGGTCCAATACAAGTAGGCATCCGCAGCGTTGTCGTTGACTACTCTAGCCCTCACCTCATCGTCCCCACTGACCCACATACTTGAGATGTAGATATTGGAACAATCCGGCGTTGGCGTAAGCGTTGGTGTGAGAGTGATGGTCGCAGTACCTGTCTCAGTGCTTGTCGGTGTTAGAGTCAAGGTGCTAGTGGAGGTGGAAGTTTTCGTCGGAGTCAGAGTGTCGGTAGGTGTAAATGAGGGCAAGGCAATCGTCGCCGGAAGACCGACAACTCTAGCGACACGGAATTGCTCGACGATACCCTCTCTTTTCGCGGTTAAATGTAATTTCGGCCATAACGAACTGATGATCGGTACGATCAGTGGATGATCGAAGTCAACGGTCACAGAAACCCGGTCACCAGGTCCTCCGGGATCTTCTGTAGGTTGGCAAGCAGCAGGTGTACTCGTGTCTGGATCGGACGGGAAGTACACCACACCACCTTTATTGGAGCAGATCGTAACTTTGTAGTAACGTGGCTGTCCTGGGAGAAGCGACTCATCACGCAAAATGGCAACCGAACCTGCACGGGAAGCATCTTTTATTGAAGGAATACGTGCGCCATCTTCCTCAGCTATAGTCAAGCACTTTCCATCTGGATTGCCAAACACGATGCAATAAGATTCGTTATATTCGCCCGTTACGGCGTAGCGAACACCGAAACGGGCGCCGTTCTCTACCGCGAGCCAGGCATGCAGCACCCGTGCCAACTCGATGATCANNATCACTGGCAAAATGAGGGCAAATTCGACTAGACCCTGACCACGGAATCGTGTACGACGGCCGAGGAAGGAACGGCTGGCTGGCAAGGTTGTCATGGGAAACAATCCTTTTCTAATGTGTAATACGTGTAAAGATGCGGGCCGCGATCGCCTCAAAGACCTCCAATAGACCTGCGCCGGTGGGCGAGAAATAATAATTGCCGCAGTCGTCCCCAATTGCCGCTCCGTTACAAGGATCAATGGCTGCGGGAGTGCCGGGATTACCATCGTCTCCAATACCAGCTATGTATCGCAAGAGCTCCTCCCCTTGGTTTGGCTCACAGCCACCAACGTAGGGTGGATTGTCACAGCCTGAAGCGGGCATGTTTGTCACAAGATTACCTAAGCCAATGGTGAAGATCACCGCACCCTGGCCAGCCTCTGCGCAGGTCGTGACTGAGGGATCAGGCGGATCTGGCATAGAATTCGCGTCCGGACAGCCAAGAACAAGCCCCCACGTCACAGCGGCATCCTCCGCATCAATGCCAAACTGCCCATCTTCCTCTTCGAACTCAGCGTCGCGACAGTATGGTCTTTTCCAGGTTGGCGCTCCAGGTCCTCCCGGACAAATCCATTGGTTAAATTCGTCTAACGCAGCATTAGCGCTGCCATCCGAGAGGAGTATGACAATCCATACCGCCTCCTGACGGGGATCGTATCCGAACTGAGCAGCTGCATATTTTAGGCCCTCAGCCGTATTTGTTGAAGTACAGCCCCTTGGATCTCTTGTTGCCTCGGGGTTCCAACCCGTACATTCTGGATCAGTGGCTGGATTAGGGTCGCTCGAGACTATGAGGCTGCTAATCGCATTTTGTATTTGTGTCTTATCCGAAACGAAAGCGGCCGATGGGGGTTGAGGTAAGACTGCAGGGATGTTTGCGAATCGATCAAAAGTCACGACCGCCATCCGGTCATAGGGGAAATACATCCGGTCCACCAATGCCAATGACGCAGCCCGAACTTCTTCAAATGGGTGACAATTGGATTGAATACCCGGGGTTCCAGGATCCGTATCCCGATTACAGAAGTACGGATTTCGATAGAAGTTGTCCGGGGTATCAAAGGGTGGGGGGGGCGGTTCTGTCGGGGGGTCCGAATCCCACCCGGGCCAGTATTGGCTTGGATCGCAATCATCATCAATACCATCTCCGTCGTCGTCATCGCCGTCATCACAGGCGGCATCATATGCCATGGAGGGAGAAGTGTCGATCACCAACACCACATCAACCGAAGCAGTCTCGGAGACTGCCTCTGCACCAATATCGATCTTACCCCAACCAACGATCGGTAGGAATGAGAATTCGACAGGCATCGTCGCCTCGACTTTGACATATTTACGTGGTGCAATACCTGAGTCCTGGCAAAGCGAGGGGGGATCGAGAGTGCATGGGCAGTGATAGATGGGATTGGGATTGGTGTTATCACACGGGCAGAGGCTCGCATCATGATAGCTGGAGGATGCGCTTGTAGTATCGCAGATAAACACATCAGCAGAGGCCGGATTGAGGCTATTAAGATTGATAAATTCATCCGACGAAGCATCGATTTGAGCGATCGTACGCCCTTCGCGGAATTGGTTGGCCGCTGCCAAAGAGGCAGCGTCAACCGCCCGTCGCAGGTGACCGATCTGGATAAAAAGTATCCCTGTGTCAACTGCTAAACCGATAAAGGCAGCCAGACCAATGAAGGCCAAGGCCATGAGCACCATCGCTTGTCCACGTTGAAATCGTTTTTCTTTCATACGAACCCTCATGGTGGTGTAGGTGTTGGCTCGGAAGCTGAATTTGGCATCATGCTGTAGGCATGGAGCATGATCGGATCAGGAACGAACATCTTGATCCATGGGAGTCCGAGAACCATATGGTATTCATAGTAGATCTCGATTAACACAATACCGGCATTCGGAGCTGTAGGATGGAGCATACTGTTGATCATGACATCGGTGAATTTGGAGGTTTGATTGCCCGCATAGGATGAGCCCATAGGTGAGCCCTCGGGAAACCGACGGTCCACAAATCCGTTTAAGACCGAGAAAGTGGATATCACGATGTCGTCGTTGTTGGCGGTATCGAGCGTGATCTGTCCACCCGAACCGATGTTGATTGAATCGAGGGTCATTTTCTGGGCAAGTTGGTAGAAAGTTGGATCGGTGTCACCATCGGAAGCGCCACCTCGAATGAGTGGGTCGTCGTCTGCCGCGAAGCGAGCCGCTTCCCTCGCTGCATCCACCAGATCAAGATACTGGTTGAGCAAGAAACCAAACTCTATCAACCCGGAAAGCATCATGATTAAGATGGGCAGCAAAACGGTGAATTCAACCAGACTTTGACCGAACGATTTTTGTCGTCTCCCCTTCTTATTCTGCACGCCTTCGCTCATAGAATCCTCTATCTCTTCGACCCCATGTTTGGGACGAGATCGGTTGTTCACTCAAACTCCCCTACATTATATCGACAGTGATGAGATGAAGATGGTAGTACCGATGGGCCAAGAGCCCAATTTGTCGCGCTAAAGAAACGTTTCTGTAACAAAAATAGAACATATTCAACAAAGATCCTGCTCATTCGACCTCTCGATACCGTTCTCGAACATAGATCGCTCCGAATATAGCGATCAACAAAACCAAAAACCAAAGGGGGCCAAAGGGAAAAATCATCTCGACCAATGATCGCCCGCCGAAGTATACGATTGAAGCACCCAGTATTAAGAAGGGTCCGTATGGGATTGGAACAAAAGCCTTATACTTGCGCCGATATAACATGAAGAAGATGTGCACTAAACTGTATTCACCTGCTGCTAAGATCCCCAGAAAGAGTGCCATAAATATTCCAGGATAGCCCACGCTCAACCCCAGCACACCAGCCAAGGTAACATCGCCAAATCCAAAAGCCACCTCATCTAAATCCTGTCCACGAAACCTAGTAATAAGGCGAGCGAACACCCCACCCAGGAGGTATAAACCAAGAATCACGCTAAATCCTACTAAACCACCCTCGAGAGTGTTTTGAATCCCGCGTTCAGGATCTAAAGCACCTAGTATTCCAATGAGAATGGCAGATGGTCCTGTAACCACATGTAAAATTAGACGATGTTCTATATCGATGATCGATATCAAGACGAATATTGAGAGTACAAGTAATCCCTGCCAAAAGGNNAAAAGACGATTGACTTCGGATTTCTGTAATAAAGCCAAAGTGCACCGCCCGTCATCGCGATTTCAATCAATGGAGCGCGCCACATCCGTGAGGTATCGCAATAGGGGCAGCGCCAATTTCTTGAAAAGAACGCGATAACCCCTATCCAGGCAGAAAGAGGTCGAGGGGCATTACATGAGGGACAGCGGGGTATTTCGATTTTTCGGGATGTCGGCAAGCTGTCTGCCAACGTATTGAGCAAACTACCAACACCCAATCCTATTAGAGATACGAGTATTTCCACAGCAATCCATTATACAGTCCCTGATCAGAAATGGAGCACACAATACCTTTACAAATACGTGGGTCATGTGCGATCTAAGGGTGAAATAAGCAAAAGAGATTTTCTTACGATTGGTGCACACATTATTTTGAAGAACCATTCTCGCCCTCCTCACCCTAGAACGATGGTCCTGCACATTTACCTCACCCGGATGAATAAGCTGGTTAGGTTCCGGC
>JABAOF010008551.1_pt2 | contig 14928 bp, 15 predicted proteins | sample 7062171 | NCBI WGS metagenome assembly JABAOF01 (sample SAMN14538628, study PRJNA623070) | marine sediment metagenome | biome: marine biome [ENVO:00000428]; feature: marine pelagic biome [ENVO:01000023]; material: deep marine sediment [ENVO:00002113] | place: India: Gulf of Khambhat ...
CACCACACAGCCCCTATTTCCATGATCTACGCCCTGAGAGAAGCCCTAAGAATCATCTATGAGGAGGGACTGGAGCAGAGGTGGATGAGACATAGAAGGAACAGCTCGGCTCTCATCAAAGGAATAGAGGCACTAGGGTTAGAGATGCATGTTAAGAGAGAGTATCGTCTCCCAAGTCTAAACTCGGTCCGGATTCCAGAGAAGGTCTCGGATGGCAATGTCAGAAAGACTCTATTGGATCAGTTTAATGTCGAGATAGGAGGGGGTCTAGGGGCATTAGCAGGTAAGATATGGAGGATTGGATTGATGGGCATAAATTCTGATGAGAAGTGTGTTATCCTTCTCCTAGAAGCTCTTGAGAGAGCGTTGTTGAAAGAAGGATGGTTGGGAAGACTTGGCGAGGGAGTAAGCGCCGCTATCAATTACTATGGTTCCCTCTAATGAACAATAACCTGTTACCTATGAAACACCTAACGAAAAAGAAGCAATGAAAATGGCCCTACTATAGGTTGAATTTTGCGAAACCCAAACTATGACCGCGATGCCAAATGAAGAAGCCCAGAAATTATTAGAATAAATCCTCTCCCTTCTCTTTTTTCTTCTTCTGCAATTTAGGCGTCCCAGCAAAACATCCATCTTTTTCTAGGTCTTTTTTCCACTACTTTTAGAGATAGGAATTTCGTTGTCAATTCTAAAGGCCAAAGCGCTAACTGAAGACGAACTGTATATCTTTTCATATATCATTGGTCAAATCTATTCTGGGGATTTTAGATGAACCTTCTCATCAAGAACGGGCTTATCGTTACCATGGACGGTGAAAGAAGGGTGATCAAGGATGGAGCTATCCTCGTCCGAGATGGTCGCATAGAAGAGGTGGGAAAAACACATAAGGTCTCCAAGTTTAGCGCTGAAGAAGTCATAGACGCCAGGGGCAAAGCAGTATTACCTGGCCTCATCAACTCCCACACTCACACTCATGAAACCCTCTTATCGGGCGTTTCCGACTGCCTCGAGCTCTATAGCTGGAGCGATACAGTGTTGCAGCCCTACCTAAAATCACTGCGACGTGAGGACTGTTACTGGGTGGCTCTCCAAGCATGTGCACAGATGATAGGATCTGGTATAACCTGCTACAATGACATGTTCGGTTATAACAGTCCCATTCTAGATGTGATAATTAAAGTCATTGAGAGATGTGGCATTCGAGGTGTCATAGGTCGATACATTAGGGATGCCGAGGACCCTAAGTATGCCTCGATGGCCATAAGCGATACGTTGGCAGCCATAGAACAGTGTCGAGATAAGCCGCGCATCGAGGTTCGATTCTGTCCTTTTACTGTCTTGAAGTGTTCAGGAGAAACCTATGGTAAGACGAGAGAGTTGGCATCAAAGTATGACGTGGGTTTGCACACCCACATGGCCGAGACGCGTAAAGAGATCCAGATCATGGAGAAGGAAAAGGGAAAGGGGACAGTGGAGTACCTTGATAGTCTGGATTTCTTTGGGCCTGACGTTGTTGCTGCACATGCGATTTGGCTCAAGGACGAAGAGATTAAGATCTTGAGTGATAAAGGGGTGAAGATCGTTCACAATCCTTCCAGCAACATGAAGTTGGCCAGTGGTGTCATCCCCCTTCGTAAGCTTATAGACCGGGGAGTAACTGTAGCTCTGGGAACGGACGCCGCTCCGTTCAGTGATGACTGGGACATGTTCATAGCCATGCGACTGGCGACATATCTCCAAAAGGTTCATAATCTCGATGCAGCGGCGTCGACCGCCGAAGAGGCTCTTGAACTGGCCACGATCAATGGAGCTAAGGCTTTGATGCTTGAAGACGAGATAGGTTCTCTAGAGGTTGGTAAGAAGGCTGACATGATTCTCATAGACTTGAAGGGAGTGGGTCTGACACCAATCAATGATATCGCTAAAAAACTCGTGTTCTGCGGTACAGGGTGCTATGTCGATGCCTCCATCATTGATGGGGAGATAGTTATGGAGAATCGATGTCTCAAGACAGTGGATGAGTCAGAACTGGTTGAGAAATCTCAAACCATCGCTGAAGATCTGATTGAATCCTCAGGAATTTGGAAGAGTTTAGAAGCACAAGGCGTTAAACGCTGGAAGGTAATTTAGTGATATTGTGTCATCCAACTGTTATAGCTAGATAAAGCCCAACACCCGATAAATAGGTTTATATAAACGATCAACTCGATAGACCTCCATTGTGGGATGGATTCACTGTGCTTAAGCTTGTTAGTTTTGATGTGTGGAACACGCTTCTTTCCATAGAATCGTTCTATAGAAACATTGCCAAGGAGCTCTCGGACATTACTGAAAGGCCGCAAACAATCCTTGAAAAAAAGCTCTTTCATGGATACCGGGAGCTTAAAGCTATTAGAAGATCCGGCGGTTTTAAAGCTTCAACAATAGTATCAGTTACGCTCATAGAAATCTCCAAAATTCTCGACGTTGACTCTGAAGACATGAGGAAAGCGATAATCAAGGCTGTGACAAACATCCCACCTCAAGAGTACGTATTAGAAAACGCTAAGGATGTGCTTGAGTTCGCTAAGAAAAGTAACCTAAAAGTAGTTGTCGTGGGCAACGTCGTCTTTTGGCCCGGCAGCTATAATAAAATACTTTTGGAAAAAGCAGGATTCTCAAAATATATTGACGCTCAATTCTATGCTGACGAAGTAGGCTTTTCAAAACCTAAACCCGAAATATTTGCAAAGATGCTCTCCGAGTTAGAAGTTAAACCTGAGGAGGGATTGCATATCGGCGACGACTTGTTTGAAGATTTTGTAGGTGCTCTACTTTCAAGTATGTACGCCGTCTTAATAGATAAAGCCGTGGAAAACATAGTAAAGCTCTCAGATGAGAGAGGATATATTATATCAAACATAAAATGGCTGGAGAGCATAATGATGAAGCACACCCCACGGAATTCGCTTTCAACCGTTTCTACCTAGAATACTCATTTTTTTCATGTTCAACTAATACCTTTTGAGAATATGGTTTCTGTAGAGACTAACCACTGATCTGTAGCTTTTAAATCTAAATGGAGGAGAATATCTTGAGCTGAGAGCATTGTTCGCAACAGGCTTGAAATGTCTCAAATGCGGGGCTACTTATCCACACCAAAAGATGTTCGAAGGATGCCCCAGATGTAAAACCGATAAGTTTTCAGCCAACTTAAAGGTGGAATACGACTACGACAAGATCGCCGAGATCCTTGACAAAGATACTCTGAGAAAACGTGTAGGAGGCGTGTGGAAGTACCAGGAGCTCTTACCTGTAAAGGATGAGACACCGAAGATATCGCTGGGCGAGGGCGACACACCCTTAATAAGGTGTCGGAACCTAGGTGAAGAGATCGGGCTGAAGAACCTCTATGTTAAAGATGAGTCCCGAAACCCCACCAGCGCCCACAAAGACCGCATGGTCTGTGTGGGTACGTCAAAGGCATTAGAATTCGGGGCAAAGATTTTAGTCGCCGGAGGCGGAAACACCGGTGCCTCGACCGCGGCTCACGCTGCGAGGGCAGGACTGAAAGCCCTCAGCTTCGAGGTCCCCGATGAGTCACCAACGGCCATGTTGCAGACCATGGCCTTCGGGGGAATGGTTATCCCCATATCAGGCTACGAGGGCCGCTACGAGTTGATGAGGAGGTGTGTCGAGGAGTATGATTCCTACCCCACATCGATATATGACTCCCCGCCCACCGGCGACCCCTACGGAAAGGAAGGCTACAAGTCGATCGGATATGAAGTCAGTGAGCAACTCGGTTGGAAGGCCCCTGACTGGGTCATCAACCCCGCGGGTCAGGGCTTTAACTTTGCCGGTACCTGGGCTGGTTTTCAAGACTTTCACAGACTCGGACTTATCGATGAACTCCCATCTATGGTCGCGGCTCAGTCGGGAAACATGGCGTCTCTAGCTAGGGCGGTTAAGAAAGGATTGGACCACGTAGAGACGGTTGAGAGGCGATACACAATTGCCAGACACGCCGCTTCCGCCATCAGTAGTTACAGCGCCCTTAGGGCTGTTAAAGATTCCCAGGGAGACGCAGTTGGGATTGGCGACGGGGAGATTACGAACGCGGTGAGGAAGCTGGCTAAGTTGGAGGGGATATTCGCTGGGACGACCTCTGCGACCACTGTGGCAGTGGCAGAGAAGCTAAGGGAGGAGGGAAAGATCGACAGTGACGAGGTCACGGTTTGCCTGATAACCCAGGACGGCATGAAAGATATAGATATCTTAGAGAGAAGTCTACCAAGAGTCCCGGAGAGCATTCAGGCTGATTGGAGTGAGTTCATCAATCTGATCAATGAGGCTTATGGATTCTCTTTCGCCTAAGCCCATGGTTTACTTTGCGCCTGCTAACAAAGCTAAATCTTTTCATCCTTTGCGTACCGGTCTGAACTTGTAGCCGTATCGAACCACGTCGTCCTGCTCATAGATCCGCCTGAAAACCGCTTCAACCTCTAATCCAATCTTCACCTCGGAGGGGTCGCAGTCGGTAATCTGTCCCATCACCTTGACACCCTCCTCCAACTCCACGATGGCAACGGGAAAGGGACCTCCGACCAATGCTTCCTCGGTGTGTTCGAAGACGGTTGCGCCGCGGCCGATGACAGTGTAAGTGTAAATCTTCCCCCGGCCGGAGAGTCTCACTTCCTCGATCTCCGAAGGCTTGTTGCAGCCAATGCATATCCTCCTGGGAGGAAAATTGATGACGCCACAACTCCGGCATCTTGCCCCTATCAAACGATAAAGCTGGGGGATCGACCTCCAGATTGATGGAACTGAAATGTAGGCCACTGTTATCTCCTCCGAGTTGTTCCTCCTAAGACCCTCTTCCAACGGAGATACGTCACATAATCTATATACATTCTATTCTCTAGTTGATCTGCGACTGAGGAGATATTTCCCTCTCTTTTGACAATGATTAGGCTGAAGGCGTCACCACAGGCCCCAGATCCATAAGAAGCTACCATGACCCTCTCTCCTGGGCTAGCTACATCTAATACCGCGGCCAGACCCATCGAAACGGAGCACGCCCCTAAGTCGCCTAAACTTGAGACAATCATTCCTGGCGTAAGTTGGGCCTCGTCAAAACCAAGAGTCCGGGCAACGCGAATCGGCAGGCGGCTGTCGGGTTGCTGGAGAATCCCGTAGCTGAAGTCCCTTGGTTTCAGTGACAGTTCCTCCATCAGACCTCTCACCGACTGGGATATGACCGAACTGTATTCTCGGGCTCTTAACCTTGTGAGCCCCAACTCCTTCACGAATCGCTCGCCGCGTCTTCTGATCCTATCTGCCCATGTCTCGTAGCCTACTGAGTAGGTGCCTTCGAATTGAGCGATGGAAGCCTCCTCACCCACGACGAACGCCGCCGCACTTGCTCCCAGGCCGTGTTCGGCATCATCGTAGGGGCGACCAACGGGGGCATCTGACGCCACAGCTAGTCCTCTTTTACCTCTTCCGGATTTCACAAAGTCTAAGCATGATAGGAGGGCCGTGGTTCCAGCGCTTGCCGAGGCGCCGAAGTCAGCTAAGGCTACTTGTTGGGGCACACCTATCGCCGAGGCTAAGGTGCTTGAGAGGAGTTTCTCAGCGTAGGTGGGAGAGGTTGTCCCAGAGTAGATGGCATCCAACTTCTCAGGGCTTAATCCGCCGTGTCTAAGGGCGTTTGAGGCGGCCTCCTTGCCCATAGTTACTACATCCTCATCATATCCTGCCACTGACTTCTCATTGACGCCGGCGCAGGCGAAGTGCCCCCAGGCCTTCACATATTCTTCTCGTTTGATACTGTATCTTGGGATGTAGACGCCGTAGCCTGAGATACCTAAGCTCATGAGTTCACCTCCTGAGGATGTGCACTGTCGGGGTAACACCGAAGCCTCCTTGGATGTGGGCCAGACCTATTTCGGCGCCCTGCACCTGTCGGCTTTGCTTCTCAGCCTCACTCCTAAGCTGCTTCACAACTTCATATATCTGTCCCACACCGGTGGCGCCGATGGGGTGGCCTTTGGCCTTGAGGCCTCCTGAAGGGCTGACGGCGACTTTGCCACCGATCTCGGTTTGTCCTTCTTCAACCAGACTGCCGCCCTCCCCCTTATCGCAGAGACCAAGATCCTCGGTGAGGACGATCTCGGCTATGGTGAAGCAGTCGTGGAGCTCTACGAGGTCCAGATCTTTGGGTTCTATGTCGGCCATCTTGTAGGCCAGCCTCGCAGCTTTCACAGCGGCTGGGAAGGTTGTGAGGGATGGCCTGTTAAAGGATGCCAACCTGTCGGTTGCAGAGCCGAAGCCGCTCACATATATGGGGGTGTCAGTGTATCTCTTAGCTAATTCGGATTTACAGAGGAGGGCTACGGCGGCGCCGTCCGAGGTAGGGCAACAGTCAAGGAGGGTGAGGGGATAGGAGACCATTGGGGCATTCATGGCAGCCTTCAGCTTTATCCGCCTCTGGAAGTGAGCCTTGGGGTTCTCCGATGCGTTATCGTGGTTTTTCACTGCAACCGACGCCATCTGCTTCCTAGTCGTGCCATATTCGTACATGTGGCGGGTGGCCATCAAGGCGAAGACGCCTGGAAAGGTAAGGCCATGCCACCTCTCCCACTGGGTGTCACTCCCGCCACCGAGCCAGAGCCGAGCCCTCACGCCAGGCACATCCTGCATCTTATCCGCTCCGCCAGCTAACGCGACGTCGCATTGGCCGGAGAGTACGGCGAGGACGGCCGCTCGGAACGCATATCCCCCAGAGCCACATGCGTTCTCGATTCGCGTGGCAGGTATTCCTGGAATGCCTACGTGATCAACCATCATGGCCGCCACATTGCCGATCTGGTCGCCTCCAAAGGCATAAGAACCTATGAAGGCCTCTTGGATGTCATTGGGATCTATTCCCTTATCAACACTGTTCAAGGCCTCCAGATAGGCTTCGACGAAAAGTTCGGTCAACCCTGCGTCAAGTCTATCTCCAAATCTGGAACAGCCAACCCCTATCACTGATACGGCATCTCTGGCCTCGATCAATTCCTCAAACTCCCTTCTCAAAATATCAGAACCCAAACTTAATCTTATTCATTCTGGTTTATCTCCAAGGATGATGCCTAGCCTCACCCTTGTAAATCCTTTTTACCACGATCCAATAACAGGTTGCGTGGTTGAGTCGAATGAGGGTGGAAGACATCGAGGAGGTTGCTATAATCGGGTTCGGAGTGATGGGCAGACAGATCGCCCAGCTTCTCACCCAGTACGGAATCAGGGTGAGCGCGACAGATTTAAACGAGGACGTACTGGAGAGGGGTCTTGAGGCGGTGAAGAAAGGCCGCTTCGGTTTGGATAGAGCTGTTAAGAGGGGTAAGATGACAGAGGAGGAAGCGAACAGAGCCTTTTCTAGAATAAGCGTTACGTCAGACATGGCTGAGATCTGCCAGGGCGCAGACTTCGTCATCGAGGCCGTCAATGAAAACTTAGATCTAAAGAAAGAAGTCTTCAAGGAGCTCGATAGAATCTGCCCTGGAGAGGTTGTTCTAGCAACCAACACCTCGACGCTTAGCATCACAGAGATAGCGTCTACAACGAGTAGACCAGGCAGGGTTGTGGGTATGCACTTCTTCAATCCGCCACAAATCATGAAGCTCGTGGAGATCGTTCAAGGCACCACAACGACTCGCACTACGGTGGAGCTCACCCGTAGATTCTCCCTGCGAATGGGGAAGACACCTATCCTCGTAAGCGATTCGCCGGGTTTCGTAACTAGTCGACTGGGTTGCCGTCTCTACCTCGAGGCTAGCAGGATACTGGAGGAGAACGTCGCCTCGATCAGGGACATCGATTTAGGTATGAAGCTGGGATATGGCCACCCTATGGGGCCTTTCGAGCTGGTCGATCTCGTGGGGTTAGACGCCAGGCTGAGAAACCTGGAGGCGCTGCGGAAGGCGACGGGTGACCCCAGATGGGATCCGCCGGCACTCCTGAGGCGGCTTGTGACATTAGGTTACCTGGGAGACTCCACGGTTAAGCCTGGGAGTAAGGGGGGGTATTACAGATTTTTTAAACTCCCGGGTCCTATGGAGGAAGAGCCTTGAACGACTTTGGTAATATCCTCTACGAGAAGGCGGGTGGAGTAGCCAAGATAACGATAAACCGGCCAGAAGTCCGCAACGCGCTGAACATGGATACAAGGCGTGAGCTGAGGACGGCACTAGAAGATGCAGGAAAGGATAACAGTGTTAGGGTCGTGGTCATCACCGGAGCAGGGGACCACGCCTTCTGTGCAGGTGCTGATCTGAGAGAGCTCATAGACTTGACGCCCCTTAAGGCTCGGCAGTATCTGAGGCTGTCTCGAGCTGTTACGATTGCCATTGAAGATATGGAGAAACCTGTGATCTCAGCTGTCAAGGGCTATGCCCTAGGTGGAGGATGTGAGTTGGCCTTGGCTTGCGATATCGTGATAGCCGAGGAGACGGCTAGGTTTGGGCAGCCTGAGGTCAGAGTCGGCATCATACCCGGCGGTGGAGCCACGCAGCGTTTGCCCAGAGCCGTGGGGTTGAAGAAGGCGAAGGAGCTCATATTGACGGGAGACCTGATCTCGGCGGCTGAGGCGGAACGCATAGGATTGGTGAATAAGGTCGTTCCAGTAGACCAGTTGGAGAAAGCTGTGGAGGAACTCGTAGAGAAGCTATTGGGAAGAAGCCCCGTCATCCTTGGGCTGGCTAAGGCGGCTGTGAACCGGTCGGTGGAAGTGGGCCTTGCGGAAGGGTTGAGATATGAGTTCGAAGCCTTAGCCCTCTGCTTCGGTACGGAAGACCAAAGAGAGGGGATGCTCGCCTTCTTAGAGAAGAGACATCCTACCTTTAAGGGGAAGTAACATCATCATTTCTTCATATGGATGTACCGAGGCCTTGACCAGAATATCTCGAAGCCAATGAGTTGGGATGAAATGGAGGGAGGTAAGGAGAAGCCGGTAGCCGTTCTAGTGGAAGGCAGGGCAATAATCTGGGACTTAGAGGATGCGTCGAAGGTGTTCTCCCTGGGCTTCTTCGGTAAACCCATAGGAGTACCTAAGCCTAAGATCGGCAATCTAGATGCCCCCCTAGTGTTAGACCTCATCGAGGCCGCATATCTGGCTAAGAAGATGCATATAGTGGTCTATGACTCGAATGTCGGAAGGAATCTAGATCTGCAAGAGATCTTTGACTACGCTTCTGGAGCTCACGATTTGTTTGAGGAGAAGTTTATGGTCTATGAAGATCTGAGGAGCGCGGGCTACGTGGTGACCTCGGGCATGAAGTTCGGCTCCAGCTTCGCGGTCTACAGGCAGGGGCCGGGTATCGATCACGCCCCATTCATCGTCTCCATAATGGAGCTAGGAGATAAGGTCAGTTCCACCGATGTTGTGAGGGCTGGGAGACTGGCCACCACCGTCAAAAAGAGGTTTATTGTGGCGGTGCCCAACCTCAAGACTGGAAAAATCCAATACCTTCTTTTTAGATGGTGGAAAGCCTAAGTATAGCTCAAATTTTCAAAATAAACATGATTGTAGCAATTGTACTTTCTTAAATCATTATTAAAACTTAAGCCCAATGGCGGCCGATAGTGTTAATTAGTGTTAAGAGTAGAAAAGAAATAAATAAAATGAAATAAAAATTTGAGGTGTAAGTAAAGAGGTGAAGGTTTACGGTCATTCATTGTTCAAAATGTGGTGCTGAAAATAAGGATGACGCCCGATACTGCTCAAGCTGTGGTGAATCTCTATATGCCACCCGGACTCCCGCTAGGAAGCCGGATGAATGGGAGAAAACGTGTTTTGGACCAGCCCGACGCGGCGGACTGTGGGCATCGATATGGGGCGGAGTATTTCTGATCGGCTTAGCGATCCTATGGTATCTCGACTCCATCAACGTCTTAAAATGGTGGCCTGGTATTCTCTTCCTCATAGGGATAATGATTGTCATAAGCGGAATCCTCTCCTATGCGAGCGGAGAACGACGAGAGGGTGGATCGCCTGCCAAATAGAGTAGTGGTTGAAGCACCCTCTACGACCGCCAATCTAGGTCCTGGCTTCGACGTCTTCGGACTGGCTCTCGATCTTTTCAGTGATGTGGTCGAAGTAACCCCTGCATCCAAGGGTTTATCTATCGAAGCCAACGGAAAATATGGCTATTCTCTACCTAAGAAGGTCGGAGAGAACACAGCGGGTGTGACCGCCCAGTTTTTCTTAGAGAAGTTGAACGTAAAACATGGTCTCAACATAAGGATAACGAAGGGTATTAAGCCTGGTGTAGGTCTAGGAAGCAGCGCGGCAAGTGCGGCAGCCACAGCAATCGCCCTAAATCGATTGTTCAACACTGGCTTTTCGAAGTTAGAGCTGGTGGAAATCGCCGCCCAAGGGGAGTCGGCTTCGGCAGGCGTGCCTCACTACGACAACGTGGCCGCAGCCATATTCGGCGGACTTACCATAGTTCGCCTCAATAAAATATTAAATGTTGTTCCTTTGAAAGCACCTAGAAACCTGGAAATAGCTGTTGTGATACCCGACATCGCCATACCACAGAAAAAGACTGAGGCGGCCCGTCGAGTTCTTCCTCGACACGTCTCCCTTAAGAAAATGGTTCAAAATCTTAGCAACGCGTCCGCCATGATTGCAGGCTTCCTCCTATCCGACATAGACCTCATAGGCCGATGCATGATCGACGAAGTGGTTGAACCAGCAAGAGCACCTTTAATCCCAGACTATCAGAAGGTTAAAAAGTGCGCCATAGAAAACGGAGCTCTCGGAGTAGCCATAAGCGGTGCTGGGCCAAGTATGATTGCCGTAGTGGATTCAAAGATTGTGGAGGCCTTTAAAGTAGCAGAAGCAATGAAAAATGCCTTCGAAGCCTCTGGCGTAGGGGCTGAGGCACACTCAGCTAAGCCATCAAAGGGAGCAAAGATTTTGGATGCGTTTTAACTCACCAAGAAGAATTTCTCTTAAATATTCTGGAGTTCCAACTTAGGCAGGGATTGTCTGTTCTCACTAAAATCCATGCTCGATCACAAGGCATTAGCTCGCTTCCAATAAGATAAGTTTGTTTTCTCAAATGGATCTGTAAAGCGCAATTTAAATACAAAGACTCTACAACACCTTTCTGAAAAAACCAATTGGCTTGTGGGATCGTTCAAATGAAGGGGGCGAAGTGAGATTCATGGCTCTCGTCGACCGATTTGAGCGTCCCGTGACAAGCCTCCGAATCTCCTTGAATAGCTCCGACCAGTGCAACTTCAACTGCGTGTATTGCCACATGGAAGGTGTACACAGCGTTACCAAGAGCCTCATGGAGCCGACCGAGATCGAGAAAATAGTCAGCGTACTTTTCGCCTTCGACGTCGATAGCGTCAAGCTCACTGGAGGTGAGCCAATGCTTCGCAGCGACATAGTCGAGATTGTGGAGAGTCTGAGAGGTATCGGGTTGAGAGAGGTCTCGATGAGCACAAACGGTACACGGCTGGCAGACTTGGCGTGGGAACTAAAAGAGAAGGGGCTGAACCGCGTGAATATTAACCTCCCAAGTCTCCATGAAGAGAGATTCGCCTTCATAACCGGGGTCGACAAATTGAAGGAGACACTTACCGCAGTGGAAGCAGCCGTGGAGTCTAGGCTTTGCCCAGTCAAACTCAACATGGTGATGCTTAGAGGCGTAAACGATAATGAGGTCGAAGAGATGATCGAATATTCATTGAGGCTCGGAGGAAGGCAATCTAACATTGTCCAGTTGATAGAGCTCGTCGAAACGGATCACGAATTTTACCGAACTTATCATGTCAACTTGGCTGGAATCGATGAGAACCTGAGTAGGAGAGCGGTCACGGTTAAAGAGAGAAGGTTGCACCGCCGCCTGAAGTATGACCTACCGAACGACGTCACAGTAGAGGTGGTAAGGCCAGTACACAACTCGTCCTTCTGTATGGCCGACAACAGGATTAGGATCACCCATGACGGCAAGTTTAAGCCATGCCTCCTTAGGGAAGACAACCATGTCGATTTCCTGACGGCTATGCGCAGAGGAGCAAAGGATGATGAACTAGCGGCTCTCTTTAAAAAAGCCGTTCTCACCAGAGAACCATATAACAAGCCTTACAGCACCTAAGGGATGAGGAGCAAATACACTGGGATGAATCATTTACGGTCAAAACTGAGAAAAAAATAACTTATAGCTAAGGGAGATCTCTTAGACTTCACCCATATAGATGAGAAGGATTGTGGCTTTGGTTGGTTACAAAAAGCTTCGACGGCATGTTTATGTCTTTACGTGTTAGACCGTAATAATGGCATACAGTATGATGTCCCAATTTCTTTCCCACATCTGTCACATCTCTGTGTTATCACCGCTCTCTTACACGTCGGTGTATCTTCAGATCCTAGGTTTAAAATGAACTTCCCGCCACAGTCACACCTCTCAAGTTTAACTATCACTAACGGGGTTTCCTCGTACACCAGACGTGTAAGACCTATCTTCAGGATTCCAAGCTCACTGAGTTCTTTGGTAAGTCTATTAAAGAAGTCTAGACTGAAAGTGATTTTTTTCCTCACGATTTCCTTTGCGGCTTTCGTCATAACCAGTCTCTCCATATTTTCCAAATAGGATAACTCCCTCCCCAACTCGGATACCAAGATGTCGGTCATGTTCATCCTCCTCGTGCTCCACTTTATGAAAAAATTGGCTACACCCAGTGCCCCGCTCTTGGAGAGTAGGTCGGCATCGTGGAGAACCTTGCCCTCTACCGATGTAGGGATCTCCTCGCCGTAGAGCGAGTATATAGCCTCTACAACTCTTTCAACCTTATCTTGGGACAGGCCACTCTCCGACGTGACTTCTTTGGCGATACGAGCGCTATGAACTTCTTCACGTACTTCATCGCCGTGGTATTGCCCACTATAGAATTTACCGACATCATGGAAGAGGGAAGCTAACGCAACGACCTCCAAGTCGGCCTCCGCTTTCTTCCCAATCCTTATGGCGATGTTGGCTACCTGCTTTGAATGTTCCCATAGGTGAGTGGATACCACGGGTCTAGAAGCTTCGATGTAACGGTGCTCCAATTCTTTAATTAATTTTTTGGCTTTCGAACTAGCCTCGGAAACAATACTTGAAATAGAGAGGTTCAAATAACCCTCCTCCTATAAACGTCTAGCCCCATCTTCTTGTATAGCCGCCAAGCCTCCTCAATGGCCTTTGAGGCCCTATGTTTATAGCCCGCATTTCTCCAACATGCTCCCTCATCCATTAATGCGTGTGCAGCCAAAAATACAATATTCAAACTGGTATAGAAGTTGGCTTCCCGCCCAAAGTTTTTTGCAGCGTTTAGAAAGGAAAGTTTCACCTTTTCTTGAAGACACTGACTTCGCTTTTCTCCTATTTCAGCGGTCATTTGAAGTTTCCTTCCCATAACTTCACTAACAATGGCAGCCCAGAAAAACGCTTCTTTCACAATCGCATATTCACTTACTCTGTTGATATCTTCACTTGTTTCATCCTGTTTTTTAAGAAAGACATTTATGGCATTAACGATTTCTTTAACATCCCCTAGTTTAAAGGAGTGTTCGTAGTGTGCTGTTTTCTTAAATAAACCCTCCATTGCAGTGACCCTGGGTAGTTCCTTCAAATCCCATGGATAATTTATGTTAACAAAGCTTTCTAGGTCGGGGTCTAACGTTCTTAGATCTTCGATAGAAATGAAAACGACGCTTGGGATGGAACGAAAAAGGTCGTCGGGTCTGCTTCTCCCCAAATTACATAAAATCTCAGCGAGGCAAAGACTTTTTTGCCTATTAAAAACTCCAATTAGGGGCTCTAATCTTCCGTTCGGCCATACTGGAACGGCCGCCCCATTTTTCAAAACAGACTTGAATAAAAAATCTATAACATCTGGCTTGATAAGGGGTACATCACAGGGTAAAGTGATCACATATTCTCCCTTTACACGCCTTAAACCTGTCTTAACTCCGCGTAGAGGACCTATACATTCATCACCCTCATCCACAAAGATATCAACGTCTCCAAAACCAGCCCTGAGGAGGATACGCCTATAATTCTCTTTCCTCGAATCACTATCCACTGTTATAATAGTTTCATCTACCACTCTTCCTACACTCTCTAAAATGCACTCTAAAAGTGTTTTTCCGAAGAGTTTTTCGATGGCTTTGTCTCTATTCAACTCGGAGAAGCTGCGAAATCGTTCACTTTTACCTCCGGCTAGGATGACTGCCGACCTATTTTTCACTTTCCTTCACAAATCCAACAAATGCTAATCGGTAATCAAAACTTCACTGTATGCCATATGTCTAAAGTTAGTAGTTGCTTTGAATATCACCTTGATTACTGTGTTTACATAATAATTACTTCTCCATCCTCGGTTACGCCAACATCAAATTTTCTTAGCACTCGCCTGGCTTTCAACTTATCTCCAGCAACGCTTCTAATCTTTAGAGTGAGAGTGGTCCCATCGTAGGGTATCTGAATTTTTGACTTATCAGCCTTTCTATAAACTTCTCCAACTACATCGTTTAAGTTGGAGTCTTTATCTACTGTAAACCATATGGGAGCCTTGATCAATTTGAGAAACTTAAGGGTGTCTTCGGCCTTCTTAATGTTTCGCATCGCCGCTTTCTCTATGACAGATATGTTTTGTCTCGTGGTTCCCAGTTTTTTAGCGATCTCCACTAAACTAAAACAATTATTTCTAAGCTCCAAGACCTCGATCTGTTTTTTCGTAAGAAGTATTTTCTTAGTCATCTCCTATAGATAAAAGTTTTACTCAACCTATTAAGGTCTATCCAGCGATACTTTTCTGTAATAATTGAGTAAAGTATCCTGAAGCTAAAAATCGCTTGGATTGAGTTGACTTGGCTAGAGAGATGACTTTGCTGGAGCA
>JABAOF010004473.1_pt1 | contig 14926 bp, 11 predicted proteins | sample 7062171 | NCBI WGS metagenome assembly JABAOF01 (sample SAMN14538628, study PRJNA623070) | marine sediment metagenome | biome: marine biome [ENVO:00000428]; feature: marine pelagic biome [ENVO:01000023]; material: deep marine sediment [ENVO:00002113] | place: India: Gulf of Khambhat ...
TCGCAGGGAGGACATTTAAATCCTCGAGGTGTTGATCATAATCATGCATGTACCCCTCAGCCAACGCGAGGGAATCCACCCCTAATTCCTGCGCTCTGAGGATTACCTTATCTTCGACATCCGTGTAATTCATGACGTGGTGCACTCGATACCCTCGATACTCCAACCATCGTCGGATCACATCGAAAACGATCGAAGACATCGCATGACCGACATGAGCTTTTTCATAGACAGTCGGACCACATACATACATGCGTACAACCCCCGGTTCAATCGTCTCGAAGGGTTCTTTTGTACGCGTAAGGGTGTTGTAGATCATCAAGCTCATGACAGGTTACTCCAAGTTTTGCCTCTCTCCATACGAAACTGTGGGTCGAGCGAAGATCATCCGACCTGCCGCGGTCTGAAGCACCTTGGTCACCATCACAGATAGGATTGCGTCGATATATTCCTTTCCCTCTTCAACCACGACCATCGTGCCATCATCGAGATAGCCGACACCTTGTCCGGCTTCCTTCCCCTCTTGAATCACGTGCACGTCTAAAGTTTCACCGGGTAGGAAAACAGCTTTAACGGCATTGGCAAGCTCGTTGATATTCAACACGTTCACACCCTGAATCTCAGCGACGCGATTCAAATTGAAGTCATTGGTCAGGATCGGGCAACGCATTTGTCGAGCGAGGATGACTAACTTGTCATCCACAGAACGCACACCTTCCACATCAAGATCAGTAATCCGGAAGGTGATGTTTGGATCTTTCTGGAGTCGATTGAGGATGTCTAGTCCACGCCTACCTCGCTGTCGGCGCAATCCATCCGGCGAATCCGCAATGTGTTGTAATTCATTGAGCACAAAGGATGGGACCATCATCGTGCCATAGATAAATCCGGTACGCGCGATATCGGCGACGCGGCCGTCAATGATCACACTGGTGTCAAGTAGTATGGTTCGAACATCCTCAGTCCCCTCCCCACTCTCGCCTCCTTTTAGAGGGAGGCGGCTGCTGAGGACATTAAAGATATCATTTTGCCGCATGACAAAGATCGTCACCCCTAAATAACTCAAGACTACCGCTCCGACCAAAGGTAATATTTGGCTAAATGGCGCAGGGAGCAATGANNTGACTCCGAATGGAGCGGATCGGGCGAGTGGTGAGAAATGGGGTTACAATCAATCCCATCAGAGCCCCAACTAGGGCAAATACACTTGCCCACAACAGAGGTTGATCTCCAGCCAAGTTGCTGAGGTAGGAACCCAGGTAGACCCCACCGATGGCTAGTACAACCATCCCGATCAAACGTACAACAAATTCAGCGCTTATCATCTAAACCGCCTTTATAAATAAAATAGGGTGTACGCCCGGTTTCGGCGTCACCCTATGGAGAGCCACATCCCTTTAATTTGTTGGTGTTTTTTTGCGTCGCCACTTCGTCGGGCGCCGCACACGCTTTCTATGCGTACAAAAATAAAAAGGATGATAAAGAATGAAACCGGGCCGTTAGAGGTTAAAAATTTTTGCCTCTATCGACATTGTTATGATATCACGTGCCCCAATCGGATGTCAACGCAGGGGATGCAAGTTTCATGCTAAGTCAAAAGCTCCAGGCTACAAGCTTAAAGTCACAAGCTGTTGTAAACACCCAACCTAATTAACCAAGATAATTATGTAAACAAACCAAAGTTTGAAGGCGGATATCCATTCCGCCTTCGGTTCAACAAAGCGATCCTTAATCCTCAGTTAATCTATTACTTCCGAGTCCAAAGCTTCAATCATGACCGTCGAAACCTTGTACTCAGGGATCTTCGCCACCGGGTCGATATGATTAGGAGTCAGCAAGTTCGCGGCTGCCTCGGCGAAGTGAAATGTCAGAAAAACTGTTCCAGGGGGCGAACGTTCAGTGACGAGCGTCTTCGCAACCACCTCCCCACGACGGGAGCGTACTTGAACTGATTGACCAGTGACAACACCGATCCGTTGAGCGTCATGAGGATGGATCTCTATCTCCGCCTCTGGAGCCAAACTATCCAAACCTGGTGAGCGACGAGACAACGTCCCACCATGCCAGTGAAAGAGCACTCGACCGGTAGAGAGGATAAAGGGATACATCTCATCCGGCATCTCAGCCGGCTCGACATAATCGACAGCACTGAACAATCCCAGGCCACGAGTGAACTTCCCAATGTGAAGAATCTGCGTACCGTGATGATCAGAGGTCGGGCAAGGCCACTGTAAACCTCCACCCTCTAATCGTTGATGCGACATCCCTCCATATTGGGGCGTCACACTTGCCATCTCGTTAAAGATCTCGGATGGATTCGAATACGACCACTCGGCGCCCATCCGTAGGGCTAAGTCGGTGATGATCTGCCAATCAGGGCACCCATCGCCCATCGGCTTCAGAGCCGGACGGATCAAATGGACACGGCGCTCGGTACTGGTAAAGGTGCCTGATTTCTCTGCAAAACTCACCCCTGCCAACAGGACATCGGCTAATTCGGCGGTCTCGTTTATGAAAATGTCCTGCACGACGAGAAATTCGACCGCCTTTAGCGCTTCTTCAACATGATGAAGGTTGGGATCGGAAAGCATGGGGTTTTCACCCATGATGTAAATCGCCCTCACTTCGCCTTCCAGAGCGGCGTCCATGATCTCGGTGACGGTCAATCCTGGATCGGGACTAAGACGCTCGTAAGGAACGCTCCAAGCTTCTGAAAATTTTCGTCGTGCCTTCTCGTCGGCTACCGGCTGATAACCGGGGAAGACGTTTACCAATCCGCCCATGTCACAAGCACCTTGAACATTATTTTGTCCACGTAAGGGGTTGAGCCCCGTCCCCGGTTTACCAACATGTCCACACAACATCGCTAAATTCGCTAGCGATTTGACGTTGTCGGTGCCGGTTGTATGCTGGGTGATACCCATCGCCCAGAAGATCGCTGCCGCATCTGCGCGGGCGTACATCCGAGCGGCTTCGACGATCAATTCTTCCGGGACACCAGAAATGTGTGTCGCTCTCTCCGGCGGCCAATCCAGCACCAGGGTCTCGAAGGCTTCAAATCCCTCCGTCCGGGCGTCGATGAAAAACCGATTCTCCAAACCCTCGCTAAGGATCACATGCGCCATGGCGTTGATTACGGCAACATCCGAACCGGGTCGCTGGCGAAGATGCAAAGTAGCGAATTGTGCCAATTCGATGCGTCTGGGGTCGATCAGGATTAACTTGGCACCGCGTTGGCGCACGGCTTTCTTCATTTGAAGGCTAAGAACTGGATGAGACTCGGTGGTATTACTCCCGATGACCAGCAACACATCAGCCTCGATGATGTCACTGATCGAATTGGTCATGGCACCCGAACCCAGTGTAGTGGCCAGACCGGCCACACTACTGGAGTGTCAAAGACGGGCGCAGTGATCGATGTTGTTCGTGCCGATCACGCCTCGAGCGAACTTCTGGAGAAGGTAGTTTTCTTCGTTAGTGCATTTCGCTGACGCCAAGATCGCGACGCTGCCTGGTCCATACTGATCGCGAATCCCTGATAAACGTGCGGCTACCTCCTCGAGAGCGAGATCCCAGGTCGTAGGATGAAATGCCTCGTCTCGGCTCTCTCGCATGAGCGGTCCCGTTAAACGATCAGGTGCATGGACATAATCATAACCAAAGCGCCCTTTGACGCACAAATTGCCGTAGTTGACCTGATTATCGTAACGACCTGAAACACGAAAGATTTGGTCGTTCTTGATATACAAATCAATCTGGCACCCAACACCACAGTAGGGACAGGTGGTATGTACAATGCGATCTGCTTGCAGCATTTTTTCCTCATCTAATCCAGGCGGGGTCCTAGCTGGGAATGTTTTCCTTTTCCTTGCCTACGAGCAACAGTGAAAATCTCCTCCGGCGCAACTCCCTGCTCTAACAGGTATTCACGCATGCCCTTAAGGGCTCCCGTGGGGCAGACACCGACACACTGCCCACAAAACACACATGTGGTTTGTGGCATCGGCTTATCGAAAAATGTAGTGATCGAGGTGCCAAAACCACGTCCACCGAAGTTAATGGCATATGTATATTGAGCATCTTCCGCACACACCTGCACGCATCGCCAACAAAGCACGCATTTTTCGTACTCCCGAATGTAAACCGGGTTGTCATCAATCATTGATATTTGACGTTTCTCGCCCCCCTCGAAGCGTTGGGGATGTGCCTGATACGACTTCAGCAAGGTTTGAAGTTCAGGGCTCTCTGATAAGTCGACAGTTGAATCCAACATCTCAAGAATGGTACGTCGAACTCTATCCAGCCGGGAAGATCGCGTGTGAACCACAATCCCCTGACGTACTTGGCTTACGCAAGCTGCCTGCAATCCGCGTTCGCCTTCGATCTCGATCACACAAAGGCGACATAATCCATTCGCGGTAGTATGAGCGAAGTAACACAAGACAGGGATATCAATCCCGACTTCTTGGGCCGCATGCAAGATGGTTGTGCCCGATGGCACGCTGACCCGACGGTCGTCAATCGTAAGTTGGACGTTTTCAGACACGACTTTCCCACCTCCCAATCTCAGCGCAATAAAAACAACGACTCTCGAGAAACTCAGGATCGTTCAGGGTCTTGGTTCTGCTTAGACTGCCTCATCCTCCACAAGCTTCGATGTGACCGATTCTGTGTAGCCCAACCTTTCGGGATGTGTATACACACGCAATGTCCCAAGACGGGCGTATCCAACCAGCGTGATGTTCCATGCCTCTGCGATGACAATAGACATAGAGGTCGGTGATTTGCGGGATGCAATGATCGGACATCCCATCTTGGCCCCTTTCTGCATCATTTCGGAGGAGATACGACCGGTAGCTAGAAGTACCCGACCTTGGGTCTCAATCCCCTTCAACATACACACACCCATCAATCGATCAATGGTATTGTGGCGACCAATATCCTCGACCGTAACCAGAATTTCTTTCTCATTCGCAAGACCTGCCGAATGCACTCCTCGTGCTCGAGCATGTAAACTGTCAGGTGCATGCAGCTGGTTGAATAGTTTGATGAGATTCTCCGGCTCGATACGCAAATCATATTCGAGTGGTTCAATCCCACTCTCCGGATCATTAAAGGTCACACCTCCACCACAACCACTGGTGACAATCTGCTGCTTCGCCACCTCGATCGCATGATGGAGCCACACATCAACGCAACAACCTTGATCATTGATGTAGATATGATCGACTTCCTCCAAGTCATTAATAAAACCTTCGTTCTTGAGGAACCCCAATGCCAAGCTGTTCCACTCACGCGGTGTGCTCATCAGCTTCAGCAACTCGACTCCATTGACATAAAGCGTCATTGGCTCTTCAGCGATCACTTCACCTTCGACCCGCTTCCAGCCTCGCCGATATGAATACCAATCTGCCCCAATTGCGCCATCAATCATCGAAGACCCTCCCGCACCTCGATCGCTCATCTCCCATTCACAAACTTCTCCGGCCAACGTTCCAGCGCAGAAAGAATCGCGGTGCTGGCTGTCATACCTAACCCGCATAGAGATGCATGGGTCATTGTGAACCCGATGTCCTCCAGGGTTTGAACATCCGTATCACTCGCCTTCCCCTCAGTGATCTTCGCGAGTATCTCCAATTGTCGCTGAGTCCCAAGCTGGCAGGGAAGACACTTACCGCAGGATTCATGGACGAAAAAGTGGGCCAAGCTGAGCAGAGTCCGATGTAGATCACGTTTTTGATTGATCGCCATGACTGCTCCTGAGCCTAGCGCTAACCCAGCGGCTTGCATCCCCTCAAAGCTCAGCGGCAGATCAAGCTGATCTGGCCCAGCAAATGCCCCCGCTGCACCTCCGATCAAAACCGCCTGAAGTTCACCTTGCACACCACCCGCAAGGTTCAAAACATCCTTTAACAAGGTACCGAAGGGCACCTCATACACGCCCGGCTGAGTGACATCCCCAGAGAGACAGAAGAGTTTTGTTCCCGGCGATTGTTGCGTGCCTAACGACCGATAAACCTCGTGGCCATTGGCGATGATCCATGCTGCGGTGCACAGCGTCTCGACATTGTTGATCACCGTCGGTTGACCAAAAAGACCGTATGTCGTCGGAAAGGGAGGTTTTAATCGTGGATAACCGCGCTTGCCTTCAATGGATTCAAAAAGTGCCGTCTCCTCGCCGCAGATGTATGCCCCTGCACCGGATCGCAACGTCACATCGAACGAGAATTCACTTCCTTGGATATTTTCTCCCAGGAAACATTCATTTCGAGCGAGCTTGATCGCCTCTTGCAGGATGCTCTGTGCGCGAGGATATTCACCCCTCACATAAATAAAGCCTTGCTGTGATCCGATAGCGTAGGCGGCGATGGCCATTCCCTCCAAGACTGAGAACGGATCACCCTCCATAAGGACTCGATCTTTAAAGGTCCCAGGTTCAGACTCATCTGCATTGCACACAACATAGCGCGGCTCAGCCTCCGCCGCCGCCGTGTACTCCCACTTGAGGCCCGTAGGAAAAGCCGCACCCCCTCGGCCAACCAAGCCGGAAACTTTGATCTCCTGTGACACCTCGCTTGGCTTCATCTCACTCAGAGCGCGACGAAGGCCAGTAAAGCCTCCATGGTCTTGAAAAGCCATTAAATTGGTAGGCTCAATTACTCCACAACGTCCCGATAGCCATCTCGGTTCACCACCAATCTTACCGAGAGGTGCCTCATTTGGATTGTTTATCCACAAATCAGGCGCTTCCGCATCAATACGCGCAACCGGCGTATCACCGACCAAGGCCGCTGGAGCATGATCACATAATCCAAGGCATTCAGCCTTCTCGATCAGGTAGTAACCCTCCCCCGCTTGTCGATCAGGGTTGACTTTAAGGTGGCTGCATGCTGATTGGTAAGCTTTCTCCCCACCAGCTTGGGCACACATCGGACTGGTACATACACGCACAATGGTCTTCCCCGTCGGGCGTGAGTAAAGCATCGTGTAGAACTCGATCACACCATGGATCTCCGCTAAAGGAACGTGCAAATACTTCCCCACGAGTTCCAAAACGGGCTCGGGAAGATATCCATAGATGCTCTGGGTTTCAAGCAACACAGGTAGAAGTTGGCTGCGATCACACTTTTCATACCTTGCTAGGAGCAGTTCTAGCGGGGTTAAGTCCTGGGTGCTCATCCGATGCTCCCGTCTAATATTTTTACACAAAGATCTCAGGGAAATTAGGCTGACGACCTTCACCTTCATCCCATAAATTATCGAAGATTCTAAGCCTCAGGCTATTATAACCCTAGGTGGATTGACCGGCCTCCTTCGATGTCGTACAATCCGTCCATGCCTTTACAACCAGACACGATCCTCAGAGGGCGCTATCGCATCAAAGGTCAATTGGGAAAAGGCGGCATGGGCACCGTCTACCTGGCTTTCGATCAAGCGCTAAACATCCGTGTCGCGGTCAAAGAAAACCTCAACCTCAACCCTCAATCCGAACGACAATTCCGCCGTGAGGCGGAGCTCCTAGCCAATCTCCGCCATCCAAACTTGCCGAGGGTGACGGATCACTTCATCCTCGAGGAACAACAGTACCTCGTGATGGACTACATCGGGGGGGAGGACCTTCAATCGCGTACAGATCGCCAACTTCCGACGGTTGAAGAGGTACTTACGTGGGCGGACGCAATATGCGATGCACTAATCTACCTGCATACCCGCAACCCTCCAGTGATCCATCGCGACATCAAACCTGCCAATATTAAACTTCAACCGGATGGCACCATGATGTTGGTGGACTTCGGCATCGCCAAGGAGTTCGATCAAGCCGTTACCACAACTGGCGCTCGAGGGTTGACGCCGGGCTTTTCACCCCCGGAGCAGTACGGTGCACAGCGTACAGACGCACGAAGCGACCAATTCTCACTGGGGGCCACAATCTACGCTTTGCTCACCGGAAAGAGACCCATAGACAGCATCGAACGCTCAATCAAGAAGATTGAACTCACGCCACCAAGTGCCCTGAACCCTGCCATCCCTGAGTACATCGATGCTGCGTTAAACCGAGCTTTGTCTCTTGATCAGGATTCCCGTTTTCCCGATATTGAGACTTTTAAACGTGCACTGCATGGCAAGATGGTTCCTGAACCAGTCCTTGAAGATACTAAACCGCTGGTTTCTGATGAAACTGTTGTTACGACCGTTCTTGAAGGAACTCCGCCGCAAGCTATATCCCCAGCGACTCCCGGCAAAGTTGTCGAACCCGCCATTCCAGAGACTAAACCGCGTCGTCGCACTGCCTTAAGGATTGGGGTAGGGGTTTTGGTATTGATCCTCATCGGTGGTGGAACAGCCATTGGATTCATGGGCGGTCTACCTTTCTCGCGATCTGCGACCGAGCCCACCGATACGGCCCCGATCGTGGCCTTGGTGGAAACAAGTCCGACACAGACCGTCACGGTGTTGCCTCCGACGCTGACGCCTTCAGCGACACGTGAACCTAGCATTACACCATCCACAACCCCAACCACCACTTCCACATTCGTGACCCTTGGTGGTGGAGGGCGGATCGCCTTCGTCAGCGATCGAGTGGAGGGAGTGTTCCAGATATTTACCATGAACGCCGATGGTACCGATCAACGTCCATTAACCATCGACCCTGGGGATAAATATCAACCAACATGGTCACCCGATGGGACACGGCTGCTTTATGTCACCGATGGCGGGACGGATGAATTCGGTAATGGGCTTGGTCTCGACATCAAAGTCGTCAATGCTGATGGCACCGGTATCGATTGGGTCGTTCACCACACTGGGGATGACACCGATCCTGCATGGTCTCCCGACGGTTCCAAGATCCTCTTCACAAGCACACGTGTGAACGATTTGCGTCAAGTTTTTATCATTGACGCCACGTGCCTTGACGTCCCTGGAAGCTGCGTGGACGTGAAGCCGAGAAACATCTCCTGCGATCCTGAATTCTGTGCCGTCGAGTACTCACCTTCCTGGGCGCCATTGGGAACGAAGATCCCTGATTGGTTAGTCAGCACGTACACCATTGCTGTGGCGGTCTCGATTAATAATGCCCCGGCACAGATCTACCTCCGACCACCCGATAACCCCGTACCAGATCCTAAGGATTTCGATCGCCAAGATCGTATCGTTGGCGTGGATCACTTGGCGTGGTCCCCCGATGGTTCTCAGATCGTCTTTACCTGGTATTACCAACGCGGTCGCAATGAGATCGCCATTGTGCCACTCGAGGATCGCGGTTGGGAATATCAGATCCTTACGACAACCAACAGCAATAAAGAGCCGGTTTTCTCACCCGATGGCCAGTACATTGTCTTCACCAGCTCACGCGATGGTATGTTTGAGATCTACCTCATGACCCTCGGAGGGCAAGATCAGGTGAACCTCACCAACTCCCCAACCAGCCAAGATATGCAGCCGGACTGGCAACCGTTGGTCGGTCCGTAGATTAGTTCCTGGGTTTCCTTATCCCTAGTTGAGACCATCGATTGACAATGCTTCACAATAGAAATTCTGTAGGGTCAATTCATGAATTGGTTCTACATCCTTACTAAGGACTTGCACTCAGAAATCTGCGCACACCTCTGTCATTCCCAGCGAGTCCTCCCTCAATCTGTCATTGCGAGGAAGACGCCGGTACGGTGATGCAAGCTTTTCGTTGAGGAGTTTGCTTCGCCACTGCGGGCTCGCAATGACATAAGGGGATTTGCCATTCCGAGGAGCCATGCGACGAGGAATCCCTATGATGAACCTGATAATCTCGATCCATCATAGGGATACTTCCCGCCTAACCGTGCTCAGAATGACAATAAAGAAGCGAAAATCCTCACGCGAGATGAACGCCGACGATGAGCAAAACAATTCTCCTGAGCATGGCGAAGGGTGATTGCTTTTGTAGCTCACACTTCGATGCCTCTCGATTTACACCAAGATGCCATGTCAAACCCGTGTTAGGATATATCCCATGCGAGGATCGTCCATGATGAGGGAAGGGATAAATGCAGGCGTTAACGATTGACATTGGTACAGGAACACAAGACATCTACCTGTTCCGCTCCGGCCTCAGCCTGGAGAATGGTTTCAAACTCGTCATGCCTTCGCCAACCATGCAAGTCCGAGGACAAATCATGGAAGCAACACAACGGGGAGAGGATCTACTTCTCACTGGCGTGACGATGGGAGGCGGTCCCTGTCACTGGGCTGCCGAAGCTCATCTGAAGGCCGGTCACAAGATTTACGCCACCCCAGAAGCCGCACGCACCTTCAACGATGACCTAGACTGGGTGAATCAGGAGATGGGCGTTGTAATCCTCAGCGAAGACGAAGCCGCCAACTTGATGAACGTACACCGGATTGAGCTAAGCGATTTTAATTTTGACACTATCGCGGAGGCATTCAACGGTTTCGGCGTTCGACTCGATCCCCAGACCGTAGCAGTTGGGATCTTCGACCATGGCGCTGCACCTCCAGACATCTCTGACCGCCAGTTCAGATTTGATTATCTTGAGCAGCGTATCCAAGCCGAGAACCGGCTCACGGCCTTCGCTTTCCTTTCAGAGGATATCCCTCCCATCATGACGCGCATGCACGCGGTCGCGAAGAGTGGGAGTGATCTAAATTGTCCAATCGTCGTCATGGACAACGCGGCTGCGTCCGTGCTAGGGGCTAGTCTTGACCCACATGTCTCCGCTCGATCACGCGTAATGATTGTAAATATCGGCAACTTCCATACGTTGGCCTTCCGTCTCGGACCGACCGGCATCGAGGGGATCTTTGAGCACCACACGGGGTTGATCGATCAAACACGCCTCGAAACCATGCTCCGAGCATTGGCTGATGGTAGTTTAACCCACAGGGAGATCTTTGATGGTCACGGCCACGGCGCACTGATACGCCAATCAGAGAAGTTGGATTTGGACCTTGGAGACTTCGGCGTGGTTGTNNCGATGATGCTGGGTTCGGAACTACGCCCATACTTCGCCGTACCCTATGGCGATATGATGTTAACCGGGTGTTTTGGCCTTTTAGTATCTGTCAGCGATCTTGTTGAAGAGTTAGAAGAACCGATTTGCTCCGCACTTACGAGTGCCGGGGGTGACATTGCACCATGGGATGTCATGGAGTGAATGTACAAGCGAGAACAAACCCAGTGCTTCGTCAACCAAGATATAGTGCATCTGATCAAAAAAGTACCCTGATCCTTATCCTGAGCTTGCCAAATGATTGTCGAAAGAGCGCTCAGAATGACAACTTCTCATATGTCATTCCGAGGAGCAACGCGACGAGGAATCCCTATGATGTGACTCAGAGTAAGATACACCATAGGGATTTCTCGCTACACTCGGAATGACATTAATGCTCGAGTGTGTATCTATCGCACGATCGTAATCGTCACCCGCTCGCTATCGGTCTGATTCCCGGCGACATCGAAAACACGAACATAGACCGTGTGTTCACCTGCCAGACCTAGTTGCCAGCGCATGGAGTATGGCGGTGATGTAACCGTATCGACAGGTCTGTCATCAACATAGAAAACAACTCTCTCAAGAGAAACTTCTTCGAAAACCTCGACTTCAATCACCACTTCCCGATCCTCGGGCCAGTTATATTCTTGCCCAGCTTCGGGTGAGAGCAGTTGAACTTGCGGTGGTTGATTATCGACCGTGACATAGGTCGCGGCGGTAGCGATCCTCCCATCGCTTTGCACAACCAACAATTGGAGTGTGTAAAGACCGTTAAGCCCCTCCGTATCCCATCTACCGAGGACCCCATCGCTCACTGACTCAGATTGGTCCTGACCGATCTGGATCCATCTGCTGGGGTTCAAACCACGTCCATACTGCAACCGGTAATATTGGAACGCCTCAGGTCTAGCGTTTCCCTGGAGGATTACCTCTCCCCGCAGGATGTCGAAAGGCAGTGGAGAGGCAAAATTAACCTCCGGGTCAACTTCAAGCCCTTCATACTGCGTATCGTACTCCTGAGGCGGTCCCTCAATTCCAACTTGATGCGCCCACTCCATGGCCTCGGGTGGAGGGATCATGTATACACGTTCCTCGACGTACTCCAACGGCGTATTTAAGGTCGCTAACTTGTTGGTTTCCCTATTGATCAGGAAAGGCTGATAGAGGTTATCGTAATGTGTCGGTTCTGTGCCATGTATGAAGACTTCGCGCGCCACATTGGGGCAATACTTTGTTGGCAATAACCCGGACGGATCACACACCTCCATAAAGCTCACACCAGGGGGAAGCGCCCAACCCTCTCGGGGCTTATCTCGGGTCGCGTATCGGATGACAGCATGCCAGATAGGAGTGGCCCCATTTAAAGCATTCATTTGGCGCATCGGATTGTCATCCAGATTCCCAATCCATACGCCAACTAAATGTGAAGGAGTAAAGCCGATGGTCCAGTTATCATACCCATCAAAGGTCGTGCTATTTTTGACACCTGCTGGGCGCCCAATCTCAAAAGGACTGGGGTGCCCAAACGCGGGCCATCTCGCAGCCTCATCGCTAAGGACATCGGCGAGTAAATAGGATAGCTGCTGGCTCAGGACGACTCTCTCCTCTTGAGCATAGTTATAGATCACTCGTCCGCTCGCGTTTTCCACCTGAATGATGGCGACTGGGTCGAGCGATCGAACATCGGACAAACTACCCTCCGAGGGTGAGCCTGTGCCCACCATCTCCCCTCCATTGGCGACGACACCGTAACTGAAAGCCATATCGAGAAGCGTCACCTCCGCGCTGCCCGAGGCCAATAATGATCCGTAATCTACTCCTGGCTCTGCCAATGTCGTGACGCCCATGGAGCGTATTGTGGGAAGGACATTCTCCACACCTACCAGCTTTAAACTCCGGGCCGCAGCTACGTTGTATGAGTTGGCAAGTGCTGTTCGCATACGAACGGGTCCGTGATCTTGACCATCGTCATTTGGAGGGACGTCCCACGAAAGTTCAGCGAAGGTTTGGTTTTCAGGGACATCAAGCACCATCGTACCGGGAGAATATCCACGAGCGAAAGCCGTAAGATAGATGAAAGGCATGAGCAAAGAACCTGACGTACGCGGAACCTCTGTAGGACCCAGGAAGCTTAAAATGTATCCGGTTGTCGGATCGACGACCACAATCGCAACATCGGATACGTGATGATCAAACCCAGCATCACTCGGCCGGAGTGGGGGCAGCAGTCCTGCAGCGACACATGCGGTCCCATCCTCCGCTGATTCGACAAAACCAACCTCACCTCCACTCATCCGATTTAGATGTGTTTGTGCTACACAGGCTGATTGCAGTTGTAAATCGTTGTCCAACGATGTGATCACTCGCAACCCGCTTCGATGCAGGGCATTGGTGTCCAGGATCTCTCCGACGCGTGTCCATACATAGAGCGCGAAATCGGATACGTAGGAGACTAACCCACCAGCTATCGGCTGTAACGAGATGGATTCGCTTACAGCCTCTCTAGCTTCAGAAACTTGGATCAGCCCCTGGTTCGCCATCTCGTTCAGCAATTGGATTTGCATCTCCCGAGCTTTTGATGGGTTATCTATCGGATTCAAGATTGGATCCTGAGGGACACCAGCTAGGAGCGCGCTCTCTGCTAAGGTCAACTCGGACGTATGCTTACCAAAGTAAACCAGGGCAGCGGCATCGATCCCATAAGCAAGATTGCCATAGTGAGCGCTGTTAAGATACCACTCTAAGATCAACTCTTTTGGATATCGGCGGGTCACTTCTGCTGAAAGCAAGACTCTCCGCAACACTTCAGCGACGGGCGTGTGATCGCTATCACCCAGAGGGAGCAGATGGGTCTCCACCAGTCTTTCGGAGATCGTTGGGGACAATTCTGGTCCCGTCTGGTGGAGCAAACTTCCCAGCAAAAACTGGAATAACGCCTCAGGGTCATATCCGGGGTTGTCCCAGAAGGTTTCGTCTAATGCCAGGATCGAAGCTTGAACGAGATGATGGGGGAGCACATCAACAGCAAGCGGATCGATCCTATACCATCGCCGTTCGTCAGCGGAGGGATTTATGACCTCAAGGAGTAAAATTTCCCCGCTCTGATCGTAAATGCTTACCGGCTTGAACGCCTCCATCCCTACGGATCCAAATACATTCTCGATATCCTGAACCCGCGGTAGACCTTCCGATAAGTCCGCATACATGAGGGCAAAAACAAGAACCGTAGCACAAGCCAAGATGGCTATGAGGATGATTAAGCCGCTGGTGATTCCGCCCCGCCAACTGGATCTTGTTTGACGATGGCGACGGAGACGAACGAAATCTGTGGGACGAAGCATATAAGGATTCTACTCACTTCTGGTAGTCAGGCTATAATGCGTGCAATTCCTAAACCCAACACCTGAGAGTATGCGAGAAACCTACATGATCCCTCAAGACTACCACATTCACACCGATTATTCATGCGACTGCAAAACCACTATGATGGAGATGTGTCAGGCAGCCATCGAGCTCAAGATCAAAGAGATCGGCTTTTGCGATCACTGTGATTTGATGCCCGAAGATCCGTGCTACGCGTTTTTCCGAGCTGATGCATGGTGGGAATCATTAGAGCGTTGTCGGGAGGATTTCCAAGGCGCACTTACTATTCGAGCAGGGATAGAGTTGGGAGAACCCCACCTCTTTCAAGATGAGATGCATGAGATCCTCGAGAAGTACCCTTGGGATTACAGTGTAGGCTCAATGCATTGGGTTGGTTCGAAGAACGTTCTAGACCCAGCTTATTTTCAAGTTCCTGCTGATGTGGCCTACGGGACATATTTTCTTGAATTAGCCAAGATGGTAGCCCATGCAGATTTCGACATCCTGGCACATATGGATGTCGTCAAGCGGTATGGATTTGACACTTATGGTATGTATGACCCCTTCCAGTTCGA
>JABAOF010010739.1_pt2 | contig 14920 bp, 14 predicted proteins | sample 7062171 | NCBI WGS metagenome assembly JABAOF01 (sample SAMN14538628, study PRJNA623070) | marine sediment metagenome | biome: marine biome [ENVO:00000428]; feature: marine pelagic biome [ENVO:01000023]; material: deep marine sediment [ENVO:00002113] | place: India: Gulf of Khambhat ...
CACCTGTTTCGGTTCATGCTTCATCTCAACCAAAGGTGCAGGCCGGTCGTATTCCCGGATGCCTAACCTGCTCATCAGGCGGCTAATTGGAATCTTTCGACCTTCCCGAGTCAAATACGCCTCGAGTTCTCTCTCCGGTCCGGGCCACTTCACTCCCTCTTCTCCAAACTTCGATCTCAGAATGGCATTCATCTCCCTTGGGGATAAAAACATCGGACATGCATAGAGTTCACAAATCCCGCATTCGCAGCAGAGGATCGCCTGGGTCAAGATATCTGTATCGGCACGCCCGTAACTTGCAGAACGCATAATTTTGTGAGGCTCCAGCTGATGGCCCAAAAGATATCGGGGGCACATCTCGGTACAGTAAAAGCACTGGATGCAAGCAGCCTTCGCTCTTCTCACAATGTCTCGGATTTCTAGCTTTTTTTTCAGAATCACAGGGTGGTCTGACGGTAGGACGACGATGCCACTGGTGGTCTTTTGGACAGGATATTCGGACCCAACCAGCTTGCCCATCATCGGCCCTCCTGCAAGAATGCTAAACGCATCAACAGTCGCTCCCCCTGCACGGGCAATGCACTCCGCTACGGACATACCCAAAGGGACTCGGAGACTAACGGGTTGATCGACTGCACCGGTCACCGTCAACATCCGCTGGGTTACAGGAATTCCATCCATGGCATTCGCTATGTTGTAGAGGCTCTCCACATTGCTGACCACAACTCCCACCTCGAGAGGGATTCCCGCCTCAGGAACCATCCGCTTTGTGACCTCGTAGACCAGAGCAAATTCATCTCCTGCTGGATAGAAATCTCCCAGCAGGAAAATTTCCACATTTTGCCCTGCCCCACCCCTTTTGAAAGCCTCGATAGCTCTCTCATATTTCTTCTTCACACAGACAATGGACCTTTTCGCCCCCGTCGCCTTCTGAACCCAGGCAAGGCCCTCGAGGACCCTCTGTGCCTCCCTGATCATCAATTCCTGGTTGCAGTGGAGAAGGGGTTCACATTCTGCTCCGTTTGCGAGAACGATCTCCACGGAGGACTCGATTTTGACATGGGTAGGAAACCCCCCGCCCCCCGCTCCTACAACACCCGCATCCCGGACCTTCGTGACGATTTCACTCACCCTTGAGGTTCCTTTTTCAACGGTACCTTCGCCCCGGTTTGATATTGCTTACGATCCAGCTCAATATTGTCGATGATCCCTATGACGACGGCATCAACCGGAAGCTCCTTCTCAACAATTGCAGTTCGGGCCGAACTCCCCTGAACAACCACCACCAGCTCTCCTATTCCAGCACCAATCTGATCCCCGGCAATGATGACATTCCCGTAGGGTTCCTGCTTGTGATCGAGGGGCTGAACGATGAGCAGCTTCAAGCCCGTGATCCGGCCCTCCTTGCGCGTAGCCCATACGCTACCAACAACCTTGCCCATTAGCATGACGATCCCCCCGGTAAGATCCAGGAAGAAGGAAGAAATCCCGCCTCCCTCCTCAATTTTCCCCTTGTTCTGGACTACCCTTTATAGATTTACTTCTGTTTCTTGGCTATTTCTTCCGGTAGGGGGAGAATCCCTTCAACATCCTCATGAGGTCTGGGGATGACGTGGACAGAGACCAGCTCACCGACGCGTTTAGCAGCTGCTGCCCCAGCGTCTGTGGCTGCTTTGACAGCCCCAACGTCTCCACGGACCATGACGGTAACGTATCCCCCACCGATTTTCTCCTTCCCAATGAGGCGCACGTTGGCCGCCTTGACCATGGCATCGGCTGCCTCAATGGAGCCAACCAGCCCCCGCGTCTCAACCAGACCCAAAGCGATAAACCCTTTCTCCACCATTTCAAACCCCCTTCTCTTTTGAATTAGAACTCAAGAACTTGCCTATTTCAGATCTCCCAAAGCTCGAAAAGGGAGCTCTGAATGAGAAGCCGTGGCTCGTGGTTCGTTGCGACTGACCACTGGCAACCGACAACTGAAAACACAAATGAACCTCTCAAGCATCGAAGAGGAACCTTTTCAGAGATCTCGGTCCCACGCATCCAAAACTCGTTCTAGGCAACGCCATCTTGTCTCCAAGAGATCGACCGACAGAGCCTTCCCTCTTTACAGCGACCAAACGGATCTCCCTCTTCTACGTACTGGATGATCTCCTGTGGCGACATACCGCCCAGGCCTAGAGATTCTAAAGTACGTCCCTCAGACCAGAAATCGATGTCTATCATCGTACAGGCGAGATCGATCATGCTGTCAATGGCCGTCGTTTCAATCCCCATCAAATCACCAAAGGAGGAGAGAGGGACCAAACAATTGGGAACCTCGTCCAGGATATTGTTGAGTTGCAGGACATCCGTGGGTGCATGAAATCCCAGATAATAGGGATTGTTGTGGTACACATCATAAAGGGTAGGACCCGTCACCCCATAGCTCTCTCGGTACCAATCAAGTACTGTCCACGTGTCCAGCCCAAATGCCTTCCCAATGGCTACCTTTTCGTCGTCGATTTTTTCCATTACCATCTCCACAATAGGCCGGGTGATTAGATCTTTGTAAAACCGAAGATCCTCGCCTGCTGCCGATCGCTCGATAATGGACGTGTTCAACAACATCGGGGCCGGATGGTTTACCGGACCGACATTGTTGATGCTGGTTTCCATGACATTCTGGCCCGCCTCGATTTGGGGGTAGACCTGGATCAACGTGTCCATCACCTGGCGATTGGTCCTGGCCGGGAGCGCTGCTACTCGCATCTTATTTTTTTCCTTCAGGATCTCCACAGCCCCAGGCCCCCTCAGCTCGGCGGCGTATATAAAGGTCTGAGCCTCGGCCAAATAGACATTGGCACGGATGGCATATCGTCTCAGTGTCCTCGCAAAGTCGAGGGCTCCACCCGTTCGTCCTGGATTGAGAACGATGATCTGGCCATCCCGCAGGAGGCCGACCATAATCGATGCCAGAGTTCGGTGAACCGTAGCAGGCGTGTTGATCATGATGAGATCCACGCCTTTGATCGCCTGATCGAGACAATTGGTCACCAGATCTGGTTTTGCCAACCCGCTGGCCACCTCCCCTTCCATGCGAATCCCACCGTTTTGAATCACCGGTCCAGTCTCAAAATCGAAAAAGCTCCACAGATTCACGGAGAAACCCTTAAGGATTAGGTGGCCCGCCATGGCCATGCCGCTGTTTCCTGCCCCGAGAACAGCGATCTTGAGTTTATTCTTTCTTGCAGGAGGTGGAGAAGACGACGATCCGGATCCCGCTGGTCTCTGCCCCCGCCGACCCAACTCCTCGACCACCGCTTTGACGATGGAATCAATCTTTTCCTTTTCCATCCCGTATCACCTCTTTCCTCTCTTTAAATCGAGCAGCGTTCAATCTGGAACGATCCCGTGCAGGCTACTCTTTGTCGGCGGGTAGGATCGTCTCCACGTCTTCATGAGGCCTCGGTATGACTTGGACAGAGACGAGTTCTCCGACTCGCTGTGCAGCCGCGGCTCCTGCATCCGTAGCTGCCTTGACCGCGCCGACGTCACCCCGAACCATCACAGTAACGTATCCGCCACCGATCTTCTCTCTACCAACAAGGCGAACATTCGCCGCTTTCACCATGGCATCGGCTGCCTCAATGGAGCCGACCAAACCTTTCGTTTCAACCAAACCGAGCGCCTTCTCAGCCATGAGATTTCCTCCTTTGAAATGACGAAAGTTTTCCTTCATTTCTTACTATTTTACGAATAATATCCACCATAAGCCATGATCTTTCGTTTGTCAAGTCTTTTCTCATGCCTTCAACAACTGTAGCTAGCGGTTCAACTTCCGAAGTGGAGTTCACGCATGGACTCAATTCTCGATCAGGAATTTATTCGTTCGGGATGTGAAGAAGGTCAGCCGTTACAACGGGGGCGTGACGAAGGGGCGAAAACGATGGTTGCTCCCATAGCACTCCAGTGGGTATTTCGTGGTGGGGAATCCCGGCAGCGTCGGGAATCTAACCGTGGACAAAAGTCTCCAGTTTAGTACCAGCCGAAGTCATCGACGGCATTCGTCATGGCCCTCACATTTTCGACCGGCGCCATGGGCGGCAGTTCGCACCCAGGAGCGAACATGAAGCCGCAGGAAAGCTTCTTCCCCTTCTCTATGACGGCCCGCGAGGCAGCATAAACCTCCTCTGGTGTCGCAGTCTGAATCACGGCAGGCTCAAGGTTGCCGACGACGATGTCGTTCGGGAAGTATTCAGCTGCTTTCTCGATGTCCACCTCGTGACCAAAACTCACGATTCCCGGGTCTCCCATGGGGATTTGTGCCCAGAAGGGAAGGTTTTCATTCTGCTCACCGCAGATGTGCATAAACATCGTCTTATACCCCATGGCCAGGACCTTCTCATGGACCTCTTTTCTATAGGGCAGGTTAAAGGTCTCGAACGTCTTGGGAGAGATCACCTGGTTGGACGATACGGGGTCTCCGCCCCACAGAAGTACCCCGTCGGTACCAAATATGTCCTTCCAGTACGTGGCCATCTCAATCTCAAAATCAGTCGTCAGTCGCACGAGCCGATGGGCAATATCGGGCTTCTTCAAGGTCCATCTCGAAAACCGATCTATGCCGACGATATTCGACGCACAGGTAAATATTCCCTCCAGTTGAATGACAATATTCCACGGCTCGTTGTCAAAGCTATCCTTTGACGACGCCTCGAAAAACTTCTTCTGAAGGGGTATGATGCCAGCGTTGGCAACATCGGGTATTCTGAGATCCATGACCTCTTCGGGTGTGTTTGCGACGTGCCGTGAGACTGAGGGTGCCTGGGTAAAATCTCCATCAGGCCATTTGATCTCACCCCCAAACTCCCAACCTCCAAAAGCTGCGTAGGCTATCTCCGGGACACATACCCAGTCAAAATCCCTGGCGGCTTTGCGCTGCGCGGCAAGAGATACCTCTGGGTTGGTGTAAAGATCGGCAATTGAGGCATTGCTATAGACCGCAGCAAAGCCCCCACCAAAGGGATAGATTGGTACTCGGTCCGGCTTTTCACGATTCAATAATGCATCGACCCGTTGTTTGTTTGTCATGGTGCCTTTTGTTTTATTCAACGTAAGATCCCCCCGTCCTCTAGTGCCGTATCTCTCGAAGGTTCTTGTGAGAGATGGGAGATGGTACATTATGATCAGACGCCCCTCTCCCACCCATCCCAGAGAGTCTTTATGTTCTCCCACTTCTCTTCCTCAGGAGACGAGGCTCCCGATTGATAGGTGGCGCCTGGAAAAGTGTCGGCGGGAGCCGTGAAACACCCTCGCTTGATCAGCCGACGGATGTTCTCTCTATATATCTCATCCACCTTCTCATGGGGCAGTGGATCCTGTTCCATCCAGAGATTCTTTGGGTGAATTGGTTTCTCATACATTTTCCGGAAGACCTCTGTTCTCAAATCCTTTGTCCAGTTGCTGTTGAGGTTCATGACCCTGAAATGTCGAAGTGCCTCGATGTCGATAATTGCCGCAACCATCGTATTATAGCCCGAAGCAGAATAGGACATGATGTTCCCGTAATAGTCAACGATGTGAGAGCTACCCCCGGCAATGTCAATCGGGTGTTTCATCCTCGGATGGAGAAAGACTGGACCCACATTGGGGCAGATCATATAGACACTGTTGAACTGGGCGTGTCCCCGGTTTTGTACCATCCAGCCGCCACCACCAGGATAAGAGTTTCCTGTCATCGGCATCGCTTCACTCGGGCGATACACAACTTCAGCCCCGTTGAGTGCGAGTGCCCGGACCGCCTCCGGATACTCTCCGTCGCTACAGCAGATCGTACCGATGTTGCCGATGTCATCTGTTTTGAGAACGGGATAGAAAGCGTCGATGCCATCGCCGAACAGATCGACCCATCGATCATAGACATCGTGGGGCGTGCAGGATCGTTCCCGGCACCATAAATGGTTCTTCGCAGCCTTGTGCACCACCTCACCGGTGGGTGAAAGGATAAATAAGGTGTTAAAGAATCGGTCACCCATTACTTCGGGCCACCTGGCCTTGCACTGAGCGATAATATACGTTTTGTAAAGTTTCGCCAACTGTCCAAGGCATTCAGTCTCTTCACCAGGGATATCAATGAATAGCTCCTTTGCCGCCACGGTATGAGGCAAATCAAACGCCTCATCAGTGAAACCAGTCATCGCTCCTTCGGCCAGGGCGACGACCTTGACAGGCATGTTGATGTTCAACATCGAAATAGCCGCATGAATGTTTTCCTCTATCGTTTCGAGATTACGCTTGATGTGATTCCGATCGGCAATGCCATAAACGACCGTGGACAACCCCACAGCCATGTAAGGAGCAACTGGTCTTCTCTTCTTGTCAGACATGGGGTCCCTCCCTCTATCTAGAGTTTTGGCGATTATACACCACACCTCGATCTCCGTGTCAACGGACGTGAGCACGCGAACAGAAAGTCCCTAAATTCCCCGTCAGCCTTTAGGAGTTTCCTAACGAAATGCGCAGCCGGTTACAGAGGTCCCAAAAAGAGAAATGGATAGGATCATCCAATTCATAGATTCAAAATTGTCGAAAAACCAAAAGAATAACAAACCCTTCCTTTCCAGACTCAGGAAAATCCAGACGTCTCAGGTTGACAACGGGGAAAATGACATAGTAAATAAGAGCCACTCGAAGGGAATGACGTATCTTGTACCGCGTAAGGGGGAAAAAACTTATCGCGAAACGGGGGAATGATGAGGACGGTGAATTACGTTGACAAGGGAGCCTCCCGCTACGTTGTCGGAGAGGTGACAAGGTTTGACCAGAAAAACGAGATGTTCTGCCGGCCCTTGTGGGATCCAGACAAGCTGGATTTAGGACAAAAGTTCTACGAAACTGAGGTGATGCCCAGGGAGGAACCAGGCCGAAGGCTTAAGGACCAAGCGTTAGTGAATGCCGCCTGGCGTCTGGAGAATATCTCCGCCCAGGGAACTTTGGGCGGGCGGATGGGACTCTACGCCTGGGAATGGGATGGCAAATTCGATTACCCCCTCGTGCCATCGGGATTGAAGATCAGTGTCGACAATCCAGAGATCGTGACCAAAGAAATCAAGCGGGTCGCCACCTTCTTTGGCGCGTCCCTTGTGGGCGTGTGCGAACTGGATCGTCGGTGGCTCTATTCCTCGGCATACCTGATCACTCCTGAGGGAGGAAAGTCTGTGGAGAATGAGATACCAGAGGAGTGCAAACATGCCATCGTTATTGCCGTGGAGATGGACTATGGGGCCGTCGCCTGTTCCCCCGCAAATCCTGCCTCTGCTGCGACGGGCCTGGGCTATTCCAAGATGGCCTTTGTCGCCGGTCTGGTGGCTCACCATATACGTGGACTTGGTTACCAGGCAATCCCATGCGGGAATGACACGGCATGCAGTATACCGATCGCCATCGACGCCGGGCTCGGGGAACTTGCTCGAAACGGTTTGCTCATCACTCCTGAATTTGGTCCCAGGGTTCGCCTGGCCAAGGTCTTCACGGATCTACCCCTGGTTTCTGACCGGCCTATTGAATTCGGTGTCTCGGATTTTTGCCGCCGTTGTCTAAAATGTGCCGAAAAGTGTCCAAGCCAGGCTATACCAGAAGGAGAACCAACCGAAAAGCCATTTAACATGTCCAACAGGGAGGGTCTCCTCAGATGGCCAGTCAATGCTGAGGAGTGCCTTGGCTTCTGGGTGGCCAATGAAACGGACTGTTCCAACTGTATCAGGGTCTGTCCCTATAACAAGCCCCTCAGCTGGCTTCACGATTGGGTGAGGTGGGGGACGAACAATTTTCGATGGACGGACCGGTTCTTCGTATGGATGGATGACCTGTTCGGCTACGGCAAGATGGTTGACGCCAAAAAATTCTGGGACAGATAAGAAGTCACTTCAGGTAATCTCACGTGTACTTCTTGAGCGGGTAGACCTTACATAGCATCGGCCCAAAGGTGACTGCCCCGGTGGCCGAATCGCAATACGTATCATCATCCTGGGTTAGGACATTGACATTCGATTCGAAGGCCCTGAATAGCACGGGGTCTTCACCGATTTCCTCCGGGAACCACCAGCCGTGCTGGGCCTCAACCATTCTCGGCGGGATTCGAGAAGTCAGCTTTGCCCTCTGTTTTATCTTTCCCCTGAGAGTTTCGATAACCATCCAGTCTCCCTCTCCGATGTCTAACCTCCGAGCAGTTTCGGGGTTGATTTCGGCTGTCGGATGTGGATAGAGCCGACGAAGGGATTTTATCTGTCTGTGTTCAGAATGGTGCATGGGCCTAAATCGTGCGCCAGTGATAAGAATAAAGGGGTACTTTTTTGCCAGCTCTGGTTGGCTCACAGGCGTCTCGGGAGGTTCCTCGTACCGGGGCAAAGGGTCGTAGCCAAGCCTCTCAAGGATGGTCGAATACAGCTCGACCTTTCCGGTTGGCGTTGCAAATCCCCGAGGTTTTTTGGTTTTTGGATCAATTGTTTCGTATCTTTTCTCCACGGGCGGGGGTATCCACCAACGCTGCTTCTGGGCAAATTCCTCTGCCGATCGTATGTCCAGCTCCTGAAGTAACGGTTCGAGGCACCAGTCCCACTCTTGGTCGAGGGTCCGACGCCAGAACTTTTTCTGCCCCAGTCGCAGCCCTAATCCCTGATAGAAATCATAATCAGTCCTCCGCTCATACAGGGGCTCAACCACCCTTTCCCCCATGGAAGCCAGATTGCCATGGCCCTGGAAAGTCTGTGTGCACAGTTGGGGGTGTTCCAACCAATTGGTCACTGGAAACACATAATCCGCAAGCACCGCCGTTGGAGTCATCCACTGTTCTGCAACAACGAAGATGTCAAGGTTCGGGCTTTTCAAAGCCTTGTAGATTCTCTTGGTGTTTGGGTAGGCAACCAAAGGATTACTGGCTCCGCAAATCAGGCCCCTCACCTGATAGGGTGTGCCTGTAAGGATGGCTGTCCAGATATCTGGCTCGTGGCAGCCGGGAAGAAATCCAGATGACAGCCCTTTTCCATACCAGTAAGGTTTTGCCACTCGATGGATCAATTCATACCCAGGATAGCCCCAGAGCTTATGCCGGTCCGCACCGAGTTGTTTCGCTCTCTGTTCTGAAGACAGCATATCCATGTGCTCAAAAACAGGGCCATAGTTGCTCTTCGGGCAGGGCCCCGCGAGCATATCCCCCCCAGCCACGTCGAGGTTCCCGGTTATGGCCCGGAGGATGCATTTGGCGTGAGTAAGGCTCGTCACATTCCTTCCTTGCATGTCCGATTTCACACCCCAAATAATCGACGCCGGTTTGCTCCTTGCATACAAACGTGCCGACTCGACGATCTCTTCTTCTGGTAATCCGGTTATTTCGGCAACCTTACCTGGCGGGTACTGCTTTACCCGCTCTCTCAACTCATTGAACCCGTGGCACCACGTTTCCACGAAATCTCTATCGTAGAGGCCTTCTGCCATGATCACGTTTAACCAACCCAAGGCGAGAGCCGCATCAGTGCCAGGTCTTAGTGGCAGCCACCTGTCTGCGAGTCGGCCCACCGTCTCTGAGTACTTTGGATCGATGACGATGTATTTCGTTCCATCCTTCTTCGCCTTCAGGAGTTTACTAAAAGTGCAGGCGAGAGACTCGGACGGATTGCCTCCCCATATGACCGCACATTTGCAGGGAGGTTTTACCGATCTGCTCGCCCCAGTCCCATATACCGCGGCATGGATGAGACGGCTCACAACGGAACACCACTGTCCGGCATTGGCATGATTGGGACTTCCGAAGATATTCATGAACCTCGCCTTGAATATCTCTGAAAAGCCTCTGCCCGTCCCCGCTACAGAAGCAACTGCCTCAGCACCCGCTTCTTCTCTTATCTGCCCCAGCCTTTCCGCTACCTCATCCAACGCCTGGTCCCAGGCGATTCGCTCCCATTTGCCCTCGCCTCTCTCCCCGACCCTTTTCAGGGGATAATTCAGCCGATCCTCATGATAGAGGTGTTCAATAAATGCTTTGGAGCGCTCACAGATCCAGCCCTCGTTCACCGGATGGCCCGGTTCACCTTTCAGGTGAACGACCTTCCCCTCCTCGACAGTGGCCAACACGCCAGCCTGGAGCCAACAACCGAAGCACAGGGCTCGCCTGCGATCGCTGTTCTCTCCCTCTGTCATCCTATCTCCTTCTCTGTGCCCATGCTGACCCCGGTCAAAAACCCTGACCGTGGTGCCACATGAGGTACGTGTTGAGTCACGAAGGGCTTCAACGGGCCTTGACCATAATGCCCCCGTCCACCATGATGTCCGCGCCCGTAATATAGGAAGACTCATCGGAGGCCAGGAAGAGGCCGCAATAGGCGATGTCCTCCGCGGAAGCCAGACGGCCGAGGGGAATCCATTCGGCAACCGCCTTTTTGGTTTCTTCGTCCCACTCCTTCTGCATGGGGGTGTTCACCGGGCCTGGATGGACGATGTTCACCCGGATTCGGTGCTTGGCATAAACGATCGCCATTGACCTCGTCAGGGAGATCATGCCGCCCTTACTGGCGGTGTAGGCGTCTTGGGCTCTGGTAAACCCCATAAAAGCGACCCCTGAACCGATGTTGATGACGGACCCACCCCCTTGTTTGATTAGCTCGGGAATGCCATACTTGCAAACCCACACCACTCCCTTGAGATTGATGGCCATAACCTGGTCCCAGATCGATTCGTCCGTTTTGGTGACTTCAAAGTCCTTGTCACGCCACAAGACACCGGCGTTGTTAAAGAGAATATTGAGCTTAGAAAAAGCGGCCGCGCCGGCCTCGACGGCTTTCCTAACCTCCTCTTCCACGGCCACATTGCAGGCGAGAAATATGGCCTCACCGCCATCTTGTTCGACCAGATCGACTGTCTTCTGTCCCGCCTCTCGATCAATATCAACGACAACAATCTTTGCCCCCTCGCTAGCAAAGATTCGGGAGGTGACTCGACCGATACCGCCACCTCCGCCTGTGATAAAGGCAACTTTGTCTTTCAGTCTCATAGGGCTTGTCCCTCTATTTCATGGACGTGTCTATTTCAAGACAGGGCTGTTCATCGCCAAGTGGCGACCCCCATCCACATTCAATAGCACACCGGTGATATACGCGCTTTGGTCAGAAGCCAGAAAGAGGGCAGTATTCGCAATATCTCCCGGTTTTGCATTCCTTCCGAGAGGATGAACGGACCGCATGAGGTCATAACAGGCTGTAAGATTCTCTTGCCCCGCTATTGGAACGGGGAATCCCGTGTCCTCCACAAATCCAGGCAATATCAGGTTCACGCGAACATTGTCAGACGCGACTTCCGTTGCCATCACCTGGGATAGCATTTGCAGTCCAGCCTTGGAGGTGCAGTAGATCCCGTCACCGGGGAAGGCTTTGATTCCATTTATCGAGGAGATGTTTATGATAGATCCCCCGCCCGCCTTTCGCATTTCAGGCAGAACCGCTACCATGAAACGCCAAGGGGCGTAGGTATTGGTCCCCATGATGGCCTCCCAAACCGATGGATCTGTCCTGTCGAGTCTTCCGACACTGACAATGCCTGCATTGTTCACGAGGATATCGATTCGCCGGAATTTTTCTACGGTTTCCCTGACCACCTGTTTAATGTCACCCTCGACGGTCACGTCCGCCCTGACGGCGAGGACGTGACCGTCATGACTGGGGATTTTGGAAGACACTTCTGAGAGTTTGTCTTCCGCTATATCGCAGACGACAACCTTCGCCCCTTCGTCGTGAAAACGCTTCGCGATCGCAAACCCGATACCCTGTGCCCCTCCCGTGACAATGGCGGTCTTCCCATCGAGTAAGCCCATCTTTCAAATCTCCTTTTTGTGGCGTGTAAGATTCTATCTTTCCGAACCGATACAAGAAAAGTTTAGACGTCTCTCAGGACGTCCAGAAGAATCCCTGTTGCCCTGTCGACATGGTCTCTTGTGATGGTCAGAGGTGGCATAAAACGCAAGACATTGTCATAACGGCCGCAGGGGACCATAATGACCCCTCGGTTGAGCAGTCCAAAGACAGTCCTTTTCATCCCATCCTCGCCGAGCGGTTCTTTGGTCTTTTTATCCCTCACCAGTTCAATGCCGATCATCAGACCTCTCCCCCTGACCTCACCAACAATCCTAGATTCCTTGGCTCCTTCAGAGAGTCTCCTTTTTGTCTCCTCACCTACCTGACCAGCTCTTTTGATTAACGCCTTGTTGTTCTCTGTCAGGATGTCCATGTTGGTCAAGCATGCTGCGGCAGAGACAGCATTTCCAGCAAAGGTGTTGGGTTGGGAACCTTCTGCGATTTTATCTCCCAGGTCATCACGAAAGGTGATTCCTGCCATGGGCATATCGCCACCCATCCCTTTACCCCATATCAGTATGTCGGGTACCACACCACTGTACTCAATAGACCACATTTTCCCACTGCGCCCTGCCCCTGCTTGAACTTCATCTGCAATAAACAGGGCGCCGTGTTTCTCACAGGCTTCCTTCAATATCTGAACGTATTCTGGCGGTGGGGCTAAATAACCCCCCTCCCCTTGCTGCGGCTCCACAAAGAGTGCAGCCACGTCATCAGCACCTGTGTAGGGGGTGTTGAGCACATAGTCGACATACTTAGCGCACTGGAGGTTGCAACTTGGATACTCGAGATTGAAGCAACAACGGTAGCAATAGGCGTAGGGCACATGGATGACCCCAGGTATGGAAGGCCCGAAACCCTGGCGATATCGCTGACCCGTCGTGAGAGAGCCGGAACCGGTCCACACGCCGTGGTATGCGCCATGAAAAGCGACGACTTGCGTCCTATGAGTCATACGGCGGGCAAATTTTATGGCTGTTTCAACCGCACTGCTTCCGCTTTGGGTGAAGTACGTCAGACAACGGCCACGTAACCCTTCAGGCATAACACCGGATACTTTCTCGGCAAGTTCGATACGACGGGTATTGGTCATATCAGTGGCATGCATCAGTCTTTTCAGTTGCTCTTCTATGGCCTTGACCACTCGTGGATGTCTTCGCCCGACAGAATTCACGGCAACCCCAGCGGTTATGTCGATAAAAACGTTTCCATCGGGGTCCTTTACTGTGGCTCCCAGACCTTCGTCATAGACGCAGGGGAACTTCCCAGCTCCTCGAGCCAGCGACTCATACTTGAACGAACCGTCGAGTGCTTTTTGGGTTTTTGGGCCGGGAATTTGATCGGTTACGATATCTGGTGCATCTGGGTACGACAACGTGGCCAGCTCCTGTTCTGAAATCATTTTCTTCCCTCCGAGTCGTTCTGAGCCCATGGGACGGGCTTCTTTGATCAATTTGGCCTGTCGTCACGTGGGTGGCACCATCGGGTATGACCCGTTGGTGAAACGAATTCCCCCGAATCTCCCCAGTCTCATTCTCTAAGATAAAGCCAATGCTCCCCCGCCCCATCTATCCACCTAGGAAATTGTTATGTTTTGAGGCTGGACGGCAGGGAAACCCGGCAGTTGGAGATCGTCTCAATCCCTCAACGTGATCGGTTAGCCCAGTATTCATGAGCCTGCGATTTAGGCTCCATGTTCGGCTAGCAGACCCACATGCTACAGCATTTTGTCAGGTAGCCACAGGGCCAGTTGGGGGAACAACATGGTCATTACCAGAACAATCAATTGGATGATCACGAAAGGAGGGACCGCTCGCCAGATGTCTCTCGTATGTATTTCCGGCGGGGCTACCCCTCTCATCAATATCAGTGCCCATCCGAATGGTGGAGATAAGTAAGCCACCTGCATGTTGAGGATAAAGACGATGGCAAACCAGATGGGATCGAAACCCAAGAAGCGGGCAATGGGGATAAAGATTGGAGCACATATTGTAATCACCGCGTAGTCGTCCATGAACATGCCAAAGAGGAGAAGAATGATTTGCATCGATCCAAGTATGACCCAGCGATTGACGGGTAAGTTTTCCACAATTCCCATGACCATTTCCTGGGCCCCTGCGCTGGTATAGACGACGCCAAAAAGCGTGGCTGCAACCAGAATCCACAAGGCCATACCGCTGATTTGCATGGTCTGAAGGCAGGAATCCAAAATCACTTTCCACGTCAACTTGCGATAGACAATGCAGATCAAAAACGAGCCAAATGCTCCTACTCCAGCAGCTTCTGTCGGGGTGGCGGCTCCCGTAAAGATTGACCCCAAAACCAGGACAACCAATAAAGAGGGGGGGATTATATCCCAGAGGGAGGTCAGTCTGACCTTCCAAGAGGTGTCCTCAGAGGTGCTCGGGGCAAGATGGGGTTGGAAATAGCACCTGATTGTTATGTAGAGAATGTACAGGCCTGCAGTGATAAAGCCGGGAAGAGCCCCTCCAAAAAAAAGCTTCCCAACTGAGAGCCGCGAGATGTAAGCAAATATGATCATGATGATGCTTGGAGGAATGATTGTCCCCAGAACACCCCCAGCCATCACACTCCCTAAAGCGAGGGATCTGCTATAAGAATATTTGATCATGGCGGGGACGGCAATCAATCCCATGGTCAGGACCCCGGGGCCGAACCCTCCGCACATGGCCAGTGCGACGCATACGCCAACGGATACGACCGCCAGGCCGCCCCTAACGCCTGAAAGCCACCGATTCAGCGCGTGAAAAAGACGATCAGATATGCCCGAATGAACCAGGAAGTTTCCCATAAGGAGGAATAGCGGGATGGTTATCAGGGCTGGATCTGTTATTTGCCTGTAGGTGGTAGTGGCTACGACGTATAGATCGGTCGATCCCCCTAACATAAACATCATGACGGCACTTACCGCTCCGAGCGCAAACGCAACGGGAACGCCGATAGCCAAAAGAAAAATCAGCCCCCCAAACAAAAGGACAGTAACTAACTCAACACCCATGAAACCCTATCCCCTG
>JABAOF010023620.1_pt4 | contig 14920 bp, 17 predicted proteins | sample 7062171 | NCBI WGS metagenome assembly JABAOF01 (sample SAMN14538628, study PRJNA623070) | marine sediment metagenome | biome: marine biome [ENVO:00000428]; feature: marine pelagic biome [ENVO:01000023]; material: deep marine sediment [ENVO:00002113] | place: India: Gulf of Khambhat ...
CAACAACAACAGTATCGGAAACATCCAGTCCATCAGGTCGGAAAACTTATGAATTTGTTCACGCTTCCTGATGCGACCGACTATGATCTCCGCTGTGAAATAGATAAGAACTGCGGCAGCGAAATAACCCACCCATCTCTGAGGATGGTAAATTGGATAGATATTGTCTGTCTGAAACCACTCCAGGAAGACAACCACTAAAGCAAACATTATCAGGTATCCTGCCACAATCAAGAAGTGCTTCATCCATCGACTCTTGTTGTCTTTACAGCTCAGAAACAACTTCTGAGTGAGTGCGTGGACGACTATTGTCTTTGCTTCTATAAGGAATATAAAAAGAGGTATCCTTAACTTCTCGCCATTTTGAAAAGTGTACCCAAAGCCATCCTTTATAAAACCCCGTATGATATCCGGTATTCTGAAGCTGGTCCCCGGGTGCATGGTGAGCCAGTACATACGAAATGCGTTTGCGAATAGGATTAACAAGACTAAAGAAGCCACGGTTATATCGAACAAATGTACTGTATGGGCGGGGGCGAATGTGTTGAGCTCAACTCTGTCGGTTACGATCGGTCCATGAAAAAGAGCTATCAGGAAGGCCATGAAAGCGCCCGAAAGAATTAGAGCTGCAATTTGCCATGCCTTTGACCGGTAGAGCTTTCCAGAGATGCCTGTCCAGTCATACTGTCCAGTGAGATAGCGTCGGAGTGTCATCATGGCTTCCCCAGGCTCTGTTTCTCTTGGACAAGCCGTAGAACAATCGCCGCAATAGTAGCATAGCCACGGCTCTAGACTGCTCAGCAACTTATCTTTCAAACCGAACAGGACATATTGCATTATTCTTCGCGGAAAGGAAGCCGAATTCTTTGCTAAGTCACAGGAAACCGTGCAACTTCCGCATTGGTAACAGGCATTGGGATCGAAATTACCATACTTTCGGACCTCGGCCGCCAAAGTGGGGTCACTAACGTTTTTTTCCATGCTTACACCATTTCACTAAAGAAGTCCTCGGTTTTCAGTTTATAATACATTTCCCAAAGTGCTTATTGTCTTGGAAAGAATATAGGGAGGAGTGTCAGTTTTGTCTATGATTTTCTCTTTGGATAAGAGCATCGATCGAAAATAAAAAAATAATAGGCGGTCTAAAGAAGTATTATTTATGATCGGACCGCGCGAGACAAATATTAAAGCAATTTAAAATGGTATTGTCAAGGAGCCTTTTATTAAATTTGACATTGTAAGTTATTAATAATATATTATTTATCGTAAAAATAGATCATATCTATTTGATATGAAACAGTAGTGAAATAATAAAAAATCATTCCCATCAAGAAAGGAGGAAAACTGAATGGAAATAATTAACAAAGGATCAAAGATTTTAGTTATCGATGACGATCCTGATTTTTTGAAAGTGGTGTCTATGATGTTAAAATCAGAACCTTACAATGTTATAACTGCCAAGAATCCTCAAGAAGGCAAAGAGAAGCTCTTTACGGAGAAGCCAGACTTAATTCTTCTTGATATCATGATGGATAGTCTATTCGATGGCTTTTCTTTATGTCATGATATTAAAACTTCCAAGGAGTACGAAAAATTCAGAGAAATACCGATTATTTTTGTTTCGGCTGTGAAAGAAATCTCGGGTTCAAGATTTGATTTTGGACCGGGTGAACAAGGCCTCAGAGGTCCTGATGACTACATTGACAAGCCAGTCCAATCAGATGACCTATTGAGCCGGATTGAAAAACTGCTAAAGATATAACCTTTCCTCGTTATATGCAAACGTAGCAAACTGCGATAGAAAAACCTGTTAAATAAAATATGCCGCAATATTATGTTTCGTAAGAGCTTGGCCGTAAAATTAATTTTTTATATAGGTATCATTTTAGTGGTAACTATAAGTCTCTTTTTTTACATAAATATAAACATCCAGAAAAAATATCTGATCGAAGAAATGCAACAGAATGCTGTCCGACTCAGCCAAACCATCGAAAGAAGCATCAGATATGAAATGTTGACTGCTAAAAGCGATCATATTCAGAAAACATTAGAGGACGTTGGAAAACAACAAGGAATTGAACACATAAGGATATTCGATAAAGAAGGAAAAATAATTGCGGCTAGTTCTAGGGAAGAACTCGGAAAAATTATCGATAGAAAGGCAGAAGCGTGCTACTCATGTCATATCGATAGAGAGCCAAAGAAAAAACTATCCACCCCAGACATGACCAGGATTTTTAAGTTAGAACAAGGGCACAGAGTACTCGGCATTATTAATCCCATCTATAATGAACCTAGGTGTTACAATAGTGCCTGTCATTTTCATCCTCAGGATAAAAATGTTTTAGGGATAATGGATATCTTGATTTCTCTAGCTCGCTTTGACAGGCAGATAGCAACAAGCCGAAAACAAATCCTGATCTACTTTTTATTCACATTCCTCACTATATCTGCAGGCATCGGCCTATTTATCTTCTTTTTTATTAATACTCCGATCCGCAAGGTGATTGAGGGGACTCGAAAAATAGCTAAGGGAAACCTCAATTATCAAATCGGAGTCTACCCGTCAAACGAGATAGGAGAAATGAGCAGATCTTTTGATAGGATGACCGACGAATTAAAGAATTCCCGTGAAGAGATCGAACAGTGGAATTTGAAGTTAAAAAATGAGGTGAAAAAAGCGACCGAGAAGCTAAGAAAGAAAAATGAAGAACTGAATATTGCAAACACAAAACTTCTCCATCTCGACAGCATGAAATCTGAATTCATGAGAAGGATGGAGCACGGATCCCGCTCCCATCTTGCTATTATTCAAAGCTGCATGAAGCTAGCTCTGGGAGAATACTATTCTGAGCTGAACGAACAACAAAAGGATTTATTAAAGACAGCTGAGAGAAGAAGCTCCATGATGTTGGAGTTGCTTGATGATATTTTATTGCTTTCTTATCGCAAATCCACTAGAGCTGTTTATGATATGGAGCTCATTAATTTGACCGACATTATCCAAAAGGCTATTGATGACATAAAAAACCAGGCCCAAAAGAAAAATATCGTGATAGATGTTCAGATTCCCTCCGATCTCCCCCTAGTGTGGGCTGATCGAAAGGCGCTTTATGAAACATTCGCCAATTTGTTAACAAATGCTGTAAAATACACGAACGGGAAAAATGAGATCAAAGTATCCGCAAAACAGAAAAGAGATTTTATCGAAATAGAATTGTCAGATAAGGGCATCGGGATCGCTACAGAAGACCTGGCAAAAATTTTTGATGAATTTTACCGAGCTCCAAATGCTAGATCATATGAAATTAAAGGGACAGGGCTTGGATTAACCATCGTGAAAGAAATAGTTGAAGCCCATCATGGCAGCCTTAAAGTTCAAAGTGAGCTGGGAAAAGGGAGCACATTCCGAGTCACACTGCCCATAAAGCGCCCTCGTAAAAATAGTAAATAGAAGGTAAAGAAATGCCGAAGAAGGAAATACTGGTCTTAGAGGAGCTCCTCGGGTCTAACAAGAAAATTGCCGCAGACATTCGGAAGGAACTGACGCAGAGGGGCATTTTAACCATAAATCTTCTCAGCTCTCCTGGGGCAGGAAAAACCACCCTTCTTGAACGGATGGCAGAAAGCCTGAAACCTGACTACAAGATGGCTGTTATCGAGGGGGATATCGAGACTGAGAGGGATGCTGAAAGAATCAGAGCCAAAGGAATCCCGGCCTGGCAGATTATCACCGGGGGCGCCTGTCATCTCGAAGCCAAGATGGTAGGAAAGATATTCTCTGAAATCCCTCCAGATCTGGATTTCCTGTTCATCGAAAACGTCGGAAACCTTGTCTGTCCGGCAAGTTATGATCTGGGTGAGACTCTCAGATGTGTCCTTCTTTCTACTCCCGAAGGGGATGACAAGCCCAAAAAATACCCTAAGGCCTTCTCTACAGCCGATTGTCTTATCCTCACCAAGGCCGACCTTGTCTCACTTCTTCCTTTTGATGTCGAACGAGCGAAACAGGAGGCCTTGGATATCAACCCGAAGCTTAAGATTTACATCACCTCTGCCCTTCAAGGCATAGGGATAGATGAGTTGGCAGATTATTTTATTTCTTCCCTCCTCAAATTACGAAAACAGAATGCATGAACTCTCTATCGTCGCCAACCTTTTCGAGATTCTCGAGGAAAAGGCCAAGGAAAAAAAGGCCAATAAGATCACTCTGGTTAAACTTCAAGTCGGCGTCCTCTCGGGAGTGGTTCCTGAATTCTTGATGACGGCTTTTAATATCTACAAAAAAGACACCATAGCTGCGGACGCGAAACTGAAGATCGAAGAGGTGCCCCTTAAGACCAAATGCCTAAAATGCGGCCAGGAAGCGGTTAAGAATGACTTCGTCTTCATCTGTGAGAAATGCACCTCCCGGGAGTTGAAGACTTTGAGCGGGACCGAACTTCTCCTAGAAAAGGTCGAGCTGGAGATTTAGCTCAGCCGCATTCCTCTTGTATTTAAAGTTTCAATTATGATACATTAGCTCCATGTTCAGTCTTGGGGAAGATCAATGAGCTTACTGGAAATTGTCTTAAAACTTCTTCTGGCTGTCGGCCTCGGGGGACTGATCGGTCTGGAAAGAGAATCAAGCCACAAGCCCGCCGGTTTCAGGACGAACATCCTCATCTGTGTCGGATCAGCCATGATGATGATTGTCTCCATGCTTGTTCTTCAAGGAAAGGAGGGAACCGCCGGTGATCTGACCCGAATCGCTGCAGGTGTAATTGCAGGCATCGGATTTATCGGGGCCGGGACAATCATACAAGCCGCAGAAAGTGTTATGGGTTTGACGACAGCGGCCACGATCTGGGCCGTAGGGGGACTGGGCCTTGTCATCGGGGCTGGACACTATATCCCCGCCCTCATCTTCACCGGGATCATCATGTTGACTCTCGTCATATTCCGGCAGATCGAAAGCCAGTTTGTGAGGCAAACTATCTACCGGTATCATCTCAAGACAAAGTATTCCAAGGATGTCCTGATCCATATCAAAAAATTAGCCCTTCACGAGGGNNACGAGGGGATAAGAATTCGAGAACTTACCCTCAAGAAAGAGAAGGATCTGTCCATCGCCGATTTCGCCTTTTCGTGCACTCAAGAGAAAGAGCAAAAATTCAACAAGGGCCTCCTCGAGCTAGAGGACATTCTAGAAATTAAGATTGTCTGAATATAAGCTTCTCGTCGCCACGACGAATCTCGGTAAAGCCAAAGAAATTCAAAACTTCCTCTCGTCGTTCAATTTTCAGATATTCTCTCTCAGCGATATCCAGATTACAGCGGCATTTCCAGAGTATAAACACACCTTTATCGAGAATGCCCGAGGCAAAAGCCTTTTCTACAGTCGGTGCTGGTCTGATCTGACTTTGGCCGAAGATTCAGGTCTCGAAATAGAGCATTTGAACGGAGCACCAGGGGTTTTATCGGCCCGATTCTCAGGCTCCCAAGCCACAGATGAGAACAATATTCAGAAGGTGCTGAAACTGATGAAGGGAGTTCCTTTTGAACAAAGAAAAGCCCGATTCGTCTCGGCTGTTGTACTTTCCCGAAAAGGCAAAATCCTGACGGAATTCCAAGAATACGCCGAAGGCTTCATCGCCCCCGAGAAAAAAGGAACACATGGATTTGGGTATGATCCTGTTTTCTACTACCCGCCGTTAGACAAAACCTTTGCCGAGCTACTCCCAGAAGAGAAGAACAAGGTCAGTCATCGCGGCCGGGCCCTTAATAAACTAAAAACCTTCCTGGCTAAGTTTGCAGAGCCATCCATGAAGACTGAAGAAAGTTGATGGAGAAGGGGTAGGTCCCCTTCTCTCAACCGTTTTTCGGCTTTTGCCCCACTGTAATCAAGTTCTTTAGTTTCAAGAAAGTGTTCTCCCCGATTCCTCTGACCTTCATCAGATCCTCGATCCTGTTGAACCGGCCATGCGTTTTCCTGTAGTCGACAATCCTCTGGGCCACCTGGGCTCCGATGCGGGGCAGCTGCTGGAGTTCTTCGACCGAAGCTGTGTTGATATTGATCTTCTTGCTGCTCTTGCTCTCCATGGCCTGGATGTGACCAACCCAAACACAGGAAAACACAAAGCCAAGAACAACAACAAATGCCAAGCCTTTCATCTTGAAATCTCTCATGATAACCTCCTTTCGTCTCCTTGAATGCAACATTCAGGCCAAACTTGATATTTCATATCCTTATTATTTTCTAGTAGTTAATAATAAATCAGAGAAGAAGATGTTAACAAGCATTGACAAAACACTGATTTCAGTGACAACCGAAGTTTCCGTTCAGTTACTCAGGGACTCAGATAAAAGAAAAATATTTCTTCGTCTACCTTTAAGATTTCGTTCCTGTTCTTATTCGTCATTCCCGCGGAAGCAGGAATCCAGATCTATCTTGATAAAATACTATTTATTACTGGATTCCTGCTTATGCAGGAATAACATAGGAATGCCAAAATGTTTTATCTGAGTTACAGTGTTACTGTTTCAAGAGCGGGGATGACTTTTGCGGTAGACGTCCAGCAATTGCCGCAAATCGATATGGGTGTATTTTTGAGTTGTGGCCAGGCTTTCGTGTCCCAAAAGCTCTTGGATGACCCTTAAATCCGCCCCTCGACTCAGTAGATGAGAAGCGAAGGAATGGCGAAGCGAGTGAGGACTTATTTTTCTTCTCAAAGCGGCGCGCCTGATGTACTTGTTCACAATCCTCTCAACAGAACGAGAAGTGAGCCTCTTCCCCCTGTAGTTCAAAAATAGGGGGGTTGCCTCGATGTTTCCTTTGTTTATGAGGCTTCTTTGCGCGATGTATCCACGAAGACTCTCCTCTGCTTTGCTCCCGAACGGAAGCAGCCTTTCTTTCTTGCCCTTACCTCGAACCATGATCAAGCGCTCTAGGAAATTCACATCATCCACATCCATCCCCACAAGTTCACTCACCCGAATTCCCGTTGCATACAAAAGTTCAAGAAGAGCTCTATCCCTCAAGTCAAGAGCTTTCTCTGGCTTTTGAGGAATATCCAAGAAGTGTTTCATCTCCTCTTCTGAAAGGAATGTGGGCACATGTTTATCCTGCTTAGGTGTGGACACGACTTTGGCCGGATTATCCTCCAGCCATTTTTTCTTCAGACAAAACTGGAAAAAAGAACGTATCGAGGCTAATTTTCGAGCGATGGTGGATTTCTTATTGTTCATTTCGTGGAGCCTGGCCAAGAATCCCCGAAGGACGAAATTATCAATGCCTCTTAACTGGACCTTTCTCTCTTCCAGATACTCGGCCAGCTGGCTAAGATCCCTTCGATAGCTGGCGATCGTATGGGGAGAAGCATTTTTTTCATGACGAAGAAAGTTAAGGAAATCTGAAAGCTCTTGCCTCATCGTCCTTTAACTCTACACCACTAAATCAGTTATCAGTAATCAGTAAAGAAGAAAATCTTATTCTAAACTTAAAACTGTGAACTGAGTCTCTGATAGCTGAATTACTGACATTAAAGCTCTTCCGAATCTTCCTTTTTTTCCCAGATTTTCTCCCGCTCTATGGTCTCCTTGTAGTCGCACTCCTCATTGCTGCAGTAGACGTACGGTTCCCCCCTAATAATATTTTTGCGGAGAATAAACTCTCGTCCACACTTAGGGCATGGCTTGGCTAAAGGTTCATCCCAGGTCGCGAATCTACACTTGGGGAAGGTGCTGCATCCATAAAAAATTTTTCCCTTTTTTGTCTTTTTGCGGACGATCGTCCCCCCACACTCTTCCGGACAAGGGATGCCCGTGTCCTTTTTCTCTGTTTTGGTATACTTACACTCAGGGTAATTCGAGCAAGCCACAAAGGTTCCATACCGGCCAGAACGCAAGACCAAGTTTGATCCACATTGAGGGCACTCCTCTTCCAAGGGTTTAGCTTCCTTCTTGAGCAGGCTCTCCTTGTAGTCGCATTCGGGATAGCCCGAACATGCTCTAAAAGGGCCATATCGTCCTTTCTTGATGACGAGCTGTCGACCACACTTGGGACAGACTTCATCTACTGGGATGCCCTTCTCCTTGAACCCCTCTCTTTTCTCAGCTTGATCCAAGTCTTCCTTCAGCATTGAATGATATGATCCTAAATACTCCAACCAGTCCAGCTGCCCTTCGCTTATCCGGTCAAGCTCTTCCTCCAATTTGGCTGTGAATTCAAACTCCATCAAATCGGGAAAATTTAATATGAGGTAGTCTGTCACGAACATACCTAAATCGGTGGGGATAAACTTTCCTTTCTCTCTCACAACATAGACTCGATCCTGCAGCGTGGAGATGATAGGAGCGTAAGTGCTGGGGCGTCCAATCCCTTTGGCCTCCAGATCCTTGACGAGACTTCCCTCCGTGTATCGGGGCGGGGGTTGAGTGAAATTCTGCTTGGGCTCAAGATCGAGAAGATTTAACTCTTCTCCCTTTTCGGCTTTAGGCAGGACTTTCTCCTCTTTTTTCTGTTTGGGATAAAGAACGAAATAGCCGTCAAACTTTATGACCTCCCCTTTTGCTATGAACTGATATCGGGAAGCTTTGATATCAAATTCGGTCTCCTCGATCAAAGCCGGATTCATCTGAGAAGCCAAAAACCGATTCCAGATCAATGCATAAAGGTTATATTCCTCTTTCTTCAGATAAGGTTCGACGGCCTCTGGAGGCAGGGCAAACGTGGTGGGACGGATTGCCTCGTGGGCGTCTTGAGCCTTTTTTTTGTTCTTGTATATATGCGAGCCCGTTCGGGGAGGTAGTCAGGCGCATAATTTTCCTTTATGAATCGGCGAGCTTGAGAGAGGGCATCATCAGAAACACGCACTGAATCGGTCCTCATGTAGGAGATCAAACCGACCAATCCCATCTCACCGATTTCCAGACCTTCATACAGCCTCTGGGCAACGGCCATCGTCTTCTTCACAGGAAAATGGAGGAGACGATAGCCATCCTGCTGGAGAGAGCTTGTGATGTAAGGAGGAGGAGGAAATCTCATCTTTTCTTGAACCTTAATGTTCTCCAGAGAAAAAGGAACAGTACGCAGTTCAGAGGTAATCTCTTTGGCTTTCTGCTCGTTTGGTATCTTGGCCTTCTTCTCTTCGATTTTGTTCAACGAAGCCTTGAAAGAAGGGGGGTGACTGGCTTGAAGATGAGCGGTTATCGTCCAATATTCCTCGGGAATAAAATCCTTAATCTCCTTCTCGCGTTCACAGATGAGACGTAGGGCAATGGATTGGACTCGGCCGGCACTTAAACCCTTCCCGATCTTTTTCCACAACAAAGGGCTGATGCGGTAACCGACCAGTCTATCCAGGATTCTTCTTGTCTGTTGGGCATTGATCTTTCCCTCGTCTATCTCTCCTAAGTTCTGGAGGGCCTGCTGAATGGCCTTGTTCGTGATCTCATGAAAAAGAATACGGTAGATGTTTTGGTTTGAATCCTCTAAAACCTGTCTCAAATGCCAGCAGATGGCTTCTCCCTCTCTATCCGGGTCGGCAGCCAGGAGAACAGCCTCACACTGTTTAGAAAACCTACGTAGCTCGGCCACGGTGCCTTTTCTATTAGGTATGATTTCATACTCGGGTTTAAAATCGTGGTCGACATCCACGCCAAATCGTCCCTTGGGGAGATCACGGATATGGCCCATCGAGGCCTTCACCAAGAATCCTTGGCCTAGATAACGATATATCGTTCTCGCTTTCGCCGGAGACTCGACAATGACCAGCTGCTTTTCCATCACCATCTCCTTTGATAATACTTGCCTGGACTCTGAAAAATCAATCCCTTGAGCTCTAGGTTGAGTAAGAGCGAGAGGGCCTCGGAGACAGAAACATCGCTCTTATCCAAAATCTCATCAATATGCGTCTGGGAGTCGGGCTTTAAAAAACCATAAAGCTCCTTTTCTTTTGTCGTCATGGAAGGCCTGGCCTTTTCCTCGTCCTGAGAGAGAAGCTGTTCCTTCAATGGTGAAGGTAATTCTTCAGCAACGTCCTTCCAACTTTCCACGACCCTGGCCCCGGATTTTATCAACCAGTTGGTTCCCTGACTGAGATGAGAAGTGACGTTGCCAGGAACCGATAAGACAGCCCTGTTTTGATCGAGGGCTAATCGAGCTGAGATCAGAGACCCGCTTCTCAGCGTCGCCTCCACAACGATTAACGCCAATGACAGTCCGCTTATGATCCTGTTTCTTATCGGAAAATGGAAACCCAACGGCTTTGATCCTAAAGGAAACTCTGTGAGGACAACGCCCTGTTCAATAATCTTTTCAAAAAGAGCTCGGTTTTCTCGAGGGTAGATGTTGTCTAAACCTGAACCTAGCACAGCAATTGTCCGACCTCCTTTCAAAGCTCCCTGATGGGCGATGGAGTCTATCCCGCGAGCCATGCCGCTGACGACGACCAAACCCCTTGACCCAAGGTCCTCTGCCAGGCGGGCAGCCACATTTCTTCCGTAGGCAGATGGTTTTCGCGAGCCCACGATGGAAACGGCAAGCCCCTTCAGGGTTTCAGCTTGACCAGCACCATAAAGGACGACCGGAGGATCAAAAATTTCTCTAAGATAGCTCGGGTATGCTTCGTCTTCCAGGGTGATGACAAAATATCGGCTCTTTTCGAGCCGTTCAATCTCCGCAGAGGCTCGATCGAGAATCAACGGCGAAGTCAGGATGACGGCTTCATCCTCTGCAATTCCTATGGCGACAAGATCTTGCTTGGAGGCCATAAAGGCCTCTTGTAGGCGAGGATAACAGTCGACAATTTTCTTAGCTGCCCTTATATTTTCGACTAAGACAAGGTTTAAAGCAACCCAGTATCTTCTGTTGTCTTCCACCTTCAGCGAGCACATTCAGAGGGAGGAATAGCAAAAATCGGAACATAGGCATAGGAAAGGACTTTCTCAGTTGTGCTTCCTAAGAAAAATCGCTCCAGCTTGCTCTGGGTGCAGGTGGAAATCACGACAAGGTCATAGTGATGGGTTTCGGCAAAATCAACAATACCAGTGGAGGCATTGATGGCCCGGTAGATCTCTTCGGTCACTTTGAGGCCTTTCTTCTCCTCTCTTTTTCTCTTCTTAAACCTCTTCATAACAGTGTTGAACATATCATCCAAGACTCTTGGGGTAAATTCATAGTCATGAAGCTCGAGGACGTGGAAAAGAGTGATTTCGGATGCCCCCAAGCCTGTCGCCAGTTTCCAGGCGTAGTCTCTTTCCACCTCTTCTTGATCCGAAAAATCTGTGGGCACGAGTATTTTTTTAAACTGAGGTTTTCCCCTCTTTTTCTTGGTCACTAGCACCGGGACATGGGAATTCCTCAAAACCTGATTGGCCACACTCCCGAGGAAGAGTTTTTCAATAACCGATAGGCCGCGTCTCCCGATCACGATGAGATCGACCTTTTTCTCCTCGGCGACTTCGATGATCTTCTTGGAAGCTGCTCCTTCTTTAACAATGATCTCAAAGGAAATGCCTGTTGATTTTTTTATGGCCTCGAGTTTCCTTTTGGCTTTTCTTTTCATCGAGCTTATCCTCTTGGCCAACTCTCCCTTGATGACAGCACTCATATCGTAGGAAGCGGGTCCCAGATCAGGAATGACGTTAAGCCCGATCAAGCTGCCCTTGTATGCTTTCCGGAAGGCGTCGGCGTAAAGAAGCGCCTCTTTAGCCTCGTCCGAGAAATCCGTAGCCCAGAGTATTTTTTTCATAAATCCAGCCATTTCCTTCACCTCATCTCAGGTATGCTTGAAGATTGTAACGAATATTTTAACAATAAAAAATAAAAACACAAGAAAAAAGCCCCCCTCGCAATTTTTATCCTGCCATGAATGTTCCAACGCTATTACCCTCCGAAAAGAATCGAGCCCTCCCGAAAAAAAACTCCGGCCACGGCTCCTGTCATAAGACTGGCCAGTGTTGCTGCCAGGAGCGCTCTGAATCCCAAGCGGGATAGATCCTTGAGGCGTTTAGGCGCCAAGGCCCCTATACCGCCGACAAAAATGGCCAATGAGGCAATGTGAGCAAATCCACAAAGAGCATAAGAGGCGATAATAGCCGAGCGAGGATGCAGAAGTTTCCCCTCGGCGATTAGCTGAGAAAGATGTTGATAGGAGACAACCTCTGTGGCCACAGTTCTCTCTCCGACGATTTTGGCCACCTCGAGTGCATCGACCGGAGGAACTCCCAAAATTAGTGTAAAGGGATAAACGATATAACCCAATATAGATTTAAAGGACCATTCAAAGTCCCATCCAAACCAGGAATTAAAGGTGCCGCCTAACCCACCCAGGATAAGGTCAAGGAGAGCAAGAATACCCAAGAAAGCGAGAAGGAGGGCCACGATGCCGACAAGATAGCGAACGCCGCTGTTGGCCCCGTTGATGATGGCCAGGATGAGGTTATCCTCTCGCTCATAAAAAGGCTTGACATTGATACCGAGAGTTTTTGGCTTCTCCGTCTCGGGCACGATGAGCTTAGCCATGATGACAGCGGCTGGGGCAGAAAGAAAAGAAGCAGAGACGAGATGTCCGGCGATTGTGGGAAGCTCTCCCTGAAGAAAAAACACGTAGAGGGCCAGGACCGTGGAGGCGATCGTTCCCATTCCTGCTGTCAGAATGGTGACCAGCTCCGATTTTGTCATCTCATGAATATGCGGCCTGACGACCAGAGCGGACTCGACTCCCACAAAAATATTGCTGGAAGCACAGAGAGATTCGGCTCCAGAAATCCTCATCAGCTTGGTGAAGACATAGGCGAAACCCCTGATGAGAAGGGGCATAATTCTCAAATAATACAGAGCTCCGACTAGGGCGGCAAAGAAAATTATGGTGGGCAGAGCCTGAAATGCAAGGATATTACCCAGAGAGCTTTCACCCGCTTCGTTCGTAGTGCCTGCGGGGAGAGCCAGACGGCCAAACAGAAATTTTGTCCCGGCTGTGGCACTTTCGAGGACGACCACCACCACCTTGTTCACGAGCAGGAAAAACTTTGCCCCGACAGGGATCACAAAAATAAAGAAGGCAAAGACAATCTGGNNAAATGACACGCCAGTTGACAACCCGCCGATTGGCCGAGCACAACCAGGCAAACCCGGCTAGGATAAAGATTCCGAAAAAACTCACAAAATTATAAATCTCCATTCTTATCAATCCTCAACCGAATTTTCTTTATCTTTAAGAGGCTTGAGAATCAAGGCATTCCTATCTTCAACTTCAAGACACACAACTTTACGACGTGACTTTTCTCCCTTTATGATGTTCACTCCAGATTTAGGAAGGGCAAAGGCAGAAGCGAGCATCTCGATGACTTCTCTGTTGGCTTTCCCCTGGGCCGGGGGAGAGAGGACACTCACTCTAAACTCAGCCGGGCCTACCTCCTCGAGTTTTCGTTCTCGAGCCCGAGGCTGAACTTTGACGGAAATATAAACCTTCTCTCTCCCCTTCACAGAGCCTCCACATGGAAAGACGTTCGAACTGAAGGAAATCTATCAAAAAGATAACACCTGTTGTCTCAACAACTGGCGGGCATACAGAGAGAGAGATTTGACCAGGAATGAATCCATAAAGAGGATGATCAAGATCACGATGATGGGGCTGATGTCGATTCCACCCAACCTAGAGGGAGGAATAATCCTGCGCAAAGGTCTCATCACTGGTTCGGTTAAATAATAGAGGATGACATGGAACTGGTACAAAGAAGGAACATTCACCCAGGAGAGGACCGCTCGGATAATGACAATCCAGACATAGATCATCAGGATGATGTGGAGGATTTTGGCAAGAGCATTCAAGAAGTTGGCGAAAAGAATCATGATGAGCTATCTCACTATCGAAATCGAAGATGTCATTCTCCAGAATCATTCCTGAGGAGAAAAATCGGAGAGATCAACGCTTCCTCATATCCCTTGTAAGGCGAGTGATCTTCCTCATTCGGGACAAAGCCTAATCGATGATATCCTTGTATTTGGCAAATAGCTCTTTTAGCTGTTGTTTAGAGATGATATAACCGCTGATGTATAAGGAAAGCGATTGCCGATAAGGGTCATTAGACTTGACCAAAATATACTCTCTCATCAATCCCTTTCTCGGACGAGGAGGAATTCTGATTTCGATCTCAACCTCCTTCCCCGCGGGAATTTTAAGAGGAAAATTCGCCTTTTCACCTCGATTGTAAAAAACCGCATCTTTATGGGAACATTCCACACTCAACTCCAGTTCGCCTTTATTCCTGATCTTTGCCCTAGCCTGAATTTCTTCCATATCCAAGACCAAACCGACATCCATGCTGTAGCGATCTAAATCTATCCTGGGTCGGGGAGGGACATCTATCTTTGCCATCACTGTCAGCTGCTTTTGCGGTTGTTTAGGGTCGTTGGTCTCTATGAAGACAGATTTGTTTAGTTGTCCCTCAAATCCCCTGGTATTCAAGGTGACTTTAATCTTCCCGCTCTTTCCAGGCGCAATCTGCTTCTCCGAGATAAGGGCAGCCGTACAACCGCACGTTGTCCGGACCCTCTTGATCTGGAGAGGAGCATCGCCTTCGTTGGTAAAGTCAAATTCATGAGTAAGGACTTTTCCCTGGTCAACCTTCCCGAAATCCCAGGAATCCTCCTTAAAACTAACTCGAGGGGCCTTTTCTCCCCAAAGCAAGAGAGTTGACAAAACAAAGACAGATAGTAGGACAAGAGTTTTTGATGTTCGTTTTTGTCTGAACAACCACTCCATAGCTTCCTCCTCAGATTTTTCTTAGATATTAACATGTTTTGAAAAAAACAGCAAAAACAAGCGGGGATGAGAGATAGGGATCGTCAGCACGCTGATTTTCTCCACCGATACCCAAATCAGCTCCCGTTCGGACTTCACTCGGGGTCAGGCTTCGTTATCTTGATAGGACTTGG
>JABAOF010003777.1_pt3 | contig 14918 bp, 13 predicted proteins | sample 7062171 | NCBI WGS metagenome assembly JABAOF01 (sample SAMN14538628, study PRJNA623070) | marine sediment metagenome | biome: marine biome [ENVO:00000428]; feature: marine pelagic biome [ENVO:01000023]; material: deep marine sediment [ENVO:00002113] | place: India: Gulf of Khambhat ...
CTCGGCTAGCGCTCCATGTCCGATTTCCCGACGCGAGGCTCCTCGCAAGAAACTGGTCTCGCCAACAGAGAAAGGAGGGAAGTTGTAATGATGCATGTACCGCTTTTCCTCAATCGGAGACAAGCCATCCAGTTCCTGGCGTTCACGTGGAGTCCCTAGAGTAGCCAGCGTCAAGACCTGGGTCTCACCTCTGGTGAACAAACCTGATCCATGGGCACGTGGACTAAGATCTACCTCAGCAACGATCTGTCGAATATCCTTCGCCCCTCGACCGTCAGGTCGCTTGCCGTGCTCAAGGATTCGTGCTCGTACTTCACCTTTGTGTATCTCAGCAAAGGCAGCAGCGATGGAATCCTCATCAAATTCAGTGGTTTCAGTCAGAGCGGCAACAGCTTCAGCCCGTAATTCATTCAACCTGTTATCCAATTCAACTTTTGTCAGGCTTTGAGCGGCCAATTTTGCTACTCGATCGCCAAGCCATTCCGCGACGGTTTCATTCACCCCGTCTGGTAATTGATATGATAGATACTCTGCTTTGGGTTTCCCAACCGTATTGCGCATTTCCTCTTGAAGCTCAATGATCGGTTGCATGGCTTGATGGCCGGCTTCAATGGCAGCCACCATCGTATCCTCATCGATCTCGTATGCGTTGCATTCGACCATCAGTATCGCATCATGCGTTCCTGCTAACCGCAGATCGAGATCGGATGCCTCGGTCTCATCATACGTTGGGTTGAACAAAAACTTGCCATCTTTATGAGCAACGCGTATTGCAGCTACTGGACCGCCAAAAGGGATATCTGAAATCGTCAATGCGGCCGATGCACCAACGATGCCTAACACATCGATCGGTGTCTCGCCATCGGAGGACAATGCATACAGGATCACCTGTACATCATTGTGCAGATCCTTGGGAAATAACGGACGTATTGGGCGATCTGCCAATCTAGCGGTGAGAACTGCAGCTTCGGAAGGACGTCCCTCACGACGGAAATATGATCCGGGGATTCGACCACCAGCGTAAAGACGTTCTTCGTAGTCCACCCGAAGGGGAAAATATGTTAACCCCTCCCGAGATGTCTTATCCATGGTCGCTGTCGCGAAGAGGATCGTATCGCCTTGACGAACAGTAACCGCACCACCTGCTTGTGGAGCAAGTTTTCCAGTCTCGATGGTAATAGATTTGTCGTCTATGTGAGTATGAAATTGTTTTGTGCCAAGCATGCTATATCCCCTCCCCACCGGAAATCTGTGTGGGTTAGGGACTGGGGTGCGTCCGCCAGCTGATGAGTAGTGGATGTCTGACGAACAAACTCCAATTCCCAACCCCATACACAGGTTACGGTGGATGGAACACTTTACTTATTTCTTATTCTCTCGGTGAACTTTGCCAGCCGGTCCCCCAAAAATAAAAAAATGAGTAGATGATCACCTTCCCACCATCTACTCTCATGGTCCGAGGACCTATTTGCGTCGGATACCTAAACGCTCAGTGAGCGTTAGATATGCGCTTGCATCTTTGCGTTTCAAATAAGCGAGATGTTTTCTCCTTTGCCCCACAAGCTTCAATAAACCTCTCCGGGATGACTCATCATGTTTATGGGTTCTTAGATGGTCTGTTAGTTGTTGGATTCGATTGGTAAGAATCGCGATCTGTACTTCTGGAGAGCCAGTATCGTTTTCATGTCGATGAAACTCACCGATGATTTCTTGTTTCTCTTTCTTTGTCATTGGCATGACGTCTGCTCCTTGGCAGGTCACCCAGTGGGGAGAAACCATTTTGACAAGTTAGGTCCACCCACCGGTCTAGTCATTTAAGGTTTTCGAATTATACCAGTCTGGTTTTTGACCGACAAGGTACGCTCAAGTAGATCGCGTTGATGGATGGGAAATCTCTTCAAGGCATTCTGAACTAAGCGTTTTGTGCCTCCGCTTCCGTGCGCAAGCTCATCCATCAGAAAGCGAGCTGCTTCTAGTGGGCTACGCCTGGCAAGGGCATTAATCAACTGATTGAGACCATGAAACAATGCCCCAGTGAATCTTCCAGTTATTCCATCAAGAAGGCGGAATATGGTGGGTAAATCCTCAAAGTATGGATCTTCAACTGCCGACTGAAGTGCGAACAGTGCAAACGAATGATGTCTCTTCTGTGTTGAGCTGAGCCAATTCCTTACCCTCTCAAGGAATGAAGTGGGATCTGCTCTCCTCCAGCTCACTAAACCTTGATTTGCTAGCTCCCATAAGGCAATCTGATCATCACACTCTAAAGCCCAGGCTTCTGCCCAAACTGGAACCTCCTCACCATTTAACTCTCCAAGAATTGCAGACGCCAGCACGCGTGTTTCACGATATCCTGCCTCCCATAGGGCAGCCGCAGCGGAGAATGAGGACGTCGGATGTTCCTTCAAACGCGTGCGTAGACCAAAACTTAGTGCCCTCATCAATGGCTTAGGAGCCCCGAAGGTATGGTATCTTTCATCTGCCTCTCCTGTTGCAATTGACTTCAAGGTACGATCTGCATAGAAATTTAATAGCTCGATACAGCCTCTCTGCAATTCAACAGGGTCACTCACCGTGTCCAGAAGATGATCCACTTGTTTTTTCAATCGCTCTGGGTTAATGGCCGTCATTCAGAAATACTCCAGTTAATATGCACGAGCGAAGATAGCTCGTTCAGACGCATATTGGCCACAATGGATACAAAACCCTTCACCTCCTGGCTGATCCAAGGGGATACATCGTGTCGTGGCTTTGGTCTCCTCCTTGATCTCGGCTTCGCACTCCCCGTCACCACACCACCATACATCAGCCCATCCAGATTTNNCCATCCAAATTTTACAGCTTCAATAAATTCCTCATAATCCTTTGGCTGATGCATGTTTTCATCAAGAAATGCCTTTGCACGATTGAAAATCGAATCGTGGATATCATCCAATAGATCTCTGACCTCATTCACTAAGCCATCCTGCGGTACAACAATCTTCCCCTTCCTACCAGGTTGATCACGCCGTGCCAGAGTAACGGTCCCTTCAGCTGCGTCCTTCGGACCCAATTCAATTCGAAGAGGTACACCACGTAACTCCCAATCATTAAATTTAAAACCCGGGGTTAGACCATCTCGATCGTCGAGTTTCACCCTAAGATCGGATAAGTGGGATTGGATTGACCCGATATTCTCCATAACCTGACTACGCTCGTTATCGTTTCTGAATATTGGCACTATCACCACTTGGTATGGAGCTAATCGAGGAGGCATGATTAAGCCTTGATCATCTCCATGAACCATGATGATGGCACCGATGAAGCGAGTCGATAATCCCCAAGAGGTTGTCCAACAATATTGCAGCTCGTTTTCTTGATCCAAATAGCGGATCTCAAAGGCGCGTGCGAAGTTCTGCCCCAAATTATGTGAGGTACCTGCCTGTAAAGCTCGCGTATCCCCCATCATCGCCTCAATACTGAAAGAAGTTTTCGCGCCCGCAAATTTCTCACTTTCACTCTTGCGACCTTTGATCACCGGTACGGCAGCTTCGTTCTCAGCGAAATCTGCGTAAACTTCTAGCATTTGGAGAGTCTCAGCTTTGGCTTCCTCCTCCGTTCCGTGTGCAGTGTGACCTTCTTGCCAAAAGAATTCAGTCGTTCGTAAGAACAACTTCGTACGCATCTCCCATCGGACAACACTGTTCCATAAATTAATCAATACAGGAAGATCACGGTAGGATTTGATCCATTTGGCGTACATATGACCAATAATGGTTTCCGAGGTAGGACGCACCACCAAGGGTTCCTCTAATTCCTCTCCTCCACCGATGGTCACGACTGCAAGTTCTGGCGAGAAACCTTCAACGTGCTCACGTTCCCGTTCCATGAAACTGAACGGAATAAAGACTGGAAAGGCAGCATTTACATGACCGGTGGCCTTAAAACGATGGTCGAGAGCGGATTGGATGTTTTCCCATAACGCCCATCCATACGGACGGACAACCATGCAGCCGCGTACAGGCGAATAATCCGCAAGCTCAGCTCGTAATACCAAACGGTTATACCAATCAGAAAAATCTTCCGATCTAGAAGGTAGCTGTTCTTTCGACATAAAGATCCTCACAAGTTCGGATTCGCCTTTACCGCTTTTTTACTCAACCTACCCAAGAGCAGTTTTGATCTCATCCCGGTGAATTCTTGACCTCGCTGGGATAACCACCAGTTTATGATTATGAAGATTAGATCAGCGCCGTGGAAACATGATGAGGAGCAATTCACATTACCCTTCAACTGTCCAGTCAGTTACCAACCTTCTGGAAACTGCGTTCGCAACAGGATGCAGCCATACATGATCAAGCTGCTCAGCGCGCGTTTCCAGGAGGGGATCAGGTGAAACAGCTAGTAGATCGACCCACTCTTGGAGAAAACGCCACATCAATGCGTGATCCCATATGAGGTCCCATTCATCATCTTCCCAATACACACCAGGACCAGCTGCCATCCCTCCTCGGTAGCACTCGACGATTTCTGCTTGACTAAGGGGGAGTTTGTCGAACCACCACGAACTTTTATTTACGAAAACAAGCAGGTCCATCACACCTGGTCCTACACCCGTTAATTGCCAGTCGTATACAACTTGTCTGCCATCCTCTAGAACTGCAATATTACCAGGCCAATAATCCCCATGTAATAATGTACTCGGTTGCTTGAGCAGTGGCGTGACGATTTGATCTGCTTGCATCGTTAAAGCCGCCAAAACATGCATCCGTTCTGGCACTGTTGCCAGAGGTTCGGGTTGGGCTTGATTGACAATTCGTTCGATCGCCTTAGCAGCGGCAGCTACATGCACTTCAAAATCTGCCCTTATCGGACGGCTAAGCCATTGAAACACATTGAGATCCGTTTCCAGTCCCCAAAATCTGTCATGCAGTCTAGTTAGTGCTTCAATAGCTGTAACATAGTCTTTTTTGTCCCAATGGGACGCATCTCGAACAGATTGAACGGCTTCTAACACCAACCAATCACCAATAGAAGAGGCGACGATTAGGGTTGGTGTAGGTAGGGGTAGATGACTGGTTAGCGAACGATAAACCCCTACCTCTCGCCGTCCTGCACCCGCCAAGCCTGTCCGGGTTGTACCACGCGGTTCTTTAACCACCAGATCGCAACTTCCGGACCTGGTTGATGTTGAATACTCCACCCGCATCGCCCTTATCCGTCCAATGGCAGGTCTGCGATAGGGTATGGTTTTCGGACGAATCTGGGTCACTCTTAACGAAGTATCTTCAAAATACCGGCGCAATCCAGCAGTAATATCGGCCAGACTGAATGGCCATTCCCAATCTAGAGTTGTCTTAGTCACACCTCGCCCCCTCTAAAAGTATCGTTATCACCTTCTTTTATCGTCTCATCAAAATCCATGGCTACGCTCGTCACATCGATGCTTTCCTGTCCAGGTTGAACACGCAAGAGTGCAATTGGTCCATCACTCAAAGATGTTGGTCGGCTACCTTGCGCTTTGGAAATGTCGCAAGGATTCCCGATTCTTCGATGATATTGGCAACTGGTTCGTAAATTGTATCGTACCAGTAACCCACTGCATCGGATTCCGGTATCGGCGCATTGGTTTCGATCCCTATAGAATAACCGTGGATTGCGATGTGCTCGATCAGTCTGTCATACCCTCCGTACAGGGTTGTCTCAATCGCAACAGCGGGACGGACATAATCAAGTCGCGAGCGTTCGAGGCATTCAATCCTCTCTTCCAATCGCTCAGATCCTCAGGCCTATCCTCTTCAGTGAATGGCACTCATGCAATCCACTCACGCATCTCTGCATCAATATAGGTCTGACGCTTACTTCGCGCCACTCAAACTTGGTGATTTCCATCGAGATCAAAGTACACTTCTCCAATTCTAAAGAGCAGAACCTGTGTCAAACTGATGTCTTGTTACCAAGCTTGGTTGATTTACCTCCATCTGTCGCATGTATGCGCCTGAGCCGGTAGGAACCGGCGACCGAATTATCGGAAGCGATTTACACCGCCGATTATTTTTTCAACTGATACATGTTGAACACCCGATACACCGGTCCACCGAGCCTCAACTTTTACCGAATCTCATCATAAACTAAAAGTTTACGTGGAGGATAATATAAGGCAGTCACTAAGCTGATGAAGAAAACGCGATCAAGCGCAACATTAAAATCGGCTTCCGAACGAACGTCTAACCTGCTCATCGCACCTCAGGCAAATTCAGTATCTGATACGGGAACACATTCACAATCTCACAACTGTACAATTGACTTCGGGTTTCATCCAAATTTCTAATCACTTGGGAATGTCCGTGTAACATCATGGAAGGTCGAAAGGCACGAAGGACGGTATGAAATACAGCAAATCCCTGGTGGGGCAGGTCCGAGGCATCATGAATCCCCTGTGGTGGCGCATGTGTGATCAACAGGTCAATCCATCGACCCTTCACGAGTCTTGAAGGCAGGGATTTAATAAACAAGTTCGCGCTTCTCCAGCTCATTTCAAATTCTGTATATTGATGCTTGCCTCTCGGCTTATAGCGACGACTGCCACCAAGACCAGCGACTATTGCACTATTAATTTGTACGAGTTTCCCATCCACCGACATGCCGCCAGGAACAATCAGTTCATCCGGATCATGGTTTCCAGGGACATAAACCAGAGGAACATTGAGTTGAGTGACAACATACTCAAGGTAGTACGCCGGCAAATCACCACACCCGACAATCAGTTCTACATCAGCGAAACGTTCCCGTATGGTTGAGCTATAGATCATGGGAACTACCTGGTCGCTTAATGCTAAAATCTTCATCCCCTCACCAAGCGCGATCGTAATTGGTGTCCAACTTATCGAGGATGGCTCGCTCGAGATCTATCTCGCTCACACTGGCAAGTTGCAGTAGGTAAAGGGCCACATCTGCTAACTCGGAGGCCAGGGATTCGATTTCCGGTGCCTTCTCAGTCCACTGAAATAACTCCAAAACCTCGGCAGCTTCGATCACAAGAGAACTTGCTAGGTTGCGAGGGGATTGAGGTTTTGGACTATCAGGCGCATACCAACCTCGTGCCTCTACAAAACGGTGCATGGTAACAGTTAATTCTGCCAGATCCATCGATGCTATCCTCAAAAAAAAGCGGCTTCCGCTTATCTGGAAGCCGACTGTCACCCGGATTGACCGAAAAGCCTCAACCAGACCAGCGTTTTGGGCAGGTCCCTTTCGATGGGCATAATTCCGGGCTTACACTTGAAAACATACATGGATTATACGGCAAGCAAAAAAACTTGTCAAAATTTTGTCGGATAACAACAAGTGCGATCGCATTTAATGTTGTAATAATATTGCTTTACGTTATTGCCTTTACTGAGCCTACTACCGCACTTTCTGCTTCCAATCTATCGGGCCGCTCCAAAGGAAAATCGATGTCATCCCATCCTAAATGGCTCCTTGTACCGATCTGTCAAAAAAATCGTTCATCGGAGATCTAGATCTCGTATATTCTCTCATGGACGCAAATCAGGTTACTCATCGGTTAGGTGTAAGATCTTGGCGTCGGGCATACTCCAAGGGCTAAACGGCTCATTATTCACGGATAGAGGATACGCTATACCAATTGCCTACACCACATAAATTTGACATCGATAAGCTTTTCCATCGGCGAGGGTGTGTTTTACTTCCTAAAGAGCTGCACATTCGTCCGATTATTCAACTTTCGCCGCATCCTTACCACTCGAACATCCTCCGCCCTGCCTTGCGATCCAACTTTATGTCTTGACGATGATTTTATGACCCGTTACACCAACATCGCTACGGGGTCCCCCAATCACAAATCGATTAGTCGGGTTGACGTAGATTTTCTTTCTCTCATAAACCATTTCAGTTGGTAGACCTGGAACTCTCCTTCCTGATAATCCACAATCAACTGCGAGGGTTAGGCTTGTCGATTCTCAGGTTGGGTGTTTTTCATTTTTCTACATTACATGTAATTCATCACCGAAAATAGACTCGTCTATGTTTGAAATGAAAATCACAATTTAATAACGAATTTTCGGATGAGGAGAAAAGTAGTCATTCAAGAGACTTTGATAAGTTCTTGATGGTTGCCTGGTTTCTGAATTATGATAAAGGAAGGAATTTACAGTGTATTAGAAAATAAAAACTCAGCCTCGGTGTGGTGGGGAACGAGGCACTTACATCTAGCCAGAGAAACCCGACTTCGCACGAGGTCGGGCTGTTCTTTTCGATATTACCGAATGGCATTGGAGGAATTGAAAGGATCAAGTAAAGTGTTTTCCAACACCGCCCAGTTCACGGCTATTAGATGCCATTCTCGGAGGTACCATGATCGATTTTCATGAAACGAAGGACCCGATCGCCCTTGAGGCTTATGAATCCATCGCCGATGCGTATGCAGCACAGGTTGAGACGAAACCCCACAACGCATACTATGAACGCCCAGCAATGCTATCTCTTCTTCCAGACGTTGCTGGGCGTCGCGTACTGGATGTGGGTTGCGGTCCAGGTGTGTATGCTGAATGGCTCCTAGACCATGGTGCTCGGGTTGTCGGCGTTGATTTCAGTTGGAGGATGGTCGAACTCGCAAGGGAGCGTCTGGGTGATAGGGCTGAGATCATTAGGGCAGATCTATCCGCTTCGCTGCACTTCCTGGATGATGCTAGCTTCGACATCGTGCTGGCTGCCCTCGTCATCGATGATATCCATGATTGGCGATCTTTGTTCCGACAGTTGCATCGAGTGCTGCTGCCGTCGGGATACTTCGTATTCTCGGTCGAGCATCCCTTTAGCGACTTCACCACGAGACACATAACCAACTACTTCCGGACAGAGAGGTTTACATACACCTCACACACATTTGGGTTCCCTGTCGTCTTCCCTAGCTACAGACGTCCATTGAGCGAGATTGTGAACTCGTTAGTCGATAGTGGCTTCACTGTCGAACAATTACTCGAACCATTGCCAACCGTAGAGTTCAAGAAGACTGATCCCGAGGAGTACGCGAAGCTGTGCGAACACCCTGGCTTTCTTTGTATTCGTGCGAGGAGGGAAGGGAAAGACGTCTAAATACGAGGTTGACCGAACCCGGTTTGAAGCCACATTATGCACGCGAGTTCAATCGCTAGCTGACTCAGATATAAATCGTTGGGTAGCGGATCGAAAATGGAACTCGACCTAGGGAAGGATTCGATCCGTGGAGCGGTGGTGCACTGGCCTCTGTTCACATTCAATTCAAACAGCTCCTGTCCTGACTCACGAGGCTATGGAGGTTTCACTGGACCAGTCCCTCGATCTTGCCAGATAAGGGTGTTTTATGGGATATTCGATTGAAAGTGCAATATACCCTAGCGGTATGGTGGGGTGAAATTTCAGCCCTCCGACGTTCTCATGAAGAGAAACTATTCTTCCCTTTTCCTCTCACGATTCGGAGCTCAAAGAGAACTTCATTAAAGGATAAAATAATTCCCTTTGTTGGCACATTTAATGCAACAACTCGCCCTGTAATCTATCGGGACTGCGGTGTGATTGCCTCATTGGATAGGCTAGGATAGCATGGTTCCTAGCGCTGATGCTACACAGCGAACGTAAATACTTCCAGCAAGCCTGTTTCAGGGGAAAAGGTCAGAGAAAGACAAACGACAAAATGATTTTTAGCCATGGCATAGGTTAAGTCTTCAATATGTCCAACAAGCCCTCCACTTTTCGTTCAGTTTTATCCACTGCCTTCTTCACCGTGATTCTAGCCATCACCTTGGCGTGTATTTGGATCGCTGGATCACCTCATATCAGCCCGAAGCATGGTTCGTTCATCTATCACATCCCTCCACCGCAGCCTCCAGACAACTTCCTCTTTCAAGAATGTGTGTCTCTTTCTACAGTAAACCCATCGAATGTGATTGGCGTTGGTGGTCACTTTTCCGAACTTAACGTGTCACCTGCAACACAAAAGTATCAATGGCCTCCATCCAACCATATCGAACGAGCATGCTGGGTTGATGTAGTTAAGCACATTGACCGATCTTCTCTGGATTTTTCACTAAACCCATCCACGTTATTACCCTCCCTGGTTTATGAGGTCGATCTTTCATCTCCACTCCTTGCTGATGGCCAATTTGTATGGGGACCAAATGTTGGCGATTTCGATGTTCGCAACTATCTGGAAAGTATAGGATCACATCTCGAACCTTATTCAGACGAGATCGAAATCTGGGCAAGATATACCACGGTAAATCCGAAGGTCCTGCTCACTGTTCTTGAGCTTCAGCACGGTTATGTAGGATCCTCGTCGGATGATTTATCCTCCGAGACGATCCGCGAAACAATCGAGAGCACTTCTATGGAATTAGCGGTCGCATTCTATGAGCATTTACATACATGGGGCACCCGAAAATCTCCTGAGGATCAAACCGATACGGATCTGTATCCTGTGGTAGTTTATCTTGACGGCACTGCTGCTCAATTGAGCCCTGATCATTCTTCGGGATCTTTCGCCATTGCTGCTACTCTTGCCGCGACCACTGATATGACCACCTGGCTAAAACAAGTCTCCACTCAATATGAGAGTGGATTCACGAGTGTCTTCAGTTCTCTCTTCCCAGAAACCGACCCTTTAGACAATTCAAATAACATCAACCCACCAAACTTACCCCCCAACGATCTCTTCCAATTCCCCTTTCCAATGGGCGCGACCTGGCGCTACGCTGGACCACATAGCTGGGCTGGAAACGACACCCCACCATTCTCCTCGCTGGACTTTTACGCTGGTGGAGCCACTTGTGCCGCCCCCCCAAATTTATACTCTGTGGCTGCAGCAAGCGGAACATCAATTAGACCTTATGGCTATGACTGCTGGCTAGAGATCGATCACGGGGCGGGGTGGACTACAAGTTACTATCACTTACAAAATATGATCGACCCTCAAGGTGCTAACATCAATCAGAACGCAAGCCTCGGGACTATCGCGTGCGAAATCTGCGCCGGTGGGTGGGCGAGCGGTCCTCACGTCCATTGGACTTTAAAATTTAATGGTGCTTATGTGAGTCTAGAAGGTGTCAAAGTATCGGGGTGGATCATCCATGTTGGACCCGAACCTTACGATACTGGATATATCGAACGAGAAGGCCAATCGTTGGATCCATTCAACGCAGTTCTCAACGATTATCACTTATATTACCCGCGTGTAAACACTTCACTACGCTTCTATGGAAATGGCGAGAATGATATAGATCGGATAAAAATTCCTATCAACGACCCTTCTCGCCCCGTGGATCTAGGATCAGCGGATTTCACCCTCGAATGGTGGATGAAAGCCAATCCTGGAGAAAACAACTCTGGTAGTTGCAGTCCTGGTGGCGATAATTGGGAGAGCGGTAACCATATCTTCGACAGGAGCATTTACAAAGATGATGGAAGTGGTGAGTTGGGCGTTTCCTTGACCGATGGTCGAATCGCTTTCGGCGTCAGCAGAGGGACAGAAAGTGACACTCTTTGCGGGATTACAGATATTGCAGATGGAACATGGCACCACGTCGCGATAACTCGAGGTCTGGACGGCACAATGCGTATTTTCATTGATGGGACATTGGACGCTGAGACACTCGGACCTATAGGAGACATCAGCTATCCTAATGGACGAGTTGAGACCCATCCAAATGATCCCTTTTTCGTCGTCGGAGCAGGAAAATTCGATATCGATCCTCTTCTGCATCCACCGTTTAGTGGCTGGATAGATGAAATCCACTTCTCCAACGGCATTCGGTATGATGTTGATTTCACTCCCCCAATGGAGCCTACATCCCCTGATGGGAATTCTGTTGGACTTTATCACTTCGATGAAGGTTTGGGAGACGTTGTAAACGATACCTCGGGATACCCCGGAGGGCCAAGCAACGGCGTGCGCTCTTTTGGTGGGGATCCCTCAGGTCCCCAGTGGTCCTTAGATACACCTTTCATCTCAGGTGCATCGACGGTTATCTGGCTACCACTTATATTATCTGGTTGGTGAGATTTGATTTCTAAGGACATCTGCCCGGCCTGATTTATTTTTTGCTTTGAGATATTTTCCAAACCTCTACAGTTTCATGGCACCGTATGATCAATCCCGGATATCGGATTCTTTAGGAGAATAAAACGCTAACCCGCAATCCGAGCCCAACTTCGTTGGCCGTTGCGTATGGATCTTGAATCAAATGAAATCAAACCATCATACAAATATATTCACTAAGATCCGAAATACATTGTTCTCGTTGAGATGATGATCCTCTAACCCCTACAAAGCTATGGTCATGAGGTTTATAACACTATGACGATACGTATGACATATTCATAGTCAGTGGTTTGAATTAACAATCCATGATCTCGAACGCGAATCTACCGTTCCTTGTCTAACGAACCACCGCGAGTCAGGGAAACGATTTGATCAAAACCGGAGACTAACAAATCCTCCAGTTCTTTTACTGTAGCTCGATACGTCTCTTTTGTGCCATACACTGGGTCATCCACTTCGCCTTCCTGATCTACCATCGCTTTTAACAAATAAACCTTATCCGCCTCATCGGGATAATTCCTCTGCAAGGATTTGAGGTGTGAATCCTCCATGACAAGAACCAAATCAAACTCCCTCAACAACTCAGCATTAACTCCCTGGGATCGATGATGGCTAAGGTCCAAATCTCGCTCACTCATCACNNTTCACGTGCAAGTGCCATAGCTGGAGCTCCGTCCATTGCCCAGATCCCAGCTGACTCAACTCGCCACTCATCCCCTATCCCTATCTGCTCAAGGTGCTCACGGAATAACACTTCAGCTATTGGCGAACGACACTGGTTTGCTGAACATACAAATAATACTGCTGGCAAAAGAACCTCCGTTTTTTAATTTCTGTCCGTTCTTTGTATGAAAACAGAGAGTGGAGGGCTCTCCCATCCACCCTTGAACATTTATTTATTTAGCTATGGTTATGATCTTATATTAAGATGTCCACTTCAATCTTGAAAGCTAATGATTCATTCCCCGGACTCATCATCCGAGCCATCTGGATCAAAAATTGTCCATTGCACATATTCCGAAAGTTCATCTCCTGCGACGAGAGTTAGCTTCCCTTCAGATTCTTTGGCTAATTTTTTGCAGGTTCTAGAAAAACCGCTCGTTGTCACAAGATAAGCACGATGACATTCAACATGCGTCTCTAGAGCCCTGAGAACGGCTCTAACCTTTCGTACGTCAATGTTCTTCTCTATACGGAAAAAACGCACATAAGCACTTTCGACCTCATCATCTCGAACCCGATGTGCGATCCATTCGCCCCCGCCCTCTTCGAGCTCCTCAATCACCTCCAAGTCAGGATAACCCTGATCCTGTAGGAGCAGCTCCACACCTTTAATAAGTGTCTCAAAGGGGAGTGTCGAGAGATGAATCTCCGCTGGCCCAACTGAGGGTGGCTGAGCCTCCGGGATTATAATATCTTCCTCCTCAGGCTCAGGCTGTCGTGGCAGGACGTCCTCTTCCATGATTTCAGCCGTTGAGGGGTGTTCTTCAACAGCTGCGATTTCTTCCCCCTCGACGCCAGTTGGGATAAGCAGGATGTCCCCCTCTACGAGCTCTAACGATGGTGGTTGATCCTCGGCAACAGTAACATCTTCCCCCTCATCTTTAGCTGGATACGGTAGGATCTCTTCCTCAAGGGGCTCAAGAGGTAGAGGTTGTTCCTCAAGGGAAATAATATCTTCCCCCTCAACCTCCGTTGGTAGAGGAAGGATGTCCTCCTCCGCATGTTCAACCGGTGGCAGTTCATACTCAGCGGCTGTAATTTCTTCATCATCGACCCCAGTTGGGAGCATCAGAATGTCTCCCTCTACTGGTTCGATCGATGGCGGTTGAGTTTCGGGCGTCACAACGTCTTCACCCACAACTTCGGCTTGCATAGATACAACGTCTTCCTCAATGGGTTCTGGCGAAGGCGGTTGAACCTCTGGTGAGATGGGCATTGTCATTCCTGAAACTGGTTCAGGTGGAGATGGAACATCCAGCACATCCCTCAACCATTCATCCAAAGTTAGTCTCTCTTCTATATCTGCTGGCAGTGTATCATCCGATATCGAGTGAGGAAGCAATCCACGCTCTGCAAGAAGAGCATAGATCTCTTCGTCGATCGTGTCCGCAACCCAAAATTCATAGATATTTAAGGGCCTGCTTGAACCCAACGATGGATGAAGGCGTAGTTCGGCCCTACGTCGGAATGCGGGATTCCAGCTGTGGTCGAAATGCAAGATGTAGGTTGCTTCGGGAAGTGGTTCGCCATCTGTGCGCGCTCCCATCTCCATTAATAGTACGTGCCATTGGGCGTCCATTCGGAAAGCTTCAACGATACTGCTTCCCTCACTCTCAGAAGTTTCTTTATATATGCTCAAAACACCATACGCTTCAAGGGCTGGCCGTATCCGGTCCAATCCTTCTTCGATGTATTGGCTGAATACTACAATTTTCGATCCTGAATTGGAAAAATCCTCAATTAGGTCCACCAACGCGCGAATCTTTATTCCATCCAACCATTCTGGCTCGAAGTTAGAGGTTTTCTTCAGGCGATCTATAGCAGCCATGACATGTGTTCGTGTCACAGCTCCACCAAGTTTCGAGAGCCTGTCACGCTCTTCCCTGAGCACTTCTTGATAAGTCTGCGCCTGCCGGGGGTCAAGATCAAGCCAAACCTCTTGACGCGATAGACGGGGCAAATTCTCCCTGAGATCTGTTTTCGATCGGCGAAGCATAAAGGGGAAGAAACGTTTTTCGATATCCGAAAGCGGTAGACCAACCGCATCACCGACACGTTCAGGTATGAGAAGGCCAAAGATATTGAGCCATCCTTCAGGGTCACTCGGGAGCGATCCGGC
>JABAOF010018923.1_pt1 | contig 14916 bp, 14 predicted proteins | sample 7062171 | NCBI WGS metagenome assembly JABAOF01 (sample SAMN14538628, study PRJNA623070) | marine sediment metagenome | biome: marine biome [ENVO:00000428]; feature: marine pelagic biome [ENVO:01000023]; material: deep marine sediment [ENVO:00002113] | place: India: Gulf of Khambhat ...
CCCGGACACCAGACATGGGGAAACTTCTTGTCATGGCGCAGATATTTATAGATCAGGCGATGAGATGCTTTCATTGGTTCGCCTCCAAAACCTTTTCCAAAATCTCATCCGGTGTGAGGAGGTTTCCATCGATTCGATTGAGTGTCATTACAACGGTCCTCCCTTGATTCACCCGCTTGATCTCCCGGGAGATCTGGCCCATATTCATTTCGGGAACGATCAGGGCTCTGACCTGTGAGGCGATCCCTTCGACGGCCTTACGCATGAAGGGCCACAGCGTTATGAGTTGAAAAAGACCTGCACGAACCCCCCTCGTCCGTGCTTCTTTGACGGCCCGTTTGGCAGATCGGGCGACCGATCCGTAGGCAATCACGGCGATCTCGGCGTCTTCCATCAAAAAGGCCTTGCCCACCTGAATATCGCTGAAGTGCTGGGTGATCTTCCGAAAAAGGCGCCGCATAAACGGGTCTATCTCATCGGACCGCTGCGTTGGAAACCCTCGGACATCATGGGTTAGCCCTGTCACATGGTAACGATACCCTGATCCAAAGATCCCCATGGCCGGCACCCCTGTAGCAGTATCTTCATAGGGAATGTACCATTCCGGCGGCATCGTTGGCTGGATTCGATTGATCACTTCCACTTCTCGAGCGGGGGGCAGGATGATCTTCTCTCTCATGTGTCCCACGACCTCATCCATGAGGACGATGACAGGGGTCCGATATTTTTCCGAGAAATTGAAAGCCATAACGGTGATATCAAAGCATTCTGGCACTGTAGCCGGTGCCAGGACAATAATAGGATGGTCCCCGTGGGTCCCCCAACGGGCTTGCATGACATCACCCTGAGACGGGAACGTGGGAAGACCAGTACTCGGGCCGCCGCGCATCACATTGACCACGACACACGGCACCTCTGCCATGCAGGCAAAGCCGATGTTCTCCTGCATGAGGGAGAATCCCGGGCCGCTGGTGGCAGTCATGGATTTCACTCCTGCCAACGAGGCCCCAATAATGGCACCCATGCTGGCGATCTCATCTTCCATTTGGATAAAAGTGCCATCCAGCTCGGGGAGTTTGACAGAGAGAACCTCTGAGATTTCCGTGGCTGGTGTTATCGGATAGCCTGCAAAAAAGCGACACCCCGCGGCCAGGGCAGCCTCAGCCACAGCCTCATTCCCCTGAAGAAGAACTTCCCGTCCGCTGTTTTCTGTTTCTCCATCCATCGCTGTTCCTGCCGACCCTCCGCCTTATCTGAGAATTCTAGCTAGATTTTGCTCTGGTTTTTTTCTCTCGCACCGTAATGGCGAAATCTGGGCAATGGATCTCGCACCACCCACAGCCGATGCACGCCTCTCGGTTCATGACTTGCGGATATCCCTCATCCCCCTGGCTAAATACACGGGTCGGACAGAAGGCCACACAAATCCCGCAGGCCTTGCACCAGGCCCTATAGATATCGATCCGAAATTCCCTGTCCTTTCCCTTTGGCCGAACCCGGCGTCGAGGAGGTCTCAATTCTCCGGAGCGATTACGGGTAACTGAGGGATTCTCTCTTCTCTTCAACGAAGCTCCCTTCTTCTTCGCCATTGTTCACGAGGTCTCCCTCTGCCCTGCTGTCGTACTTGTAAGGTTCATTTCGTTATCCCGTTTTCCCAAAAACCAGGCCCTCTCTTAAAGTCTACCATACTCCCCTGGATCTGGCCGATGATCTCACCCCGTCATGACTTCTCTGTCACTCTCTATGAAAGACTCTCATCTGTCTCGCAAAGTCCTCAAACTTTTGGAGATAGCCAAAGGCTTTTCCCTCGTTCCGGAAGGCCACTTCAGCTACCAGGGACGAAAGGACCGCAAGAGGTCCGGAATAGAGATCGACAAAGGTAACCATCTCAACAGGAGCAAGTAAGATCGGTCGACAGCGTCTGGCTATGGGTGAGGCCATGCGGTCGGTGAGCCCCGTGACTTGCATATTCAATCGAAGGGCAAAATCGACCAACTCAACCGTTTCACGAGGGTACCGCGGAAAAGCAATGGCAAAAAGGAGATCGTTCCGGGTCCCGCCCTTAATGAAGTCCCAGGTCTCTTGTTGGGCAGAACTCACCTCAACCACATTCTCGTGTATTCGTCCGAGCTGAAATGCAAAGTGCTGAGCCAGGCATCTCGCCGCCCGAATTCCTGTCACGAATACACGGTCGGCTTTGAAGATGGCATCGGCGACCGTTCTGAGTTCCTCTCTAGGCAATCGATTGAACAGGCCCCGCATATTCTCCATTTCCTGGACGAATATCCGACTGAAGAAGTCGTTTTTCGTTGCTGAGTCGAGAGAGACCTGAAGACGCTCAGCGGCGGTCAACTCTTCTCGAATGATCCGCTGAAGGTGCTGCTGGAATTCCGGATATCCATCGTAGCCAAGGGAGTTTGCAAAACGAATGACCGTGGACTCACTCACCCCAACTTCGGAAGCCAAGCGGGCCGCCGTAAGGAAGGCGGCCTTATCAAAGTGGTGAATGATGTAGTCTGCAATCTCAACCTGCCTCCCCGTCAGATCGAGACTGTTTTCTTTCATTCTTGCGAGGAACCCGATTTTGTTCATGACGGTCTTCATTCTATCCCACCTAATGATGCAATTCCTGCATCTACTTAACCAAAAAAAGGAAATCTGTCAAGGCACTTCCTGGCGAGGACCGCCCCATTTCTCAAGANNGCTACGGATTTCTTGAAATATTTTCGATTTCTCAAATGCGGGAACTCCGCATTTCTTTGTCGCCTGATCCAACACCTGATCTCTGTGGAACCCGCACGCAGTGCCCCTCCACCCTGTGAAAGAAAGTCCAGATTCTCTTGTGGAAAAGTCGCGTGGTATAATCGAATGAAGCCAAACTCAGGGGGGTCTCATGAGAACGATACGGGTCGGCGTGATCCAGATGGACTCGCAGGATCAAAAGGGGAGAAACATGAAGAAGGCCTATAATCTCCTTGCAGAGGCTGTTTCACGAGGCGCCAAGCTTGTCGGCCTTCCGGAGTACTTCAATTTCATCGGTGAAGAAAAAGACGAGATGGAGCAGGCTGAGACCGTCCCTGGTCCCACAACGGCTCAGATGGCAGAATGGGCGAAAAAACACGGAATCTGGCTTCACGGAGGAAGCATCCTCGAAAAGATCGAAGGAAGAGACAAGCTCTTTAACACAACGGCCCTCTTTGACCCTCAGGGGAATATCATCGGTCGGTATCGGAAGATCCATCTCTTTGATGTCGACGTGGCGGGTGGGCCAGCCATGACTGAGTCAACGATCCGTGAACCCGGTGAGGAAATTGTCACCTGTCCAACATCAATCGGCACAATCGGTTTGAGTATCTGCTATGACCTAAGGTTTTGTGAGATCTATCGCATCCTCGCATTGAGAGGCGCCCAGTTCGTCTTCGTCCCGTCAATGTTCACCGACCTAACTGGTAGGGACCATTGGGAGCCCCTCCTCAGGGCACGGGCGATTGAAAACCAACTCTTCATGCTGGCCCCGGCGCAAATTGGCCACAAACCCCTCTACCGTTGCTGGGGCCACAGCTTGATCATTGATCCCTGGGGAACGGTCCTGGCTCAGGCATCTGAGGGTGAAACCAGCCTGGTGGCAGATCTCGATTTGGAAGGGATGAAACGAATTAGAGAACAGATCCCTTCCTTGAGGAATCGGAGACCGTCTGCCTATCGGTGGCCCTGACGCCTCCCGACGAAGAGATGTCCGTTTCCCGGGTGATAACCAGATAGGCTGAAGGATTAAGAGGACCGGTGTTCAAAACGGCTGCGGAGATCTCCCGTCAAGAAGTTCGCATCAGAGACCATCGCTGAAAGACATGGTTGTATCGGAGGATGACCACCTCGCCGTCTGCTGTCAAAACCCGATAGTAGTCCTGATGGACCGCTCTCCTTGAGATTCCCCCTTCATACCAGCGGTCCATAATCTCTGCCACCTCGATTCTCCGACCGTCGCGGAAAAAAGCCCGGGGGGTCTCGTTACCTTTGTATCCAGCATAGCACTCCACCTCGACGATCTCAAACCTTCTCACCGGGCATGGCTCCGAGGGTTCTACTTTTTTCGTAGCCTTTTTTTGCGAGCCTGGGCTAATTTTTCGCCGAGACCTCGCTCCTTCGCCATCTTTCTCCGTCTCGCTGATAGAGATTTTGCAGTGAGTGCCGTACCCAAACGGATTCCGTACTTCTGCTTGTAGGATTTTGGAGTCAGCCCGTGAGAGGCCAGGTGACGTTTAGACAACTGCTTGAATTCTCTGCGACACTCGAGGCAGATGATCTTGTTTCTCTGAATCGAGGCCGACGGCGTGGGTCTCGGTAGTTTTTCTGGAACAGCCTCTGGCAGCCCCTCTTCTCGAGACTGAATTCGCTGCAGGGCCTCATAGGTTTTCCGCAAGCCCTCTGTGATCTCATCTGGTGTCATTCGGCTCTGAGAAGCCTGAGCTGCGATGATTTCTGCTGCCATCTCAACCAAGCTCTTTGCCATCCTCTCTTCCTCCTTTTTTAGCAATCTTATCGTATTGTAACTTCCAAATACTTATATCACACTTTTCAAGTATTACAAATTGCTTCTCAGCAACATTTCAATACCCTACAAATAAAAAACTTGAAGGTTCGAGAAATCCGCAAACCTTCCGATGAACCTTCGTTTCTGGATTTTGAGTGACCGGTGAGATGTCAATAAAGCCAATGATAACTCCTGAAAGGTGTTATCTCTCCTGAATGAACTTGCCCATTAATCATAATCTCGATAATCGGTGAGTTTGCAAATCATCGGCTTCATGCTTTGAGAACTTCGGAAATAAGCCTAAAGTATTTCACAAAAGTTCCGACTAATCCTATAGAGGAATCTCCACACGACGGTCTGTCAATGACATCTGGTATCTTTGCTTCTATATCGGGAATTGTCTCAAGCCTCTGGCGTCACGCCGTCACCTCACACAATGTGGCGAATGTAGGAACTCCCGGGTACAAAGCCCGTCGCCCCGTGGTTCGGGAAAACCGTGCCGGCGGGGTCGATGGAGCGCGAGCCCTGAGGACAGATTCGCAGGGACCATTGATCCATACGGGGCGGCCTTTAGACCTCGCCATCGACGGCGAGGGTTTCTTTCGGCTCGAGAGGGATGATGGAACCGTTGCCTATTCACGGTGCTGTTCGCTCACTATAGACGCAAAAGGACAACTTTCGACTCCCTCAGGCTTCCGTACGTTGCCGACGATTACGGTTCCTCTTAATGCGTCGCGACTCATGATTAGCCCCAACGGAGAAGTCCGGGCCACTATCGATGGGAAGACCCGGACCCTGGGCCAGATTGAGATCGCCACGTTCCGAAATCCCTCAGGCCTCATCGCCATCGGTGATAACCTGCTCGTTCAGAGCCCCGCTTCTGGTCCTCCTGCGAGTGGACCTCCTGGCTCACCTGGCACGGGCATCCTGGTTCAGGAGAGTCTGGAAAGCGCGAACGTGGACCTTGCAACTGAATTTGTCATGGACCTGCTCGCGTCGGTCCAATTCAAGGCCAACATGAACAGCCTGAAGACTCAAAGCGAGATGCTCGGAACCTTACTGAACATCAAGACCTGATCTGGAAACCCACCTGGTCAAGTAACTTCCCTCTTCCGACTTTCCCCAGATTTTCCCACCTGTCCAGCCAACGGCGGGAATAGGGTCACTGCAAGAGCAAGAAAGGCGAAGGGACAAAGGGACCCGAAACTCAGGGAACTCCTCCTTCAAATTCTTTGACATGGTTAGGCCTCTGTGCTAATTTAGCCTTGTTCCAGAGGACAAAGAGCCAGGAAAGGAGGTGAAATATCTGTTCTTTTCCCAATCGCAAGGAGGTGAAACCATGAAGTGGGGAAAAATAATTCTCGCCGTTGTTGTGTCGCTGGGCCTATGTGGGGTCCTATTTGTTGAAGACGGTCACTCAGAGATGATCCGTATCGGAGAGACCCAGATCGTCTCTCACCCAGCGCTGGACAATGATTCCAAGGGATTCAAAAAGGCACTCGAGGAAGAAGGATTCATTGAGGGGAAGGATGTCGTTTTTGATCGTCAGAATGCTCAGGGAGAGCAGCCCAATTGCTACACGATCGCCCAAAAGTTCTTCGACGACAAAGTCGATCTCGTCCACGCCATCTCGACACCGTCGGCCCAGGCGGCCGTCAAGGTTGTCAAAGGCATCCCCATCGTATTCTCGTCAGTCACCGATCCGGTCCAGACCGGCCTCATCCCAAGACTCGGTCGAACCGGAACTCACGTGACCGGTGTCAGCGATCGGTGGCCGGTCGAGCTCCAACAGAAGATGTATCAAGATTTCGTCCCTTCCGCAAAACGGTGGGGAACGATCTACAATCCCGGAGACGTCAACGTAACTTTCCACATCAAAGAGATGAAAGAGACCATCGAGGCCATGGGCGGGAAGCTCATTGAAGCTCACGTGTCGAGCAGCGCGGAGGTGATGCAAGCTGCCCAGTCTCTGGTGGGGCGGGTGGACGCAATTCACTTCACCTCCGACAATACCAGTGTAGCGGCCTTCGAGAGCATTGCAAAAGTCTGCAACGAAAACGATATTCCCCTTTTCGCCGGGGACAGAGACAGTGTCCCCCGCGGGGCAATAGCCGCCTACGGGCTTGACTATTTCATGGTCGGCTACACGGCCGGAAAGAAGGCGGCGAGGATCCTTAAGGGTGAGGACCCGGGAGAGGTTCCCGCGGGAATGGCCTCAGGATTTAGCCTGTGGGTTAACCTGAAACACGCCAAAGAACAGAAAGTAAAACTCCCAAGTATTCTGCTCCAAAAGGCTGCGGACAAGTTATGGGATGAAAACGGAAATGTGATCAAGGGTGACTAGTCTTTTTGGATAGAAAAGGGGGGATGGGGTCGGTCCCATTTCCCCTTTCTTTTGGGACCATGATGATTTTTGAAGGATTCCTCAGAACGATTCCGATCTCCCTCGAGCAGGGGTTTGCCTTTGCCCTCGTGGCGCTTGGAATTGTCATAAGCTTCCGGGTTCTTGCCTTTCCCGACCTCACGGTGGATGGGAGTTTTGTCCTGGGCGCAGCGGTCGTTTCCAGGCTGATAACAGAGGGATGGCATCCTCTCATTGGCGTTATCATGGCAATCGTGGCTGGCTTTCTGGCTGGCTGCTGCACCGGGCTACTCAACACACGACTGAAGATCAATAGCCTGCTCGCTGGCATTCTGATGATGATCATCCTCTACTCGGTAAACCTGAGGGTTATGGGCCGGTCAAACATCCAACTCCTGACGGTGGAGACGGTGTTGACGCCTCTGGAGAATCTCGAGGTGAACCGTTTCATTCCCATCATCCTATTCTTCGTGGGCGTTACACTGCTCTTTAAGCTGTTAACCGACCTATACCTGCATACACAGATGGGCTTGGCGATGAGGGCCACAGGTGACAACGAACAGATGATCCGAACCCTGGGCGCCAATACGGACAACCTCACCGTTTTTGGTCTGGGCCTCTCCAATGCCTTTGTCGCTCTCTCTGGATGCCTCGTCGCTCAGGACCAGGGGTTCTCGGACGTTGGCATGGGAATCGGGATGATCGTAGCGGGTTTAGCGGCGATTATTATCGGGGAAACCCTTATCGGGAAGAAAACTGTCGAGAGAATGACTCTTGCCGCGATTGTTGGGTCGGTCGTTTACCGGTTCATCATCGCTGTCGGCCTTCGTCTCGGTCTCGCTCCAACGGATTTAAAAATGGCAACAGGGGTGATGGTCATCGTCGCACTCGGTCTTCCGGCTCTAAGGAAGGGCGCACGCGAAAAACTCCATCTCAGGGGCGTTTAGGCCGGACTTTTCGTAAAAGGTCTCATATGATTCGCCTAGAAAGGCTCATAAAGATTTTCAACAGGGGCACGATCGATGAGAAGTTGGCCGTAGACGATGTCAGCCTCCATATCGATAAGGGCGATTTCGTCACGATCATTGGAAGCAACGGCGCGGGAAAAACCACACTCCTGAATCTCATCGCCGGTACCTGCATGCCAGACAGCGGGGACGTCTTCATCGACGGAAAGAATGTGAATAACCTTCCCGAACACCGCCGCGCCAAATACTTGGGACGCATATTTCAGGATCCTCTTTTGGGGACCGCAGCCTCCATGACCATTGAGGAAAACCTGGCCATGGCTGAACTGCGAGGTAAACTGAGAGGACTCAGATGGGGTGTCACCAAGAGGCAGAGGCACACGTATCGAGAGACGCTGAGAGTGCTGGGCCTTGGTCTTGAGAATCGATTAAAAGACTCGGTGTCGTTGCTTTCCGGTGGGCAGCGGCAATCGCTGACCCTCCTGATGGCGACAATCTCCGTGCCGAAGGTACTCCTCCTCGATGAGCACACTGCTGCCCTGGATCCCAAGACTGCCAGCAACGTCATCGAACTCACCAGGAAGATCATTGGCGAAAACCACCTGACCACCATCATGGTAACCCATAACATGCAGCAGGCCATCAATTACGGAAATCGGATGATCATGCTTCACGAGGGAAAGGTGAAATTCGATGTTCAAGGCGAGGAGAAGCGTCGTCTCACGGTCAAAGAGGTGGTGGAGCAGTTCGGAACCGTTCTGAAGGATGAGACCCTCCTCTGCACCCCTCCTGAGCAGACTTGAAAGGTCAACAACAGAAAACGTAGATCATCAGGACTCCCCTTCGAAAGGGCGCGAAGGCCCTTCGCTCCCATCTTGTACCGGATACATGAGTATTCGAATTGGATACCCGATCACTGTCTGGGTGGACAATGCCACGGAACAGTGGGGGAAACCAGGAATGGGAGTTCAGGGTATTTTTCTTCTCCTCTCGTTTGGAGAGAAGCCATGAGGGTTTTGCTTTATAGGGGATGATGTTAGACTTTACGGGTAAGCGGAGGCTTGTCGAGAACCAAAATGGGGGGAAGCAAATCGGGAGAGGCATATGAATTCAAGCTTCAAATCTCAGTGTGTCCCGTCCTATAGCCTTCTGACAGAGGATCAGATTCAGGAGATCCATCGGGCCACTCTCGAAGTCCTGGAGACCGTCGGGGTTCGAGTTCTCGAGAAGGCAGGCCGAGAATTGCTGAGAGATGTTGGATGTCGGGTGTTGGATGATGTGGTGCGGATACCCAACTGGCTTGTCGAGGAATGCATTCGAAGTGCCCCCTCCCGTATCACTGTCTACAATCGGATCGGAAAAGAAACGATGCACCTCGAAGGGAACAAAATCCATTTCGGTCTAGGAACTGACCTGATCAATACCTACGATCTGAGGACGGCCAAGCTGAGACCTTCCCAGCTCCAGGATGTGGTTAATGCGGCAAAGACGGCCGATTATCTTGATGACATCGATTTCATCGCCTCTTTCGCGCTGCCCCAGGATGTTCCGACCAATCTGATGTATATCGAGTGCTTCCGGGCTCTTCTGGAAAATTCGATCAAGCCAATCTTCTTCACTGCTGCTGGGCAGGAGGACCTTTCGGTCATTATCGACATTGCTGCCGTGGTTGCTGGTGGGGAAGAGCGGCTCAGAGAAAAGCCATTTCTGATCCATTATTCTGAGCCCACGAGCCCCCTTTCCCATTCTCGCGGAGCACTGAGGAAGCTCTTCCTCTGTGCTGATAAAGGAATTCCTGTTAACTACACCCCAGCGCTACTTTCAGGTGGGAGCGGACCCGTAACCCTTGCCGGGGCCATCGTGGTTGCCAATGCTGAGGCCCTGAGCGGGATCGTCCTGCATCAGCTCCGAGCCAAAGGCGCTCCGATTATCTCCGGTTTAGCGACTCCACCGATGGATATGCTAACCTCAACAGTTGTCTACGGGGCCCCCGAGTTACGGTTGAGCCATTCAGCCTACGCCGATCTCTATCATTACTATGGCATTCCCATGTGGGGAACAGCTGGCTGCAGTGATGCCCATTCCTTGGATCAACAGGCCGCGATGGAATCGGCCGTTTCGATTCTCATGGCTGCTCTCGATGGAACCAATCTGATCCACGATGTTGGCTACCTTGGGCAAGGACTGACTGGATCTCCAGCCGCCATCATCATGTGCAGTGAGATCATTAGCTACGTCAAGCGGATCCTCCGGGGCTTCAACATCAGTCGGGATCGAATCGGAATGGAGGTCATCCGGCGAGTCGGGCCGGGTGGGAATTTCTTGACAGAAGAACAGACCTTAGAACTCCACCGTGAAGAGCATTGGCGCCCAAAATTCTTAAACCGTGATAACCCTGAAACGTGGATGAAAAAGGGAAGCAAGAGCTATGGGGAGACCGTGACTCAAAAGGCCATTGAGATACTTGAGACTCATGAGCCTGAGCCATTGCCCGACAAAACCCTTCGAACCATTGATGGCATTGTCAAAGGGGCAGACAGGTTTCTGGTGGAGAAACACCTCGCACCTTGATCAGAGGGAGACCGATATGGCAAGAACAATCCAGGTTCTCACCGTGATGTTGTTTATGACCATTTTAGCCTGGATTCCAGAGGTCCCCGCCAAGCCGACCCTTCGTGTGACCTTCAGTTTAACCGAGAGCGAGTGGCGGGTCATGCGTCAGGAGATCCTCTCTCCCTTTGAAAAGAAATGTCAATGCCAGGTTGAAGCCATTCAAGTTTCTCAGGAGCACCTCCCCAAGCTCCTCGAGGCCCTGCGGATCGGTGGCAAAATGAACATCGATGTTTTCGGGCAGGACAACATGCAACTGGCCATTCTTGTAAAGAAAGGCCTTGTTCAGGATCTCTCCGCTGAGGAAAAGGAGATCCCCAAAGAGGTCTTTCCGGCGTTAATCGAAGCCGGAAGATTTCATGGCAGGCTCTACTTTATGCCGTACCGTCCAAACATCCAGATTGTCTACTATAATCGAGACAAATTCGAAGCGTATGGCCTGGACCCTCCTCGGACGTGGAACGAGCTGTACGCTGTCGCCAAAACATTCTACGATCGTGAGGGGATCGGTCGGGTCCTCATCAAGGCCGCTGGAGGTACCCCGACCACAACCCAGATGTATGAATTCATCGCCTCGGCAGGCGGCAACCCTCTGAGCTTTAATGATCCGGGAACGGTCAATACCTTCAGTTTTATCCAGAGTCTCTGGAAGTACGCCTCCCCCGACTCCCGGAAGGCCAAGTATGACACCTCGAATGATTATCTCGCAAGAGAGGCCTGTTACCTCATGCAGAATTGGCCTTTTGGATATAGACTGCTCATCAAAGATTACGGGAAAACCAATATTGCGGTCTACGGAGGTTTTTCCGGCCCGGTGCGCCGGGCCCATGTTATTGGCGGAGAAGTCCTCGGGCTACCAGTTGGGTCCCCGAATCGGACCTTGGCACTTGCCTTTGTTCGATATATGCAGACCAAGGTGGTCCAGGAAAAACTCGCGACCCATCTCGGTTGGCCTTCGATTCGGAGCGACGCTTACGGTCAGGTGCCGGACTGGATGGAACCCCAATTTGAAGCCGTAGGTGAAGCCCTTCAGCACGGAATCTTCCGAGAAAATGTTCCCTATTGGACGGAGTTCAACAAGCTCTTCTCCGAGGCCTTCGTGAGAATTGTCATCAAAAGTGCCCCGGCCAAACCGACGTTAGACGAATACCACGAAAAAATGGAATCCATCAAGGAAAAGTACAGATAAAGGCCTGGGCTTCTGAACCGAGGCACTCAAAGCGGTCATCCACTGCAACTGACGATGGACAACTGACAATATGAGCCTGCGAGGAAGATTAGCGCTTTTGGCGACGACCATCTCATGATTAACAGAGACAGCCTTGATTTTCTTAGAAAAAAGGGATTTGAGATTTGCTTAACCCTTCCCCTCATCAGCTACATTCTTCTGCTCACCGTGCTTCCTGTTCTCTACGCCATCTATCTCAGTATGGTTGATCCCTCTTCAAAAACATTGACCTTTCAGCACTATGCCGAAATCATTTCCCATTTCCAGTTCAAACGGGCCCTTTTCAATACGGTGTTCATCACCCTCGTTGGCCTCTCTCTGGAATTGTGTCTCGGAATGATCATGGCACTGATCCTCAGTCAGAATTTCAGGGGACGAGGTGTCTTTCGGGCAATTCTTCTCATCTCTCTCGGCGTCCCAACCATCGTCGCAGCCGCCAATATGCGTTACGTTTTTGATACCTCTGGACTTCTAAATGAAACCCTGCTTCAGATCGGCTTACTTCATGTGCCCTACGATTGGACAAAAGGGGGAATAATTACCCTGATGAGCATTGTTACCGCCGATATGTGGAAGGTGACCCCCCTAGTCATGCTGATCCTTTTGGCCGGAATCGAAGCCATCCCTTCCGAGCTTTACGAATCGGCGAGAATCGATGGCGCAAGCCGCTGGAAGGAATTCTGGAAAATCACTCTTCCCCTCCTCAGGCCCTCTATCACCATGGCACTCATCATCAGAGGAATCGACGCGTTCAGAATCTTTGAACTCCCCTTGATACTCGTTGGTCGAACCGAGCCTGTTATGTCCACCTACGCCTATTTTGAGTACGCCGAAGCGATCAATATCCATACGTCCGCAGCGGCTGGAACCATTCTCCTCATCATGATTCTCTTGACCGTCATCGGTTACCTTAGGATCGCCGGGACCAAGGAGGTCGCTTATTGAATCCCGAAAAGCACTTCTTTCGCATTTCTCTCGTTATGGCACTTCTTCTCGCCCTTACGACGCTGTGGCTGATCCCCGTCTACCTGATGGTCAAGATCTCTCTCAGCGACCCCCAGGATATTCTGGTTCAGCAACCGAATTTCTTCTCCCCCCGTTTGACCGCGAGACACTGGACAGAGGTGTTTGCTTCAGGCAATATCTGGCCCCCGCTCAGGAAAAGCATGACCGTTGCCTTCATGACCGCGCTTTTCTCTCTTCTCCTGTCAATTCCTGCGGCATATGGCCTTTCTCGATTTCATAGAAATACGGCCCATGTGTTTCTCATCGGGATCTTTCTGACCCGAATGTTCCCCGAGGTCGGTGTGGCTCTCCCCATCAGTATCAGCTTCATCAAGAGAGGGCTCTTCGACACGGACATGGGACTCATTCTCGCCCACATGGTCCGTGTGCTTCCCATTGCTGCCTGGGTGCTTGTGGGCACGTTCAAAGCCATCCCTCAGGATTTGGAGGAGGCCGCTTTCGTGGACGGGGCCACCAAAGTCAAAAGCCTGATCCACGTGGTTCTTCCTCTGGCCAAACCGGGCATCGGTGTGGCTTTGATTTTTTCGTTTCTCGGATCCTGGGATGAATTCATCTTCGCCACCTATCTGTGTCTGGCCGACAAAACGCTTCCCCTGATGGTCTACTATTATGTCAGCCGAGGCGGCTGGTTCCTCTCTTCCACCTATGCAACCATCGTCACCATACCGGTTGTCATTGTGACCTATTCACTCCAGCGATACATCAGGAGTGGTTATCTACGTGGGGCCATAAAGGGATGATGTCTCACAGGTGACTGACATCATGGGCATGGTAATAAGGGCGGTCACGATAACTTCCTTCCTGGGATTAACATTCCAGAGGAGCGCATTTCAACGGGCAGCCAAATTTGACGTAAATCCGAAATTCGAATGTCAAAACCCGAAACGATTTCGAATGACCAAAACACAAAATCAGGGGACCCATGTGTCTCGGCAAAGTATTTCCGAGAGCTATGTCTGGGACATCGGAGAATTTGGATTTCGAATTCGTCCTCGAATTTGGTGCCTCGTGCTTACCATTCTACCTGCCCGGACTTTCCACTACGAAGACTTTTTGAAACCCATCATCCATCGATGACGAAGCACACCCTTTGGCGTGGCCTTGTGAGTTTGGCAATGAAATTTGACTGTTCCCAGAGTGGCTGATAGTATGGTTTGTTCGCATTTGGAACGGCTTTCTATGTGTCCGAAAAGAGGGGGTTCGATCCAATGAGATCGCCGGGTGGGAAGATTCTCATCGTCTCCAACAGACTCCCGATACGAATCTCAAGAGAGGATGGAAAGGTTTCGGTCAAAGCCGGAAGCGGCGGCCTCGTGACCGCACTGGCACCCGCGTTGAGGGATCGAGGGGGAATCTGGATTGGTTGGGACGGAGACCCCTTCGGTGGGGCTCGAAGGCGTGTCCTGGATGAGCACTCTCGCAGTATTGGCTACCGACTCAAACCGATTTCGTTGACCGCGCAAGAGGTGGCAGGGCATTATCATGGATTCAGCAATGAGACCCTATGGCCGCTGTTTCATGACTTGCTAGGCCACTGTCGCTTCAGTCGGGAAAATTGGAACACCTATCGGGAGGTCAACCGAAAATTCGGGCAGGTCGTTGCCTCAGAGGCCAACACCTATGATCTGATATGGGTCCATGACTACCACCTCCTGCTGGTGGGCCGATATCTGGAAGAAGCCGGGGTCAGGGTAAAGAAGGCTTTTTTCTTGCACATTCCCTTTCCTCCATGGGATCTCTTCATGAGGCTCCCATGGCGAAGCGAGATCATCCATGCGCTTTTGGCCTACAATCTTCTCGGTTTTCAAACGGAACGGGATCGCAGAAACTTCATCCAATGTGTGAGAGCCTGTTTCCCGACCATCAGAGTCAAGGGCGATCCCCGGAATCAGCGGATTGCCCATGAAGGCAAATCAATACGTCTAGGGGCCTTTCCGATCAGTATCGACTATGACGCCTTTAATCATCTGGCGGCCTCCGACGATGTGGCGGAGAGAGCCTGGCTGATCCATGAGAGGTTGCCAGACAGGAAGCTCGTTCTCGGTGTAGACCGCCTGGACTATACGAAGGGAATCCCGGAGCGTCTCGAGGCCTTCGAGGTTCTTCTGGAAAAATACCCACAGATTCGGGGGAAGGTCACGCTGGTCCAAATTGCCGTTCCCAGTCGAACCGACGTGCCCGAATATCAGCT